>Ga0209285_10000159_pt1 | contig 24294 bp, 24 predicted proteins | sample PPLLak3March2015_2_FD_187249 | JGI IMG/M metagenome (GOLD analysis project Ga0209285, IMG submission 187249) | Freshwater sediment microbial communities from Prairie Pothole Lake near Jamestown, North Dakota, USA - PPLs Lake P8 Core (3) Depth... | ecosystem: Environmental > Aquatic > Freshwater... | reverse complement strand
ATGCGAGTACCTTTGATAATCGGTTTGCCAAAATGGATTTGTGGATTCACAACAATTCGTTCCATGGGTTACCTCATTGGGATAATTTTATCACCATCCATTGCGCGCTTTGCTATCCATCTATCCATTCGCGGACTCTCCTTGCACCCAGCGGGCAGGAGGCACTCTCCTATCCCGGCAGTGTGGATTGGCGATCATCCGTATTGGCAATTCTGACTAATCCGCAGTTTCGTACTGGATTAGCGGGATTTCCATCTCAGCCGGCGTCAGGCCGCCGTGGTGGCCGTAGTAGCGCTGCTCGAACCTGTCCTTCTCGTACCACCAGACCGACTCGCCCGGGTAGGGCAGGATGACCAGGTCAGCAACCCGCGATTTGAAAGTATCTGAAACCGGCTGCGAGCCGAAATAACCTTGTTCGATCAGCGTCTGCACCTTAACCACGTCCGCTTTCCCTTCCAGGCCGCGGGCCAGGAATGCCTGGGCTTCATCCAGCATGCCGTCCTTTATGTACAGGAACAAGTCCCGGCACGACCCGCCCGGAACTAATAGATCGCCAGCCCGGTTGGTTTTGAGAAAGCGGACCACGCCTTTCAGGCTGGCGGATTGGTTGATGAACACCGTTGTGGCCGGGTCGGTCTCGATCTGGCCGTGGTCGGCGGTCAGCAGGAACAAGATCCGGCCCTTGCGGTTCAGCAGGCGGGGCAGGAATATCTTCTCCAGCGTGTGCAGGAGGATGATGATCTCGGCCTCCACCTGGGGGGAGCCGGGGCCGTATTCGTGGCTGACGCCATCCACCCGGTCGAAATAGCAGACGATGTAGGTCGGCTTCTGCTGCTTTTCGAGCCGCAGCCCCACGTTGACCAGGGTCTCCGGCAGGGTTCTATACGGGTGGGCTTTGGCTCCCCGGTAGATGGCATCCGAATACGTTGAAGGGGTGTACTCACGGTGCTGGAAGATGTGCGCATCCACGCCCTGCTTGAGCAGATCATGATACAGCGTGTGGGTGGGATAGAGGCGCGTCGGCTGGGCGTACAGGGGCCTGAGCGTGTCGCGCTGCAGGTCGCCGGCTTTGGAGAACAAGAGCGGCGCAATGAGCACATCTACAGACGGCTCGTAGTAGAACCACTCATAAACCCCATGCTGCCCGACCTCCTGGCTGGTGTGGAGAGTGGTGATGTGCGCGGCAGTGGTGGATGGGAACTGGGAGGTGATCTTCTGCACCTGTCCATCCCTGCTGAGTTGGCGCAGGAAAGGTTCACCCTGGAACTTGTCGAAGAAGCGCCAGCCGAAACTGTCGATCAGGAAGAGGATGACGGTATCGTAGGCTTGTTGTGCAAACGCATCACGGATGTGTTTGGGGATGGCAGAAAAACCGGATTTGTCGTAGCGAGGTTTTATGAAGTATCCTGTATTCATGGTTCTATTTATTGTCATCAAGATATGTGACTTTCCAATGTTCCCAGCGCCCCCCCATACTGAGATCCATTCCTGCATTTCCAACCGTTCAGCGGATTCGATATTTGCTCTGATCCACGATGACGAGGGACTTGTTCAAATCCTTCTCATCAATGCTATTCAGGAGTTGCTGCAATACAGCGTGAACCCTGTCAGCAACGCGTGGGCGGATTTTCATGACGATGATGCCGGTATGCGATTCGGGCAGGTAATGTCGGATGTTGCTGAAATCCATGTCAATGGTAATCAAAACTCGCTTTTGTGCGATGGCAAAAGCGAGTATCTCTTCATCAGGTTTACCGGCCAATCCGACTTCCTGGGCTGTTTTAGTATCATGGCCCCAGGAGCGAAGCAGATTTACAGTCGTGGAATAGACACATTCATCCGCGAATAGCCTCATGCTGCCAGGGGTTTTTCTTCCAGGAAGTGGATCTCTTCCCCCTCAACCAGGGCGCGCGCATATTGCAGGCAGGCCTTGATATCCTCCTCGGTCAACTGTGGATAGTACTCTTGGATTGCCTGTTGAAAAGTGATACCATCCTCCAACAGTTCCAGCACCATGGTTACCGTTATGCGCGTGCCGCGGATGCAAGGCTTGCCGCCATAGATTCCAGGATCGATAATAATCCGATTGGTGGTCATTTTGGTATTATACACCCATCACCCTTGCCGCCCGCTTGCCGATCTCACCGTGATGATTTTCGGCCATCACCATAACCGGCTTATGGCATATGTGTCGAAAGACTCATCCTTGCTGATAAGCGCCAATCCTTCAACCTGTGCCTGGACAACCAGCAACCGGTCGAATGAGTCGCGGTGGTGAAAAGGAAGATCTATGATTCGCGAAGCGTGGAAGATCGAAATATCAAGCAATTCGATCCCGTTGGATGAAAGCTGCTCTGGGATAAGCACTTCGAACGGTTCGCTCAACACCAGTTTCCCCAGGCTGATCTTGATGGCGATCTCCCACAAGCTGGCTGTGCTCAAAAAGACTCGATTGGTTTCATCTTCGATGAGCGCCCGCGCCTTTTTACTCAAGCTGGCATTTCCCCCGATAAACCACAAGAATGCATGGGTATCCAGCAAAAGGTTCACGACATGTACTCGCGGAAGTCAGCCAGCGGTTCGTCGAAATCTTTCGCCATCTTGATCTTGCCTTTGGCGCTGCCAAATTTTCGGGAGACAGGGCCTCGCAGGGGGACAACCTCTGCTACTTGTTTCCCGTTTTTTGCAATAATGACTTTATCGCCGCGCATGGCTGCTTCGATAAGATCCTTCAGGCGAGCCTTCTTATCATCGTATTCGATTTGTACAACCATATCTACCTGCCTTGTCGCGGTAAGTATAGCATAGAACGCTCTCTCATTACTTTTGCTTTGTATTCCTTCCCGGTCACATCTTTCCAATCATTACCCTCGCTGCCCGTTTGCCGATCTCCACGGCGAAATTCGTCCCCCGGTCCCACGGGTACACCTGGCTCATGGATGCAAAATACAGCCCCTCGATCGGCGTCCGGATATCCGGGATGTTCTTCGAATGCTCCACCAGCGGCACCGGCTGGGCGTAGGCGGTGCGGTACAGCCAGGTCTTGCGGATCCAACTGCGCTCGAATTTGGGGTTGACCTTCGCCAGCGCCGGCAGGTAGCGTTCCAACAGTTCGGCCTGGCTTAGGCGGAAGTACTCGTGCTCCGGCTCCAGGTAATCCCCCATGTAAACGATGTGGTTGCCGCCGAAATGCTCCGGCGAAACGAAGTTGGTGTGCTCCACCAGCGCCAGGCAGGGGAACCCCTCCGCCTTGGGCAGGTTGTACCAGTAGTAGCCCTGCTCGGATAACTGGTGCCGGAGCGCCAGGGTCAGCACCACCGCGCCCATCGATTTCAGCCGCAGCAGGCCAGACAGGTACTCTTCCGGCAGGGACGGGACCATGTTCGCCAGCACCGAGGGGGACAGGGTGACCAGCACTTTATCGAAATGGAAGCTGCCTTCGGCGGTCTCCAATTCGAGACCCCCGCCCGGCGCGCGCTGGATGTGCGTGACCGGCGTCTCCAGCCGGATCTGCACCCCCTGCTGGCGCAGGAAGGCCGCAAAGCGGTCCGCGAAGGCCTGGAAACCGCCCTCGAAGGTGCCCAGGTGCGTCGTCCGGGCCTTGAGCCGGGCCCACATCCAGGCCATGTTGACCTGTTTGTAGTATTTCTCACCGAACTTGCCGATCACCAGTGGTTCCCACATCATTTGGTAAACTTTTTCCCCCGCCCATTTGCGCATCCACTCATCCACCGTGACTTTTTCCAGCGGTTTCCAGTTGCCCGTCAGGCGCAGGTACAACCCCACCAGCCCGAAGCGGACCTTGTTGACCCCCCAGCCCAGGCCGGGGAAGAGCAGGGCCTGCAGGATGGAATCGAAGGGATAGAATTTTTCCTGGTGATACACCACAGTATACGGGCGCGGGAAGAGCACTTTATCTCTCCAGCCCAGTTCCTTGATCAGGCCGAGTATGTATTTGTCGCTGGCAAACCAGTGGTGGTAGAACTTCTCCACCGACCAGTTCCAGCCCGGCTCCTTGAATCCGCTCGCCAGCCCGCCAACGTAATCGGCGGATTCGAAGATGGTCACCTTGTGCCCGGCTTTGTCCAGATCATTGGCAGCGGCCAACCCGCCGAACCCTGCCCCGATGACAGCAATTTTCATCCTGTTTCTCCTTACCTCAGACCCTAAAGGTCTGCCAGACCTTTAAGATCTTCTTCGATTCCTTACTTACCACAAATGATCATCAAGGCAATATCATCCGCCTGGGAGGCAGTGCCCTGGAACGCTTCTATATCTTGCAGAACCTTCTCGCAGCATTCCTGGGCCGGGAGGCTTCGGTGCTCGATGACCGATTGGGTCAACCGCTCGTGCAGAAACCGCTCTCCTTGCGGGTCGACCGCATCCGTGGCGCCATCGCTGAACAACACCAGGCAGCCGCCCGGCAGGATGGACAGTGTCCGCTCTTCGAGTTCGACCGTATCCAGCAAGCCCAGCGCCTGTCCCTGCCCGGGTTCGAGAGCAACCGCTTTTCCATCCGGCGTGAAGAACAGGGGGATCTCATGACCGGCGCGGACATAGGTGAATGTCCGCTCGCGGCAATCCAGGATGCCATACACCAGGGTGACGAACAGGCCATAGGCATTCATGCCCAGCAGGTGCCGGTTGACATTTTGCAGCACCTTTGCCGGAGGCACATTATGATGCGATTCAGCCCGGATCAGGCTGCTGGTCAGCGCCATGAAGATGGCGGCCGGGACGCCCTTGTCGGAGACATCCCCCAGCACGATGGCGATCTTATCCCCTCTCAGTGGGATCACATCATACAGGTCACCGCCTACAGCCCGCGCTGGCTTCATCAACGCACCCAGGTCGAATGCGGTCAGTTGCGGCAACCGATCCGGCAGGATGCTCTCCTGGATCTGGCGCGCTACCTGGAGTTCGCGCTCCATTCTTTCTTTCTCGATGATCTGTTCCTGGGCGGCCTTGAGCTCGGCGTAGGCTTGGGCCAGTTGGCGGTTTTTCTCTTGCAGATCGGAGATGACGGCGTTGTCGGTATCCTGCAGGCGCAGACTCAGGATGCGCAGAACCTCGAATGCCAGGTCTGGCTGGCGGTGGAGCAGGGCATTCAGGTTGGCATGGCTCATCTCCAGCAAACGAACGGGAGTGCGGGCACGCGCCGCGGCCACCCGCAGGCCCTGCCGGTCGAACATGCTCATCTCGCCAATGAAATTGCCCGGCCCCCCGATTTGCAGGATGCGTTCCTCCTGCGTGCCAAGTGATTTGATAACATCCAACTCGCCTTCGATGATGACGAATAAACTACTGCCCGGTTCGTTCTCATTGAATAGAATTTCTCCTGGTTCAAGTGAAACCGGATTCACACATTGGGCCAGGATGCTGATCTCATCGCTTTCCAGCGAAGCGAACAGCGGCACCTGGCGAAGGATCGACTCAATCTGCATGCTGCCCTCCCCGCTCGGGGGTCTCTTCAGCCTGAACTTTCAGTTTTTCCAGGTTGCTGTTCCATTTGATGCCTTCACGCGCCATGTAATACAGGCCCAGCAGGGTGATCGGGAGCCAGAGGGCCATATGCAGCACCGCCGCATATCCGAGCGCTTCACCACCGGGGACATCATATGCCACCAGCACGGCTTTTGTGACTGCTTCCCATGTTCCGATGTAACCGGGCGCAGACGGAAGGGTTGTTGCCAGGTTGGCAATCCCATTCAGGAGCATCAAGGCAAAGAAGCTGACCGTGAATGTGAAGGCATGCATCACGAACCAGTACTTGACCGTCTCCAGGAGCCAGATGATGACCGATGTAAAGAACACCATCAGAACATTCCAGGGGGAGCGTAGCGAGGCCAATCCATCCATGAACTTGTGCATGATGCCGGATGTTTTCTCGCGGATGCGGGCTGGCAAAACCCGGTCGATGAACCATTGCCCGATCCGGGCAGTCACCTGTGGGAACATGGCTGCCAGCAGGAAGATGAGCAGGGCTCCCAGGAAGATGCCGGTGCCGATCAAGGCCAGATCCTGGATGTTGCCGACGAAACCCGAATCCGAACTCGCCAGTTTGGCCAGTTCCGGTAGGTTGACGAAGACGAAGGCCAGCATCACCACACCGTCGAAGATGCGCTCGACGATGATGGTGGCCAGCGAGGCAGAAATGGGTACGCCGGTTTTGCGTTTCAGGACAACGGCTCTCAACACCTCGCCGGCACGCGCTGGGAAGATGTTATTGCCGGCGTAACCGATGCAGGTGATGGGGAACATGACCCGGGTGGGGATCTTCTTGACCGGTCCCAGCAGGTAGTGCCAGCGCCAGGCCCGCACCCAGACGCCGATGAAATAGACCGCGATGCCCGGCAGGGTCCACCAGTAATTGGCAGATTTGACCGCCTGCCAGAACTCATCCCAATTCAGGCCTCGCAGGGCCAGCCAGAGAAAAAGGACACTGATGACCAGACCAACCCAGAATTCCCAACGTTTCATGGGGCGATTCTACCACCCAAAGGGAAAGCTTTTGGTAATTCCCCCCCACCCCCAGCCCTCGCGAAGCATACCCGAAGGGTACGCCCCCCACTCCCTTCGCTGTGCTTCGGGAGGGCTTTGCACAGGGGCGGGGAGAAGATGGTGATGGGCACAAGATAATTATCGAACGCTCTCGATGGCAATAAAAAAGCGCGGGGCTCCGCGCTCTCAATATTCCTCTGGGCTCGAACTTATTCCGGTTTGGCGAAGATCATCCGGCCAGCGGCGGTCTGCAGCACCTTGGTGACGGTGGCGTTGATCTCCTGGTTGAGATATTTATTGCCGTTCTCGATGACCACCATCGTGCCATCATCCATGTAACCCACGCCCTGACCGGCCTCCTTGCCCTCCTGGATGACGGTCACGGCCAGGATCTCACCCGGCAGCACAACCGACTTGACCGAGTTGGCCAGCTCGTTGATATTCAGGATCAGCACACCCTGCAGTTCGGCGATCCGGTTAAGGTTGTAATCGTTGGTCAGGATCGGGCACTTGAGCTGGCGGGCCAGGATGACCAGTTTGTCATCCACTTCGCGCACGCCTTCAACGTCGATGTCGCTGATGCGTACCACCACCGAACTGGCCTGCTGCAGCTCGGCCAGTACTTCCATGCCGCGCCGTCCCCGCTGGCGGCGCAGGTTGTCGGGTGAATCGGCAATATATTGCAACTCATTGAGAACGAAGCGCGGGATGAGCAGCGTGCCGGAAACAAACCCGGTTTTGGCAATATCGGCAATGCGCCCGTCGATGATCACGCTGGTATCCAGCAGCGTGGTGCGGTTGGAGGCCGCCCAGCCGCCGGAGCTGGTCCCTTCGCCGCGTGAACCGATTGCGCTGATGATATTCCCGATGTCGGTCTGCCGCATGATGAAGATCGAGACGCCAAAATACACGAATACCACCACGCCGAGGAAGGGCAAAACATCCCCGAAGGGTTCCGGCAGTAGCGAGAGCGGGAAGGCCAGCAAGGCTGCCACCAGCAACCCGGAGACCAGGCCGATCAGGCCGGAAGTGAGGGTTTCAGCCGAAAGTTTGCCGATCTTGGCCCGTATGGAGCGCATCGGGCGGGTGGTCAGGTAGGGTGTCACCACCAGGCCGAACAACGCACCCACCAGGCCGACAGCCACGGTATAGAAAACAGCCAGATTTTCTGGATCTTCGCTGAGTTGGGCAAGATCGGACCCCAGGTATCCCCCCAGAACTGCAAAAATGATCATCCCGATGATGCGGACGATGAAATCAATGCTCATTTGTAATAACTCCTTTCGAATAAATGAAAAATAATGTTTGGAGTTACGCATTTGGGGAGGTTTCGGGGGTGTGGTGGGCGGGTGTAACCCGCCCACCACACCCCCAACCCCCTTGAACTGCGTAAGTCCTAAATGTATCATCCCAATAGCCTGGGGAGCGGGGTATGTTCTTCCTTGTCCTATTGAGAAGATGCAAAGAATAATATGTTTGCATCATAGCACGTCTGATATATGTCGTCAACGTGCTGTAGAAGGAATTATTGCCAGGCGGTCAAATGAAAACCAGCTCCCTGGGAATTGCCGTGATGAATGAAAAGATATGGGGGTATGGGACGGGCTTCGCCCGTCCCATACCCCCAATTTCATCCCTCTTCCGGCGATTCCCAGAGAACCTGAAAACCAGCCAGGGACAAAGCGTATTGCCGTGATAAAATTACCAAACCCGAAACTGGGTAGGGAATAAGAAATGAACGCCAACCGTAATCCTCCTGGCAAGCATGCTTCCGGTGCATCCCCAAGCAGGCCAGCGCCCAAACGGAACAGTCTTTCTGTTTCCCCGCGCGGGATGCTGAGTGTCACCGCCCTGCTGATCAGCCTGGTCAGCCTGGCCATCGCCATGACCGGGGGTGGAGCCATGGCATATGGTGTGCTTGCTGCCCCAAATGCCAATACCATCGTGAAGATCGAAGACATCGTTGCCAAGCTGGTTGCCCTGGGTCTGGCCTACGCCATCGGCTGGCTTGTAGCCCTGTTCGGTATTCGCGTCCTTGGAAACCTGATAATGATCCTGTCCATCAAGATCTACAGTTGGGTTATCCTTGTTGGTATTTGTGCGCTCTACATCATCATCATCAGTAAACTCTACGAACAGGATTTTGCGCTTAAAAACTATATCACTTACATCATGGTTATGGTGGCCGGGTTGGTGGCGCTCATCGGGCTGCACCTGCTGATCGAAGGCCAGCGCATGGCCTCCTTTTCCATCCCGATCCTGATCATCAGCTTGGCACATTTGTACATTATCGTTTATCACTATGTTTTTGTCCCCAATAGAGCCAGTTTCATTTGGTACGACACGGTTTTCTTGCTATTTATGGGATTGATCAGTTCATTGATGCTGGCGCGCCTGGGCCTGCTTGCCCCCATCCGGAACAAGATCGATGGCATGTTTAAGGAAGGCAACGGCAAATTCGAAATCAACTAAAATATTACTGGCATGAACAAAATCCGTATCCTCCTTGTAGATGACCATACCATCCTGCGGGACGGATTGCGCGCCCTGCTCGAAAGCGAACCGGACCTGAAGGTGATCGGCGAGGCCGAGGATGGGCGCCAGGCTGTGACCCTGGCCTGCCAGCAAGAACCGGATGTGGTTCTGATGGATATCTCCATGCCGCTGCTCAATGGCCTGGAAGCCACCCGCCAGGTCAAGCGACAGTGCCCCAAAGCCAAGGTGCTCATCCTGTCCATGTACGATAACGAGGAGTATATCCGCCAGGCACTGGAAGCCGGGGCAATGGGGTATATCCTTAAGGATGCAGCCGCCAGGGAACTCATCGGCGCCATCCGGGATGTGTATCGCGGGGAAGCCGTGCTCTCCCCAGCCGTGACCCGCCTGGTGATCGAGGATTACCTGCGCTGGGGCGGCATCCGCCCGGTGGAGGAGGCGGATGGCTTAAGCCCGCGCGAACGCGAAGTGCTCCAGTTGATCGCCGAGGGCCATACAAACAAACAGATTGCTGAAATCCTGAACATCTCCATCAAGACCGTCCAGGCGCACCGCACCAGCCTGATGCAGAAACTGGACCTGCACGATCGGGGGGAATTGATCAAGTATGCCATCCAGAAGAAGATCATTGAGATCTAACCAAATGTGACGGTCATTTCCAAAGTGACCGTCACATCGTTATTCTCCCTACCAACCGGTCGGTAGGTTGTTTGTCTTAATACAAATAGGGCGCGCACCTTAGGGATTTCAGGCGGGGGTTGGATGACACAGGCATCCCAATCCGTTATCCTGATGCTAAGCTTGTGAATGATTGCACGATATTGCCAAAGTAGACAAACTTTATCTACATCTCTATCCCTTTCATCGAGGTGCCCTATGACCAAATCTGCACGAGGCAAGTTCTTCTTTGGCCTGGGCGTGGCCCTGGCGGCCGGAGCCTTGCTCCTGGCTGTGACAGCCCATGTCCAGGCCCAGGCATCCTCCCCGCCAGAGGAGACCGACTGGTCGCTGGTCGAAACATCCGTTGCATCTGCAACGGTCCCGCCGCCCAACCAGGATCCCTGCCTGCACTGCCACATCTTCGGCGAGAACAAGAATCTCTGGATGCCGCTCGCCCGTTGGACCGTTTTCGGCACGCTGGGGCTGGTATTCGTTTTCGGCGTGTACCGATCGGCATCGGTCTGGAGGCAGCGCAAGCCATGGAAACCGCTCACCGCCCGGGCTGTCGAATGGGTGGATGAGCGTTACGAGGTTTCCGCGCCGCTGTCCAAGATCTTGAGCAAGCCGGTACCCCGGTTCGCCATGAAGTGGTGGTATTGCCTGGGCGGCATCACCGCCTTCCTGTTCGTCGTCCAGGGGTTGACTGGCATCATGCTGGCTTTCTACTACAAACCCACTGCCGCGGATGCCTATGCCAGCATCCAGTTCATCGAGAACGAAGTCCGTTTCGGGGCAGCCATCCGCGCCATCCATCACTGGGCAGCCAACGGTATGATCGTCATGTGCATGGCCCATATGCTGCGGGTCTTCATCATGGGGGCTTACAAGCGGCCACGTGAATTGAACTGGATCAGCGGGATGCTGCTGCTCATCCTGACACTCGTCTTTGGCTTCACCGGCTACCTGCTGCCCTGGGACCAGCGGGCTTACTGGGCCACCACCGTCGGCACGGATATTGCCGGGAGTGTTCCTGCAGTGGGCAACCTGGTATTGGTCCTGCTGCGGGTGGGATGGGATGTCAGCGAGGCTACGCTGGGGCGCTTCTATGCCCTGCACATCATCATCGTGCCGCTGGCAACTTTGGCTTTCATGCTGGCGCACTTCATGATGATCCGAAAATTGGGCATCCACAAGCCGCTGTAGGAGGAGAGCCATGACAACCATGAACCCTGAACAAGAAAAAGACAGCGTGCCCTTCTATCCTGACCATGTCAAGACCGAGTTCTACGTGGTGCTGGGTATCCTGGGCCTGGCCATCATCATCGGCGTGCTGGGGCTGTTCTTCCCGGTTGGCCTGCAAGAACCGGCCGATCCGCTGAACACACCCCTGCACGTCAAGCCGGAGTGGTACTTCCTGGCCTTGTACCAGCTTCTCAAGTACATCCCGCCCAAGGTTCTGGGGATCGACGGAACGATCTTTGGCGTTACATCCATCATCATTGCCCTGCTGGTGGTGGTGATCTGGCCATTCCTGGACAACAAACCGGACAACAAGAAAGCGATGAGGCTCCGTATGATCGTAACCATCATCGGTGTGATCCTCGTCATTGCCATGACCATCTGGGGAGAGGTGAGCTGACATGAGCGACATTTCCAGACGCGACTTCCTGAAACTCATCAAGGGGGCCGGCGCCCTGATCGGCGTCAGCGCGGTTGCCACGCCCATTGTGGCTTATTTCTACCCTCCCAAGCTGGAGGAGATGCCATCCGAGCCGGTGCTGGTTGGCCCTGAAAATGAACTGCCGGTCGGCGAGGCGAAGATCGTCAAGTTCGGACGGTATCCGGCGATCATCGTCCACACCGCGGACGGTTTGAAAGCCTATTCCGCCGTTTGCACGCACTTCGCCTGCCTGGTCAAATGGGACCCGGAGACCGGTCACCTGATATGCCCCTGCCACGACGGTCACTTCAGCGTCGAGGATGGCAGCGTTCTCGCCGGGCCGCCGCCCACGCCCCTGCTGGCACTGGAGACCGAGGTGGTGGATGGGCAGATCTACGTCAAAGTTGGAGGTCAATCATGAGCGCGGAAGCAACCCTCCCGTCCAATAAACCGCTCCGCCGGAAAAACTTCTGGCCGCAGGTGCGCGATTTCTTCGTCAATATCCTGGGGCAGGTGCGTATCCTGAAAAAGATCTATCCAGGCGTGATGCACTTCATGATCTTCTGGGGCGTCGCCATCCAGGTGGTTGGCACGATCGTCAACATCCTGAACATGCTGCTCTTCTTCCCGTGGGTGATCACCGTCCCCCGCAACGGCTGGTACTTCGGCTACGAACTGGTGATGGATATTGCCGGGGTGATGATCCTGCTCGGCGTGCTGATGGCTGCCTTCCGGCGCTATATCCTGCGCCCGAAGGAATTGGAAACGCGCTGGGATGACGGCGTGGCGCTCCTGCTGCTTTTCCTGATCGCGCTGGTCGGCTTCACCAACGAGGGCACCCGCCTGCTGGCCAGCAACCCGGAATGGGCGGTCTGGTCGCCGGTTGGCAACCTGGTGTCTGGCTGGCTGCGGGCGGCCGGACTCACCGCTGAGCAAGCCAGTGGCATCCATGATGCGCTGGTCTACACCCATGCCACGCTGGCCTTGCTGCTGGTGGCCTTCATCCCGTTCAGCAAGATGCGCCACCTGGTCTATGCACCGTTGAACATCCTGCTGCGGCCCCGCCGCAAGACCGGCGAGATCGAGAAGATCGAGAACATCGAAACAACCGAACTGCTGGGCGTCGGCAAGGTGACCGAGTTCACCTCCCAGCAACTGCTCTCGTTCGATGCCTGCCTGCGCTGCGGACGCTGCCAGGAGGCCTGCCCGGCCAACTTCAGCGGCATGCCCTATTCACCGCGCGACCTGGTGCAGTTTGCACGCAAGGCGATGGTCGCTTCACTGATCCAAGGCGAGCGCAAACCGGATGCCGAACTGATGGGCGACCTGATGTCGGAAGAATACCCCTGGCACTGCACCACCTGCGGGGCCTGCATCCAGAAATGCCCGGCCTTCATCAACCCGGTCGATGAGGTGGTGGACCTGCGCCGTTACCAGTTGCTGACCACCGGCAAGATGCCCAAGTCGATTGGCGATACCATGCGCAACATGGAACGCCAGGGCAACCCGTGGGGCATGCCGCCGGAGAACCGCCTGGCCTGGGCGGATGGACTCAATGTCCGCGAACTGGCTCCCGGTGACGAGGTGGATGTGCTGTTCTTCGCCGGCTGTGCAGCCGCCTTTGATGAGCGCAACAAGAAAGTGGCTCGCGCTTTTGTCAAGTTGATGCAGAAGGCAGGTGTAGACTTTGGCATACTGGGCTTCGATGAGATGTGCTGCGGCGAAACTGCCCGGCGCATGGGGCACGAATATATCTTCCAGGAATTTGCCAAGCAGAATATCGAGACCTTCAGCAAGGTCAAATTCAAACGGATTGTTACTGCCTGCCCGCATTGCTTCAACACCTTGAAGAATGAATATCCCCAGATGGGCGGCGACTACCAGGTGCTGCATTACAGCGAGTTATTGAATGAATTGAATCTTGCCCTCTCCCCTAACCCCTCTCCCAAAGTTGGGAGAGGGGAAGGGGTGAGGGTTACCTTCCATGACTCCTGCTACCTGGGCCGTTATAACGATATCTACACCGCCCCGCGCCAACTGCTGGGGAAGGCTGGCCTGAAACCGGTCGAGATGGCGCGTCACGGCGAGGACTCCTTCTGCTGCGGCGGCGGGGGCGGCGGCATGTGGCTGGAGACGGATGCCAGCACGCGCATCAACCATCGCCGGCTGAAGGATGCCCTGGATGTCAAGGCGGATGTGGTCGCGACGGCCTGTCCCTACTGCCTGTTGATGTTCGATGACGCCATCCGCTCGAAGGGCATCGGCGAGCAGGTGCAAGTGATGGATATTGCGGAAATATTGGTAAAACAATTGGATGGTTAGTGTCATTGCGAGGAGCCGCGAAGCGGCGACGACACTTGCACCGCACTCCCGAAAGAACATCGGGACGATGTGCGATCGGTGCAGTGCAGGTGAGCAATCTCCATATGAACGAGGAGATTGCTTCGCCCCTCGCTACGCTCGGGGCTCGCAATGACACCTCGCACAGAGGTGCCTTATGAGTACACCATGGGTATTGAACACGCACGGCGACCCACTGGGAACGCTGAACCAATTCATCCGGACGATCTGGGAGAAGGCCCGGCTGGATGGATTGGTCGTGGCCGCTGGCGATCAAAAGGAAGCCTACCTGCTGGAAGATCCCAGCCAGGTGCAGGAGATCAATCCCTTCCGCCCGGTCATGACGGCCAACCTGGCGCGCCTGCTGCCAGAGACGGTTAGAGCAAAGCCGGATGCCCGCCTGGGTGTGCTCCTGCGTCCATGTGAGATGCGCGCCCTGACCGAGGTGGCCGAGCGCGGTGCCCTGCGGATCGACCGCCTGTTGACGATTTGCGTGGATTGCCTGGGCACCTTCCCGGAGGATGAGTTCGAGTGGCGTTCGGCGCGTAAAGGATCCGAGGGCGGGTTGACCAGCGAGGCTTTGCAGTTTGCCCATCAGGGAGGCATCAGTGCCTACCGCTATCGCGCTGCCTGCCAGATGTGCGTCTCGCCCGGCGCAACAGAGGCTGATATCAATATTGGCGTGCTCGGCCTGCCAGTCCGCCATACTATCCTGGTCAGCGTCCGGGATGGGAAACTGGACTGGCAGGAACTCACCGATAGCCAGGCGGACTCCGGCTTGGTTGATAGGCATGATGCCATGCTGGCCAGGTTAAGCGAGCGTCACATCCGCACCCGTGAGCGGGTTGTCGAAGGCCTGGCTGAAGTATTACCTCCGGATGTGAATGCCCTGATCGACCAGTTTGCCGCATGCGGCACCTGCCAGAGTTGTATGGGCGTTTGTCCAATCTGCGCTGCCGATGCCCCCCGGATCGGCAAGGATGGGCGCCTGGAGCGCGAGAGCGTGGTCAACTGGCTGGTATCCTGTGCCGGGTGCGGCATGTGCGAACAGGCCTGTCCTAACCATCTGCCGTTGAGCATCATCTTCACCCACATCAAGGAGCAGATCGAAAAAGAACTTGCAATGTAGAGAGAAGAGTATCATCTCAATAACTTTGGAGGGCGGGGGGGTGTGGGCGGCGAAGCCGCCCACACCCCCCCATCTTCCCCTATTTATTGAGAAGTTACAGAGAAGAGATCTATTCTGGTATTCGGAAACTCACAAAGGATATCTTACACATCCCAGGGGGCAAGACCAGCATCCTTTCGGTCATCAAGAGAAGCAAGGATGGCATTCCCCGCATCAGGCAGCAAACCTGCTGCAGCCGCCAGCAGGCCGATATTCCCGGCCAGCATCATATCGCCGAAGGGAACAGCAAAGTAGGGCCGCAGGCTGGTTGATGGGTACTGGAAGATGGAGCGGCGCGGTCCGGTAACGATAATATCCAATTTACCAGACCCAAATGCAAACGGCGTATCATCGTAGATAAGCGCTCCATGGCCATGATCATCGAAAATATGTGAATTCTTCAAGGAGCCATCTGCCAGGGCTTTCAGGAGGGTTTCCAGCTTGGGCAGATCGATCAATCCCGTATGGTGCTCGAACAACCCTTCGATGCCACCCGGCCCCAGCCGGAAAGCCAGGGTGTGGAAGTTGCCCACGTTGACGATCAGTTTCCGCTCAAGCCCTGCCACGACCGGATCGAAAGTTGCGCCCAACACAGCGGCAGGCGCAGTATCCATCACGATCAACGGCGCATCGAAACCCTGGGCTGAATCCGCCACGGCTTGCAGGCGGGTCATGATGGCTGGAATATCTTCGGCTAGATATGCAAATGCTGTGAGTAAGTTTCTTTCACGAATACGCTCATCCAGGTAGTCGAAACGGAACTGCCGGTCTGAAACTCCTTGTGGGGCCGCGCCGTGATCGAAGACAGCCACCGCCACCGCTGCCAGGTCATCCAGTGGAACGCCAAAGCTGGCAAACATTTGGGCGACGAGGGGGTAATCGAAATCCTTGAGGTCAAAACGAACGACCGAGGACGGTAGACGGACGATTTCATCATCCGATACGATCCGGACCCCCAGCCCGGCCACCCGTTCGAGATCGTCATCCAGCGTCCGGGCGGCATCCGGCGTCGAATATACGGCATACCCTGCCTTGATGTGATCCTCCACCGCCCAACTGCTCGGGCCGCCGCCCATCGTTTGGCCGGCAAGCAGGATCGGGGTCCCGGAGCGGGTGGCCTCCTGGATGCGGCGGCGCACCATCATGGTCGGCGAGGGCAGCACCAGCTTGTAGCCGTTCTCGATATCCAGGTTGGAATCGTACAGGAAAATATCCTGCGTGCCGGTCCCGATGTCAACAGTAAGGATTTTCATTGCGGAGTGATTTCAAATATCCACGCCCAGCCACAAACGGATGAGATAGCCAATACCAAAACTGAAGGCGGCCACGCTCAAGCTCAACCCCGCCATTTCGAAGAACCGTTTGCGGAAGTCCTCATCCTTGGCAACTGAGATGTAGTAGTTGAACGTGCCAATGATCAACACGGCTACGGTCAGGGAGATGGCCAGGTCGATGTAATAGTTCTGGATGAGCAGGTAGGGCAGGATCAGCAGGGTAACCGTAATGATGTAGGCGATCCCGGTATAGATTGCGGAACGAACAGGATTCTTTTCAGTTTTCTCGGAGCGGGTGGAAAGGTACTCGGAGGCGGCCATGGACAGGGAAGCCGCGATGCCGGTGATCAGCCCGGAGAGGGCGATCAATTTGGTGTTCTGGAGGGCGAGCGTCAAGCCCGCCAGCGCGCCGGTCAGTTCGACCAGGGCATCGTTCAACCCCAGGACGACCGAACCGGCATAGCGCAGGCGTTCCTCATCCAGCATACCGATCAGCTTTTCTTCGTGGGCATCCTCATCGTGGATGAACTTCTCGATATCAGGAATGATACCCGCCAATTGGCCGTAATTCTGCTGGGCCGATTCCTCGCCGCGCTCCATCAGCTTGATGCCGAAGGTGAAGCCAAAGATGCGGCTGATGAGGTAGAACTTCCAGACTTTCCACCAGGTGGGGCGGACTTCCTCGCCTGTGTATTTCTTCCAGCCGTGATAATGGCGGAGTTCATCCTCGGCGATCTGGTCGAGGATCTGGGCGTTCTCCGCCTCCCGGACCTTGCGCGCCAGGCGCTTGTAGGTATGGTACTCGGTGATCTCATTACACTGGAATGCCAGGATTTGGCGTTTGACAGACTCGTTCAATTCTTGGGTCATGTTTACATCCTTCTTCGTTTATTCTCGCGGCGATGGATGGCGATGGCTGCGATCAAGGGCAGGAACACCACGATGCAGCACAAGCCGGAGACCATCATCAGTTCGTTGAGGCCGATCGGGAACACGGGCCAATTATAAGCAATATCACCCCATATTTATCGGATAAACAAAGAAGGTTTCGGAGTGCGTCGCACCACGCCTTTGGGAACATCTCATATAACGGGCTTATTCTACGCTTGGAATGGTTCCGCACAACAGGGTGCGACGCACTGTTTTCATGGATGCAAGAATCAACGCACACTTTATTGGGGATAGGTCTTCTCCAAATTTGATGGTAATATCGTGGAAAATCTTTCCAGGAGTGAAAACATGAAATCATCTATGCGGATTGGGTTGGTCGTTCTTGCACTGGCCTTTGTGACCCTGGCCTGCGGCACCCTGCCCAGCCCCACGCCCACCCAGGATATGACCGATTCTGTGGCAACCCAGGTGGCGGCCACCCTCACCGCCGTGGCCGGGGAGAGTTCCGTTCCACCATCCGATTCAACGACTGCTTCACCCCCGGAACCGGGAGAAACCGTCGTGGCGACATTGCCTCCCCCGCCGGCGGTGCTGCGCGTGGCTTATATCAAGAATAAGAATGTCTGGTTGTGGACGGAAGGATTGGGCAGCGTGCAACTGACTGCCTCTGCCAACGTGCAGGACCTGGTCATTTCAGATGACGGCCAGGTGGTGGCCTTCGTACGCGAGCCATCCTTTTTCAACCCGGAAATCTGGGCCATCAACACGGATGGCAGTGGCGAACGGATGCTGGCCAGTTCGGCCGACCTGCGGGCCACCTACACCGGCAATCCCGGCGACGCGCCCGGCGGGATCGGTATCTACCAAATGGTCTGGCGGCCTGGCAGCCATATCCTGTATTACAGCACCCGGCCGCTCCACGAAGGGCCGGGGTATATGGGATATTACGATCTGCATTCCGTCCATGCCGAATCACTGGCAAAAGTGACCCTCTTCAACCCCGGAGATGGCGGGGCAGCCTACTTCTCCCCCGATGGACTCCAGATCGCCCTTTCCCAGCCGACCAGCATCAGCCTGGTCAACGCCGATGGCAGCAACCTGCGCCGGGATGTGCTCACGTATGGGAATGTCATCACCTACAGCGAATATCTCTACCATCCCAGCCCGGTCTGGGCACCCGATTCCAGCGGGCTGCGGGTCGTCGTCCCGCCGGCTGACCCGCTGGCATCCCCGCTTCCACCCTCAACGCTCTGGTACATCCCCACCAATGGATCTCCGGCTGTTTTCAGCGGCAACCTCTTGGCCATCCCCTTTGCCTGGCCGGATACCGCCATCGCACCAGACCTGAGCCGTGTAGGCTATGCCAAGCCCGTCGGTGACCCCACTGCCAACAACAGGGAATTGCACCTGGCGCTTCCCGATGGCAGTTCGGACACGATCTATGCGAGCGGTGAATTGGAATTCATTGGCTGGCTGCCCAACTCGACCCAATTCGTTTTCGAAGTACGCAGTGGTGGTTCCATGGTTGGAACGCACGTGGGAACGGTTGGCGGCGGGTATACCACCCTGTCCACCGACCCGACCCTGATGACCGATATCACCTGGCCGGATGAGACCCACTTCCTCTATCGCTGGCGCAGCGGTTCCAATTGGGAACTGCGCTACAACCTGCTGGGCGGCGCCGGGAGTACGCTGATCGATTCCGGCGAGATCTGGACATATGATTTTTCGAAGTAAAACTTGTAGCTTCTCAATAAATAGGGGAAGATGGGGGGTGTGTGGGCGGCGAAGCCGCCCACACACCCCCCGCCCCCCCAAGTTATTGAGATGATACTAAAACTTCGTAAATTCAAACATCGTCCCGAAGGTTGTAGCGATCGATCGAAGCGTTTTTCGACAACCTTCGGGACGTTTAATCTATACAGAGACCCGGTCTCTCCAAGAGACCGGGTCTCTAACATTTCGGGGTGATTTCCTATGGCGCCGGTTCAACCTGGGCAGTGGATATTTCGCTGATGATTCCCACCGGGAGCGGCTCTTCAACTGCTTTTTTCATCTGGTCGTGGTCCGGCAGGATGGTTTCCACGTTGCGGACAACCGGGATGAACCAGGCCAGCAGGATGATCCCCAGGTAAGCCACGCCGGAGACGATGAACTGCAGCGACATCCCGGCCCCTGGCCCGGTACCCACCAGCCAGCCAAAAGCATGCGACAACCCACCCTGGGCCTGCATGGCCGGTTCGGTGATGTAGTCGGCGGTCAGGCCGGCAACGACCGGCATGATCGGGTCCACCATCCAGGCGATCAGCCGGCGGGCGGAGAAGACCCGCCCCTGGATATCCGGCGCCACCTTGGACTGCCAGATGGAGTTGCTGGCGCTCTGGGTGAGCGGGAAGCTGACCGAGGCCAGGACCGCGATCGGGATCCAGACATACAGGCTGCGGCCCAGCCCGAACAGGATCAGCCCGAACACGGCATACATGGCCCAACCCAGCAGCATGCCGCGGATGCGTTTCTTGAACCCGCCCCAGGCGCTGACGATCAACCCGCCCACCACCCCGCCGATGGCGAAAGCCGACTGGACGGCCCCCAGGGCGGCGCTGTTGTTATCGGTCCGCAGCAGGAGCATCGGGGTGAACAACGCCCCCGAGAAACCCTGCACCAGGTTGAGAGCCAGGATCACGAGCAGCAGGCTGAGCAGGCTGCGGCGGGCCAGGATGTACTTGAATCCGTAGATCGCTTCCGAAAGCAGGCTGCCCTTGCCGGCCTGGCCCTCTTCGGTCTTCTCCGGCTGCGGCACGTGGACGACCAGCAAGGCGCCGATCGCCAGGAAGAAGGTCACCACATCGATGAGCAGGATGCCGGTCAGGCCGATGAGCGGCAGCAGCGCGCCCGCCAGGATGGGGGAGAACACCGCCGGGCCTGAGTCGATCAGCGACATCATCCCGTTGGCGCGGCCGTACTTCTCCTTCGGCACCATGACGCTGATGGCGGCCATGTAAGCCGGCCACTGGAAGCAGGCGCTCAGGCCGTAGACCACGGAGGTGGCGCACAGGTGCCAGGTCTGCAACTGGCCAGCGGCATTCAGGACCAGGATCGCAGCCGTCGCCAGGACGGCCCCCAGGTCGCTGACCATCATCATCAGCTTGCGGTTGTAGCGGTCGACCATCGCCCCGGCAATCGGCGAGATGAGCAGGAAGGGCAGGATGAACGAGAGCTGGATCACCCCCAGCACCGTGGCGCTGCCACTTTTCTGGAAGGCCCAGATGGACAGGGCGAAACCGCTCATGTTGGAGGCCAGCACGGAGACGATCTGCCCGGCCCAGACGATGGTGAAACCGAACATGCCGCCAGGGCGTTTCGTGCTTGTTTGTGGAATGGGTTGCATGGTTTGATCCTTCTAGGAATTACGAGTTCAAGGGGGTTGGGGGTGTGCAACAAAAAACCGCAGGGTGTACCTGCGGCTTCGTACGAACATCAATGGATTCCCGGTCATGCCGACCAGGAGGCGCGCAGGAAGATCAGCCTTTTTTTTGTTGAGAGACGAACGTTCATTCCAGCGAGCCTCCTTCCGTTAGAGAGTTGCTTGCAATTGGCAGTTTATCATCCACCGGCAATGTCGTCATCCTACTGGCGAGGGGTTTTGGCTAGATAATTCGTCCATGCAATGGATAGAAAGAAAGTACGGGGCAGGTTTCTCTCTCCGCTCTTTCCTCCCTCGCCTTGACCCAACACTATCAAAACAAAACTCCGAGTTTCCTCGGAGTTCGTTTTCGTTTATCCTGCCACAGGCGAAAATTGATATTCAATCTTGCTTGGCACGCTGACTCGTCGTGAAGCATCCAAAATTTCTAGCGACACAAGGTTGCCTTTATCGTCATAATCCAGAATCACACCAAGCTTATCCTCATCGCTCTCGGCAACGGGAGTTTCAGCAAAGATGATGGTCAATATATCGGTTTTGCTATCATAATTTACTTTCATGGCTTATCACCAATATTTTTCGATCTTGATGGTGGTCATGTCTGGTCACAGTATAGCACAGACATGAAAGCCGAAGAATACCATTTTCGAATGGAGAATCAACAAACTCATCAACCGATTAGCCCCTTTCCCATATCGTCCCGGTAGTAGGATTTGGGAAGCGCCGTGCTGACTGCCCGAAGGGCGTGTCGAAGCAGGCGGGGGGATAGATTCTATGCGCATCTCCTCCCCATTCTCTTTCCCAATTATCTTTGATGTTCCTGCATGTAAGCGCGTAACAGCATATTGATTTTTGTTTGATAGCCACGCCCTTGCTTTTTGTACCATTCCAATACGTCAGTATCCACGCGCAAAGTCAATTGCGTTTTTGTGCGCGCTTTGAGACCACGCCTGACGATTGCTTTTGCAAACATTTCTGGCGTAATTTCTGGCGCATCGGAAAGATCAATATCTTCGTCTTTCATTTTGTCGAGACGGGCAAAGTCAGTCTGAGATTTCGCGGAAGTAGGTTTCTTCTTCATATTTTGTTGCCTTTCGGGCGGAAATGATTCGGATAACGGTTTCGGATTCGGTATGAACGACCAGGATGACATGGCTCTTGAGCAACCCAAGCGTTTGATGGCGTGTTTCGCTATATTCAAAGCGGTCATCAATGACGGTGACGGTATCGAGTTCGAATATGGCAGGAACATCAGCAAAGTCAATGGCATGTTTTTGAATGTTGATCAGCCGCTTCTTTTCGTCCCATTCAAATTGCATATAATAATTGTAGTGTCAAATTGTCATTACGTCAAATGAGGGGTTTTGGAATTGCGCAACTCATTACCCATCACTCAACCAGCCCTCTTCCCACGCTTGCCCTGAGCTGGCAGGTTGACTGGCGCAGCCGTGTCGAAACCCTGTCGAAGGCTCATTCCTCCTTCGCTTAACCCAAACCTTGATGATCATTCATCGTACCCCTCAGGATTCTCCCTGCCTTCCAGGGCAGCCTTGAAATCCCGCAATGATTCGCCAAAGCCACCAGGATCGAACTTGTCGAAACTCCCAGCTCTTGGAAGGAGGATATCGAGACAATGCATGGCCATGCGGACCTGCATCCGCAACCTGAACTCCTCATCATCACAATACCCTGCAGCCTCCAAAAAGGGCTGCCGCAACCCGGGCGGGTAATACCACCATAAAAGCGCACCCAGATCCAGCGCGGGATCATCCATGGATATTAGATCGAAATCGATGAGGTAGATTCTCCCATCCGAAGCAAAGAGCCAGTTCGCATTGCAGATGTCGCCGTGGGATGCGACCAGCCCACCGCCTGAAAACTGGTTGATCTGTCTTGCGAGCTGCTCCAAGCTATCATCCACAAACCCAGCCGCGGTCGGGGCTTGAGCCTTGTGCCGTTCCCACTTCTGGCGCAGGCGCTCCAACGCCCGAAAGCCTGCATCCTGATAAGAGTCGGAAGATGCAGCCGGTAAAACTCCCTTGATGTGCGGATCGTTGTGCAAGGTGCGGATCGTTTCGGCAACTTCGGTCAGCCGCTGGCGATAATCCAACCGTGACGGTTTCCGCCCTGTAACGAACGATTGAACGATGACAGACAAACCGCTTTCCAATCGACCATGAAGGATGACCAGCGGCGTCAGGCCGATCTCTGCCATTGCCAGGTAACGTTCCGCCTGCACATCGACCTTTACGAAATAGCGCTGTCCATTCCCCTGCACAAAATAGGATTCCTTCCCCCAGCCGTGCGGAAGCGAAAACTCCCATTTGTGGGGCAAAAGATGCCTTTGCAAAAAGGCGTGGACTTCCTGTTGGTGTTCTTGTCTGTTGGGCATGGTCTGCTTATTTTACCTTCTCCCGTCTCCCCAAAAGAGGAGAAGCTAATACATCATCAAACAAGCATTGCCTTGGAAAGTCACCACCGCCATCGACCAACAAGCCCCCTTCCCATTTGGGAAGGGTGGGGGGATAGGTCACCCTCCCGCCGATCATTCCTCGCAATCAGGGAATACTTCCTCAAAAACCATAGTTGGAATGTTCTATATCATCAGTCCAGTATCTATAACGTTCACCTAAGAAGTCACCTATTGCCTTGAAGTCTGGTGTTGTTTGGTGGAGTTCAAATCCAAGATTCTTCAGCGTAGACTGCATACTAATCCAGAGATGGAAGCGAAGATTTTCCACGGAAAATTCAGAAATCGGAACTGGCTCGGCACTTTCACCTTCAGGTTGATTCATGAGTTCCATAAAGCGCTTTTGAAATTTTTCTCGATCTGTATGAATACTAATCTCTTTGTTTACCCTATGGTTTAGTACAATCAAACTCGTGGCGTTTAGTATATGCCAGTCCAGCCAGCCTTCCGCGCGTAAAAGGTTCACGGAATCAATAAACGATTGCTGTTGTGTGAGCCACTTCAAGGTATGTTGAATTGGGCGCACTGAATTTTCGTAACGATTTTTGAGAGCTTGCCGAGTATTTTCTTTACTATAGTTCGGTCCAAACCCACCGTGCCACGCCAATTGATGATGAAGAACGGGTTTAAAGGGGCGATCAGGTTCAGGAGTGTTGTGTCCAGCACGATTAGAGCTTTCAAATCTCTCTTTTGTTATAAAATCTCTGTATAAAGTACTGTATCGCTGTCCAAAGAATATTTTATGCGAAAGCCCTTCTTGGAAAGCGGTCTCTATTTTGTTCAAGTATTGTTTGCTTGGGAGAAGCGAAGCATGTTCTAGGAGAGTGGTTGCGAGTTGAAGAGCTACTAGTTCTGATTCGTCATTTGTTTGATTGCTACTAAGTGTTAAGCGCCATTGCCCCATTTCTTTTGATGGCATTTGCTTGAGTTCATTGTCGCTCCCAAAACAAATTTCGACTTCAACGGTTGTCCTTAATAGATACCAATCAGTATCAGCAATATCAGCTAATATTACTTGCAATACTGCCGCAATTTCTTCGGCTATTGCTGTGAGTTCGAAAGTATTTTCCCACTTAAATCTCCAAGTTACACCTAGTGCAAGAAACTGGACACTCCTGAAAATACCCAAATCACTGAATGGTCTATCATACATTTGCTCCTCAAGGGTTGCCCAAATGTCAGAAAAACTCTTTTTATCCCAAGCCTTCTCAGCTTCAGGTATCAAATCATCAAAATATTCTTCTAATCCCTGCCAGTTTTTGATACGGTCATCCACAAGCTTGACTAGGTCAGGACTTAGGCGTTTCGCAAAAGTGCGTAGAATCGAAGTATGGAATAATGATCTGCTAAATTCATTCTTTGGATCTGAAAATTCGAGATTCCTTGAAAAGAGATCAAGAGCTCTTAAGT
>Ga0209285_10000158_pt1 | contig 24390 bp, 15 predicted proteins | sample PPLLak3March2015_2_FD_187249 | JGI IMG/M metagenome (GOLD analysis project Ga0209285, IMG submission 187249) | Freshwater sediment microbial communities from Prairie Pothole Lake near Jamestown, North Dakota, USA - PPLs Lake P8 Core (3) Depth... | ecosystem: Environmental > Aquatic > Freshwater... | reverse complement strand
CGCCCTGAAAAAATCTTTCGAGTACCGTCACAACTTCGCCCTAATACTGCAGGTCTCCCGCCGCGAGCCTCAGGTCTTTCAGCCGCAGTTGTATCCGCGTATGACCGTCCCAGTGGTTGTATTCGATAACATACACCAGGTCTACCAGGCTGCCCCGACCGGTCAGGTTGTTGACCCAGTCGCCGAACCCGAACCCGATAACGTCGAACACCGAATCCCCTTTGCGGACCTTCATCTTGAGATGATTTTTCCCGACACAGTACGGCTGTCCCAGGATTTCGCAGTTGCGGGTCAGGAAGATCGGACGCATGTTCTGCGGACCGAACGGCGCGAAAGTCTCAAGGGTATCGAGCAGTTTGCCGTTGATTTCGGAAAGCTCGATGTCGGAATCGATATACAACTTCGCAATCAGATCGTCCTCGGTCAACAGCTTCTTGGAAACGGCCTTCATCTTCTTGCGGAATTCCTCGATATTTTCCGGCTTGATGGTCAACCCGGCGGCGTACTTATGACCTCCGAAACGGAGGAGCATGTCCTCGCATTCCTTGAGAGCATTGTAAAGATGAAATCCCGGAATCGACCGCGCCGATCCCTTGGCCTCGCCGCCGTCGATGGCAATCATGATAGTGGGGAGGTGGAACTTTTCGACCAGCCTGCTGGCCACGATCCCGATTACCCCCTGGTGCCATCCTTCGGACGAAAGTATGATGGCTTTGTCGTTATCCAGGTCGACCGACGTCCGAATCTGTTCCAGGGCCTCATTGAGCGTTTTTTCATCGATATTCTTGCGCCGCTGGTTTTCCCGATCCAGCGTCCGTGCGATTTCGGATGCCAGCCGCTCATCTTTCGTAGTGAGGAGCTTGATCGCCAGCGCGGCATCGCCCAGTCTTCCCACGGCATTGATTCGCGGAGCCAGGATAAACACTACCTGCCCGGTCCCGATCTCTTTACCCATCAGCCCCGAGACGAACGCCAGCGACTTCAACCCCGGCTTGGTGGTGCGCGAAATCTGCTTGATGCCGTACTTGGTCAGAATACGGTTTTCCCCCACCAGCGGGACGATGTCCGCCGAGGTTCCCAGCGCCACCAGATCGAGATGCTCTTCCAGCTCCCGCTCGTCCTGCTGCAGTCTGCGATAGAGAGCCTGGGCCAGCTTGAATGCCACCCCGACCCCGGAAAGCTCCTCGCAGGCATAGCTGCAAGCCCGTTGCTTGGGATTGACCAGCGCAATCGGTTCGGGAAGAATCTCGCCCGGTTCGTGATGATCGGTCAGGATGCAGTCGATCCCCTTCGAACGGGCATACTTGACTTCCTCGACTGCAGTCACGCCGGTATCGACCGAGACGATCAAAGTCGCCCCTTCCGACGCGGCATAATCGATTCCCTCGATCGAAAGCCCGTAACCTTCAACCAGACGATTCGGCAGATAGTACCCCACCTGCGCCCCCAGCTTGTTCAATACCAGGTAGAGCAGGGAAGTGGCGGTAATTCCGTCGACATCATAATCGCCGTAAACCATGATTTTTTCGTTTTCTCGGAGCGCGGCAAGAAGCCGTTCGACCGCCTTTTCCATATCGAGCATGGAAAAGGGATCGTTTAGATCGCTCAATTTGGGATGCAGAAATTCATTGATGGTCTCGGGCGTATCGATTTGCCGGTTAAAAAGTATCCTGACTACGGACTTATCCAGTCCGCATTTGACACTTATATCCTGAACGACATCAGGATCGGGCTCAGGGGCGAGAATCCATTTCAACGGAACGGACCTTGTAGCCCAATTCATTTTCAACCCCTAAATGGGAAGTTGAAAGAGGGTTATAAGCCGAATTCTGTTATGCATCACATGGATGCATTTACGGTCATTTCTCTTGACCGGGCAGTTGCCTGCCGGTTCTGTGCGGCCTACCCGGAAATAAAACGAGTGAGCCAACCCATTATTTCCCTATTTGGCCTTGCTCCGGGTGGGGTTTACCCATATCGATGTCGCCACCGGTATGCGGGGTCTCTTACACCTCGGTTTCACCCTTGCCGCCGTTTACCCGGAAGTAAACGGGTAGGCGGTTTGGTTTCTGCGGCACTTTCCGTCGGATCGCTCCGCCCCGGCGTTACCGGGCACCCCGGCTCGTGGAGTTCGGACTTTCCTCACCTTATGTAATCATAAAGCGCGACCGTATACCCTCTTTCAAACTTTCGTTTAAAATCTATAGTTAACAAATACTCTCGAAGCTTAGAAAAAGCGGCGGTAATTGGGCGCCTCTTTCGAAATCTGGACGGAGTGCGGATGCGATTCCAGGACCCCGGCCTGACTTATTTTAATAAATTTGCCCTTTTCCTGCAACTCTTTAATATTATGGGCGCCGACAATCCCCATTCCGGACCGCAATCCGCCCACCAACTGATATATAGTATCGGCAAGTTCCCCCTTGTAGGCCACTCGCCCTTCAATTCCTTCCGGAACGAATTTCGCCACTTCTTCTTCATGTTCCTGGAAATACCGATCCCGGCTGCCGGCCTTCATGGCCTCAACCGAACCCATTCCACGGTAGACCTTGTAAGTCCGCCCTTCATATAATACGGTCTCGCCGGGAGATTCCTGCGTCCCGGCCAGAAGCGACCCGGCCATTATAGCCCTGGCCCCCGCCGCCAATGCTTTAACTATGTCGCCGGAATATCGAAGTCCGCCGTCGGCGACGATGGCGATATTTTTCTCGGCCGCCACTTCCACCGTTTCCATAATCGCTGTTATCTGGGGGACCCCGGCACCCGTAACCACCCGGGTGGTGCAAATCGAACCGGGCCCGATACCAACTTTAATGCAGTCGGCGCCATGCTCTATTAACGCCCTGGCCCCTTCTTTGGTCGCAATATTTCCGCCCATAATCGGTTTCATGGGGTAAGTTTTCTTTAAGTATTCAATCGCCTTTAAGACCCCTTCCGAATGGCCGTGCGAAGAATCGAGCACCAGGATATCAACTCCGGAATTGACCAGCAGTTCGGCCCGTTTCTGCAAATCCTTTGCAACTCCGACTGCGGCTCCGACCCGAAGCCGCCCCAGGCGGTCTTTGCAGGCCATGGGATACTGGATTTTTTTCATGATATCCTTGACGGTTATCATTCCCTTGAGATTGTTGTCACCGTCAACGATGAGAAGCTTTTCAATGCGGTTCTTATGTAAAAGTTCCTGCGCGCTTTCGAGGTCGATTCCCTCCGGCGCAGTTATCAAATTCTTATGAGTCATGACATCGGCGATCGCCAAATCCAGGTGCTTGTGGAAACGCAGGTCCCGGTTGGTCAGAATCCCGACCAGTTTCCCTTGTTTGGTGATAGGGATACCGGATATATGGAATTGTCTCATAACCGCCAGTGCGTCCCCGATCGATTTGTCGGGTGAAAGCGTAATCGGATCGACTATCATCCCCGATTCGGAACGTTTAACTTTGTCGACTTCGGCCGTCTGCTCTTCCGGCGTAAGATTCTTGTGGATGATGCCGATGCCTCCCTGGCGGGCAATCGCGATCCCCATGCGGTATTCCGTAACCGTGTCCATCGCCGCCGAAATTATCGGGAGCTGAAGTTCAATTTCCGCAGTCAATCTGGTCGAAACATCGACATCCTTCGGCAGCACATCCGAACGCGCCGGCATCAAAAGGACATCGTCAAAAGTCAAACCCTCTTTGTCAAAGAATTTAGCCATATCTTCCCTTATCCTTTAATCCTCGCTCAAACCGTCCTGCCAGATAAGCAATCTACCGCAATTGTCACAGGATATAATCTGGTCGCCCCGTTTCAGTTCTTGTATTCGGTGCGGAGGAAGCGCCTTGTAGCAGGCCCCGCAGGCTCTTTTGCGAACCGGAACCACCACCATCCCCCCCCGGACCTTCCGAACTCTCTCGTAAATCGACATAGTCCGCTTGGGAACCTGGGTGGCGATCAAATGACGTTCCACTTCCTTGTCCTTTACCTTGGTCCCGACCGAGTCCATTTTTTGTTTCAGGACTTCGAGCTGGCGGGAATTCTGAGTCTTGATATCTTCGGCTTTCTTCTTGTAATCCTCGATATTCGATGACAGGCTCTCGATTTTCTCGATAGTCTCCAGAAGGGTTGTCTCCTTTTCGTTGATGGATTCCTTGACGGCGTCGATTTGCGAAACCAGGGCATCGTATTCTTTGTTGGTTTTGATCGCCATCATCTGTCCCTGGAGCTTCTTCAGGTTTTCCTGAAGGGAACCGACTTCCAGTTCCAGACCTTTCTGAGCGACCTTGGATTCGCTCAGGGTGGTTTCGGTTTCGCGGTAAAGCCGTTCGGATTCCTCGAGTTCTTTCCGGAGATTATCCATCATGTCGGGGATGTACTCTTTAGAGCGCTCCAATTCGCCAAGATCATAATCGATACTTTGCATTTTCATAAGCAGCTCTAAATCTTCTTTCATTTTAGCTCCTCGTCTCAAATAAAGCGTAAACAAAAAGCGCAGTCCCTTTTCTGTACGGGACTGCGCCGTATTTTTCATCTCTCTTTTTCTTGCAGGCGGCTTTGGTGTATTTACCGCCTTTGATATGCCAACGCATATTATTCATATCGGCCGAATAAATCAGCTTTTTCATGGGCAATACTGGACTCGAACCAGTGACCTCTCGGATGTGAACCGAACGCTCTAACCAGCTGAGCTAATTGCCCATCGGGTTTAAACTGTCAAACATCATTTTGGGCCCACCAGGACTCGAACCTGGGACCCGCTGATTATGAGTCAGCTGCTCTAACCAACTGAGCTATGGGCCCAAATGGCCAAGTCATATATAGTAATAAACATCCGGCCACCCGTCAAGCCCTTTGTTGCCATATTATTTTCCGGATTTTCCCGGTTAAAAAAGCATACGGCAGCAAATCCCGACAAACGCAAGGATTTAATCCTACGCCAACCCCCTAAAATTAATTATTTATTATAAAGACGAAATGGCCAAATCCCGAAAATACCTTCGCCGACCATTTAATTATGCCTTTATATTTCCTGCCGAAGGACCCGCAGGAAGGACTTAAACTTTTTTTGATATTCCGGTAGCTTTTTACAGAGTTGATACAATAGATCGAAACAAATATATCTCCTTTTCGTCATAAGGATAAGTGGCCGTCATACCGTACAAATTAAACCTGAACCACCTGTTGATGGGAGGAATCGCATGCGTATCGATCTTCGCACGGCCGCGTCCGCAACCTTACTTTTCACCGTTCTGCTGTTGAGCCTGCCCCTATCCGCCTGGTCCGCTGGACCCGTTTACGAAAACCATTCCCTCATGCTGGTTAAAAAACTGACCGATTCGGAACTCCTCGATTTCAAACGCCAGGGTTTCGATATTGTCCATGTCTACGAAAACGGCGATATCGAAATCGTTGCGCCTCCAAACGATCGCAAGAAACTGATCGAAGCGTACGATGCGGAAATCCTCATCGAAAATATGGAGGAATACTACCGCAACCGGCTCGATCCCACCAAAGACATGGGGGGGTATCATACCTTTGCCGAGGCCGTGGTCGTCCTGGAAGACTTCGCCGCCAATTATCCGGCTCTGGCAAGACTGGATACGATCGGGTATTCGTACGAAGGTCGGCCAATACTGAGCCTTAAGGTGTCGGACAATGTCGAAATCGACGAAGATGAACCCGAAGCCATGATCAACGGCATGATTCACGCCCGCGAACCGATCGGAATGGAAATCAACCTGTATGTCATCAATTACCTCCTTACCCGTTACGGCATCTATCCGAATATCACCGGCCTGGTCGATAGCACCGAAATGTGGTTTGTCCCGATTATCAATCCCGATGGTTACGTTTATAACGAAATGACCAATCCAGGCGGGGGAGGAATGTGGCGCAAGAACATGACTCCCAACGGCGACGGAACCTACGGCACCGACTTGAACCGTAACTGGGGCTATGCCTGGGGGTATGATGATATCAACTCCTCGCCAATTACATCGACACTCATTTACCGCGGGAGCGGTCCCTTTTCCGAACCGGAAACCCAGATTATGCGAGATTTCATTCTCTCCCGTGATTTTGCCGTCATTATCAATTACCACTCCTATAGCGGTTATTATTGCGGTCCCTGGGGCTATATCGGAGGGATTCCCAATCCCGATTTGCCGATATCCCACGAAATAATGACCGCAATGGCAGCCTTTAATGGATATGCCGTATATTCAATTCCCGGTGCCGGAGTTAATGGCGGGGCCCGCGATTGGCAGTACGGCGAACAGGCTCTTAAAAAGAAGAATTTCTCGGTTCTTCCGGAAGTCGGCACCTCGTTCTGGCCCCCCCCGAATGAAATCCCCGGACTCTGCACCCAGCATCTCAACAGCACCTTTACGGCATTTCGAAAAGCGCAATTTTACTGGGACAGGCCGACCCGCTCACTCGGCGGCGACAGCCAGTATTTCTACCTGGTCGCAGATTCCTGTTCGGCCGATTCCAGCCTGACTTTCACCTTCACCAATCTCGATAATGTTAAATCCTATACCCTTGAATTGACCCTTGAGGATTCCCTTGGCTTGCCGAACGGCATCAGCATGATCGATGCTATCACCGTCCTGGCGCCGCATCAGTCGACGGCCATGACCGTGACCATGTCTCCCTCCGAACTGGGGGCGAATTCCTCAGTCAATTACAATTATTCTAATCTCAAGGCGGTGATAAGCGAGGTCGCCGACCCCAGCGTGGTCGATACTCTGACCTTTGCGTTAATCCTGGTTGTTCCGGTGGCGGATGCCGATGGTGACGGCTATACCGACGGTTGCGACAACTGCACGAATACCTCCAATTCCGATCAGCTTGATAGCGACGGCGACAATATCGGCGATGTCTGCGATAATTGCGACCAGGTCGTCAATGTTGACCAGGCCGATGTCGATGAAGACGGATATGGCGATTTATGCGACAACTGCCCCGATGTCTACAATCCCGGTCAGGAGGATGCCAATGGAAACGACATCGGCGATGTCTGCGACTGGATTTGCGGAGATATCGATAACAATGGCACAATCAATATCCTCGACGTCGTGTATCTCGTTAACTATAAATTCAAGAGCGGCTCGGAACCGGAATTCATGGATGCTGCCGATGTCAATCATGATACCTCGGTCAACATCCTGGACATCGTTTATCTCGTGAATTACAAATTCAAGAACGGCCCCGACCCCTCCTGTTTATAAAAACAGCGAGCCTACGTTCATGGCGGCCCCTGCCGGGCCGCCTTTATTTTTGCATGATGAACCCGAATATCAAACCGCTGGTTAACGCGAAGAAAAGCCAGTAGACGAAGTACAATACCGTCGCCCGTTTCCCGATTACCTTCGGAGCCATCGCCAGGGTCGGTATGCAGGTGCCGACCGCTCCCAAAAGAAACGCCAGCGAGGGCCCATAACCGAAACCGAGCTGGGTCAAGGCCAGGGTTATCGGAATTTCTTCCCCCTCACAGACATACAACGGTATCCCGACCACTATCGCCGCCAGATAAGTGAGCGGCCCGCCGGACCCCAGGTACTTTGGAATGGAATCTTGCGGAATCAAGGTCGTCAGTAAAGTCGCCAGCACCATTCCCATCAAAAAATATTTCCCCAACGACATAAAATTCCCATATAGGCTCCGCCAGAAACTTTTTCCCTTCCCCGGTTCGCAGGCACAATTGTCATCGCAACCGCAGGAATCATCCGCCATTGGCACCATTTCAGCGGTCCTGAACCATTCCGGTTTCCGACCGGAAATAAACATGATAATGATTCCAAGCAGAATCGCTCCGATTAGCGAAAATACCACCCGAGCAATTGTGAACGGCAATCCGAGAATTCCGTAATTCAATATTAACGTATGCGGACTTAAAAGAGGGGAGACCATGATAAACGCTGCCACTGTCGCCAGAGATGATCCCGACTGTCTTAAACCATTCGCCATCGGCACCGTGGCACAGGAACATCCCGGGAGAATTGCCCCCAGCAGACTGGCATTGACAATCGCCCCGAAACCTTTTCCCAGGTATTTCCGGGCGATATTGGGATTGAGATACCTCTCGAGCAAGGCCCCGAACACCACGCCCACAATAAACCAGGGGAGGACCATCAGGGTGAATGAGAAGAATTCCTTCCCGAATTTTATGAAATAATCAATCACTGCATCCATAACGCATCAGGAAGTATACGAAACCAATGTATGGAGGCGATGATTAGATATGAAATTCAATAATATCGCCGTCACTGAGGACATAAGTATTCTTGACCCGTTGTCCCTCGAATTTCCCCTGTCCCCAGATTTTGGCGAATTGAAGCTTCCGGGCGAAATCCTTGTGAAGAGCGAACGCCGCTTCCTCGACCGTCCCGCCGACCTTTAGAATTATCGGATCGTTGAAATCGGGATCCTTGCCGACCGGCTTGGTATAAACCCGCATTATATTCAAAGAGCGATATATTTCCTGCTTGAAATTCTCCATGGCAGTGTCGTCGAGAATCGAAGTCGGGACTATTTTAAAGGCGGGATAGGTCTGTTTTAGTCGCTCTATACCTTCCGCTCCCCCTTCATCGAGGAATTTATGCCCCGCGAAAATGGTCCGCTTGTATACATTCAGGGTATCTTCGAGTTTTTCCGGAATCGACGGGACCAGTTTGATTCTCTTTTCTTCGAGCCAGTCGAATATCAACTTCACCCGCTGCTCGAATCCGGGGTTGCAGACATCCACCACCATGATAATCAAATCCCCCTGGCGGATAAGACTCGGAAGATAGCTTTCCTGCGATTCGTCAGAAATCGGCGGAGTATCCAATAACTGGATTTGAATCGTCTCATAAGGCATCATGCCGGTCATCGGTTCGCGAGTAGTATAAGGGTAATCGGCAATCAACGGTTTGGAATTGGTAAGGGCGTCAAGTAGTGACGATTTCCCGGAATTCGGCGGCCCGATCAGAATCGCCAGCCCCGCTCCCTCCTTGGTAATGCTGTCCGGAGCCGCCGTCTGGCGGGCGCCTCCCTTTTTCTGGGCGCCCCCTTCGACCTGTTCGCGCAATTTGGAAATCTTGGCCTTGAGGTCGGCCTGGAGTTTATCGGTTCCCTTGTGCTTAGGCATCATGGCCAGGAGTTCTTTGGCCAGGCGAAGCTTTTCGGACGGGTCGCTCTCGGCCTTGAATTCCCGTTCCAGCTCGTAATATTGCGGGGGCAGATTTGCCGGCATAGTTACCTCATTTCGAATTTAATAAAACGGCGCGCATAATTCAAGAACAAGTGAAATCTAAAACTTGACGAGAACGGATATTTCGGTATATTTTTAGTATAATCCGCCAAATAAAAAGCCGAAGGAGGGCTTTATGATATTCTCGAAATCTCTCCTGAAATGTCTTCTGGCAATTTTCCTCATATGTCTGATAGCTCCCGACACCGCTTCCGCCATGTGCGGAGATATCACTATGGATGGAAAAATCGATATCCTTGACATCGTCGAAATGATCCGGGTCAGGATCATCCAGCATGGCTATGTTCCGCTTGAAATAGGCGACTGCAACGGCGATGGGACCTTTAATATCCTTGATTTGGTCGGCTTCGTTAATTACAAGTTCAAATGCGTTGGTGATTGCGACTACCTTTTGAATTGCCCCGATTATGACCACGCCGACATTTCCGGAGGATGTCTTGAAAAAGCTGGCGATGACGGCAAAGGGATGGTCACCCTGACTGCGTCCGGTAGCCAATTGCTGGTGACACACGACGACGCCTTCTACAATTGCTGTCTCGAATACTTCGTGGATTATACCGTTTTTGACGGAAGAATCGTCGGCCGGGAATTAGATCACGGCGACCTGTGCGACTGCTATTGCTTTTTCAACCTTCAATCGGAGCTGAATGATATTCCTGCCGGGACCTACCAGGTTGATTTCTATGGAATCGAAGGAGATCTGCTGGCCAGTGAGGACCTTACCTTTCAGGCCGAGCCGACACTGATTGGCCAGAGTGTCGATGGTTGCCTGAAGGATTCGGGCGATGAATCAATTGTGTATAATTATACAGACGGAGTTCTATCGCTGAGACATTATGGGGCGATTTTTAACTGCAGTGCCGAACTTGGAATCCTGGTTACCTTTGAATACCAAGACAATGTGCTGAAATTCACTGAGGCGAATCTATCCGCCGACGCCGTCTGGTGTATCTGCCAGTTCGATATTTTTGCCGATGTCGACGGTATAAGCCCGGGAACTTACATTATCGAACTTTATCAGGTTGAATTCGACGGAATGGAGCCTGCTCTGTACGACAGCAGAGTAATGACTTTCGAATAGAATTTAGTTTCAAGGCTGAGACTGGAATAAAATCTCTCCCCAAAATGGGGAAAATCTATGCCATAATTGTGGTTAATCGGAACGTATCAATTATTTGAACGCGTATTTGTGTCGGACTGTCATTAATTGTATAAATACCGATAACCATAATACCTCTGTTAAGGCATTGAAACCTAAAAGAATCAACCAGGAGAGAGTCAGAATGAAATTCCTGCGTGTAATTGGATTACTGCTGTTTGTAGCCATTTTCGTAGCAGGCGGTTCCGCAACGGCGCAAATTAGCGCCGGAGGAACTCCCGTCAGCTTCGAGAAACGCCTGTCTTCGACGATTAGAACCGTCATGACCCCGCCGATTGAACTTCAAAGGCTTCTGGCGGAAGATGAAGTCGAAAAATCCGAAGGGATGCCGTTTCGTTTCGGAGCCCCCTTTGACGTATATTATACCCTGAACAACTCCGGTTCGTGGGAAACATTGACCAACGGCGACCGGGTTTGGAGACTTCGTATCCAATCCCCCGGAGCTTTTTCCATAAATCTGATTTACAGCCATTTCTATATGCCGGAAGGGGCCAAGTTTTTCATTTACAGCGAACAAAACGACATGGTGCTCGGCGCCTTCACCTCTCAAAACAATAAACCCTGGCCCGAATTCGGAACCGCTCCCATAAAAGGGGAGTCTTGCGTGCTGGAATATTACGAACCGGCCGCGGTTGCCGGGCAGGGAATTATCGATGTTTCCCGTATCGTTCACGGCTATAAAGATGTCTTTTTCGCCGCTGCCAAGGATGCCTCCGATTTCGGAGGATCCGGCTCCTGTAATAACAACGTCAATTGTGCCGTGGGTGACGACTGGCGCGACCAGATTCGTTCCGTCGCCATGATTCTCACTTCAGGAGGATTCAGGCTCTGTTCCGGTTCTCTGGTTAACAATGTCCGCGAAGATGGTACGCCCCTGTTTCTCACCGCGAATCACTGCCTCGGCGGAGAAACCACCTGGATTTTCATGTTCAATTACGAAAGTCCTTCCTGCAGCAATATCGATGGCCCGACCACCTATACTGTTTCCGGGTCGACCAAGCTGGCCAACTATTCCACCTCCGATTTCGCTTTGCTGCAGTTGAGCGCCACCCCTCCGGAATCGTACAATGTCTATTATTCGGGCTGGTCGAATCTGGATGTTGCCTCCACCGCTTCGACTTGCATCCATCATCCCGACGGCGATATCAAGAAAATTTCATTCGACTATGATCCCGTAACCTCAACCGATTATCTGGCCACCTCCGGTTCCACCCACTGGAGAATCGGCGTTTGGGATGACGGCACCACCGAACCGGGTTCGTCCGGTTCTCCGTTGTACGACCAGAACAAACGAGTCGTCGGACAGCTGCACGGCGGATACGCCTCATGCACCAGTTTAACCTCCGATTGGTATGGCAAATTCTCCATGTCATGGAACGGGGGAGGAAGCAATCCCACCAGGCTCAGCGTCTGGCTCGATCCCGATAACACCGGGGCTACCACACTGGACGGATACGATCCCAATGCCACGGTCAAAATAGATCACGTGCCCCTGGAAAATACGCAGGATTTTACCAACGACTACGAAGTCGTGGCGCTGGTTACGGCCCCGGCCGCTCTGGTCGCCGATTCGACCCTCCTGCACTACGGAATCGCTTCGGTCTGGACCGAAGTGAACATGTCCTATACCGGAAACCCGGATGAATTTTCGGCGATGATTCCGGCGCAGACACCCGGAACGGAGATCAAATATTTCATTTCCGCCAGAGATATCGAAGATCACTACGCCGTGACCGATACCGTTGCTTTCAGCGTTATCGATTATGAAATGTCGATGACTCCCGATACCGCCAGCGACTGGGCCACAGTAGGTACAACGGCTGTTTTCGACCTGACCGTCACCAACGACGGCGTGTATGACGATGAGTACGATCTGGCGCTGAACGGCAATACCTGGATTGCCGCGATTCTCGATGAAACCGGAACTTACCCCATAAGTTCGACCGGTCTGCTGTCGAGCAATACCAGTTTCAATTTCAAAGTTGCGGTCGATATCCCGACCAGCATCTACGGGGATTTCGACCAGTTTTATGTGGAAGCCTCTTCGACCAACCAGGGAGGATTGAGTAGTTCTTCTCAGGTTACGGCTTTCTCGGGCGGCGAAGTAGGAGCCTTCCCGTGGTACGAACCCTTCACCGGACCCGATTTGTCGCAGGTGCTGTGGGTCGTCAATGACGGGGCTGTCATGAGTACCAGCGGCGCCAATCCGCCGACCGCTCCGTATTCGATTAACCTCGACGGCGGCGATGATATGATCCGATCGCAGGTTATTGACCTTTCGACCAGCGGCGGCGCCATCCTGTCATACTTCTTCGAACAGGGAGGATATGGATCCGATCCCGGCAACGGCGATAATCTCTACGCGGAGTATTTGAACGATTCCGGCCAATGGATAATTCTAAATACTCATCTCGGTGAGGGACCGTCAACGACCGAATTCGAATACGTGAACATCCCTCTGCCGCTCGATGCCGTCCACGACAATTTCCAGGTGCAATTCCGGAGTGTCGGCGGGACAGCCGGAACCGACGACTGGTTCGTGGATGACGTCCGTATCGACTACGCTCCCGATTTGAATGTTTCTGCCGGATCGACCATCCATATCATGGCTCCCGACGACACCTATTCGACCGACATAGTCCTGGAAAACCTCGGGCTTGGACCTCTTATTTACAACATCAAGGTTTATCCCGTTTTGGATAAATTCTCACTCTTCAATGGCCTGGTTGAGTCCGGTTCGGTGATGCCCGCCGTTATGGAATATTCCGACGATGTCCGGAATTTCCAGGATGTCAAGGGCATCGATGACGGCAACAACGGGTATGCCGTTGATAAAAACGCCGGAGGCCCCGACCTGTTCGGTAATTACTGGATCGATTCCGACCAGCCGGGAGGACCGGTATTCGACTGGATCGACATATCCGGGACCGGCGAAGATATCACTTACCTGTTCGATGACGATAACCACACCGGTTTCCTCGATCTCGGCTTCGACTTCCCGTTCTACGGAACAACCTACGACCGCATCTGCATCGGCTCCAACGGAACCATCGGTTTCGATACCACCAATATGAAAAACCGTTCGAACACGGTCATTCCCAGTACCGCCACTCCCAACAATTTCATCGCATGGCTCTGGGACGATCTCGATATTACCAATGCCGCCAATCCGGGAGGCATGGTTTACCTCGATACCACCGGCGGCCGGGCGGTTATTCAATTCATCGATTTTCCGGAATATTCCGCAAGTGTCGGCGATATCATGACCGGGGAAGTAATTCTGTCCCCTGACGGCACCATTAAGATCCAGTATCTCAGTTTCGCCCCCGGGTTCGATATTCTCGGATGTACCATCGGGCTGGAGAACGGTACCGCAACCGATGGTCTGCAGGTTCTGTACAATGCGGCCTATCTCCACGACAGCATGGTGGTCGCCTTCTATCAACCTGCGGCCTGGTTGAGCCTGGACAAGACATCCGGTGTGATCGATCCCTCGGTCTCCGACACCGTGCAAATAACCTTCAACTCCGCCGGTCTCGATCTGGGCCTTTATCAGAATAATGTCGTGATCCTCAACAACGATCCCGACCCGCTGAAAAACCCCTTCAACATCCTTGCGGAAATGACTGTCGATGACGCCCCTCAATTCCTTTGCGGCGATCTCGACGAAAACGGCACCGTGGACATTCTCGACATCGTATTCTACGTCGATTTTAAATTCAAGGGAGGCCCCGCACCGGCCAAACTTCCGTCGGCCGATGTCAACAACGACGGCGATACCAATATTCTCGACATCATCTATTTGATCGATTTCAAATTCAAGGGCGGTCCCGCTCCGGATTGTCCGTAAGCGTTAGAATACTTATCGAAAAGGGGCAGGTTTCCAAAACCTGCCCTTTTCCTTTGTTATAATTCAATTAAATAATAAAAGAGCGGCAGTCAGATTTCAGTTAAATATTGCAAAATAGGTTCGACTATATATAGTTATGACTTGTAAAAATCGAAATTTACGATCGAACGATTTATTTTGAAAGGAGCAAACGTGAAAAAGGGACTTATCCTCATGCTGGCCGCACTCCTGCTGGCCGGATGCGGCGGATCCAAAAAGGTCTACCGCATCGATCCCGAAACCCAAACCGACCTCAGCGGAAAATGGAACGATACCGACGCCCGCCTCGTTGCCGAAGAAATGATTTCCGACGCTCTCGCCCGTCCCTGGCTGATCAACTACGTGGAAAAGATGGGGCAGAAGCCGGTGGTAACCGTAGGCACCATTCGCAATAATTCCTCCGAACACATCGACACCGAAACTTTCACCACCGATTTCGAAAGGGAACTTCTCAATTCGGGGCAGGTCCGGTTCGTGGCCAATAAACTGCAGCGGGATGAAATCCGCGACGAACGCTTCGAACAGCAGGATTTCGCCTCGCCGGAAACCATGAAGAAAATCCGCAACGAAACCGGAGCCGATTATATCCTGCTCGGAGCTATCAAGACCATCGTCGATGAAATCGAAGGAACCAAAGTCGTTTTCTACCAGACCGACCTGGAACTGATCAATATCGAATCGATGGAAAAAGCCTGGATCGGCACCAAGAAAATCAAGAAAGAAATCTCGCGCAGTAAGACCAAGTGGTAAACCGATTCGCGACTATATTATGGAGCAAACGAGCGGTCCTCGGCGGACTGCTCGTTGCCCTGGCCGCTGTCATTGCCTGCGGTTCACTGGCTACTTTGAAGGGATTCTACGATCCCATCACCGCCGAACTCCGGGCCGGGAATTACGAACAGGCCGCCGTGGCAATTGAAAAGGCCAAAGAGAAAAATAAGTACGGCCACAAGGACCGATTCGTGTACTACATCGATGCCGGCCTGGCGCACCATTATGCCCGGCAGTACGATACCAGCAACGTCCGCCTGACCGCCGCCGAGGATGCCGCCGAGGACCTGTTCACCAAAAGCATCACCCGGGCCGCGCTGTCCCTGATGCTCAACGATAACGTCTTGGAATACGCCGGCGAAGATTACGAAATCCTCTATGGCAATCTTTTCAAGGCCTTAAACTATATTGCGAAAAACAATGTCGAGGATGCCTTTGTCGAAATCCGCAAGGCCAACGAAAAACTGAACCTGTTGGAACTGAAATACCGCAAAGCCTCCGACGAACTAAACAAGGGGACCGCCGAGGATACCGCCGCCATCAAGCTGCACTACGAAGCCGAAAAGGTCCGCTTCAACAACGATGCTTTCGCCCGCTACCTCAGCATGCACCTGTACGCCTCGGCAGGGATGTGGGATGATGCCCGCATCGATTTCGACTGGCTCCAAAAGGCTTTCCTGGAACAGCCCCATATTTATGATTTCGATACCCCCGACGTCAGGTACACTCCCGAAGAAAAAGGGATGTCGATTCTTAGCATCGTCGGACTGGCGGGATTATCACCGGTCAAGGAAGCTTTAAATCTCCGCATCCGCACCGATAAAGAACTGGATTTAATTCAGGTCCTCTACACCGACCCCGAACGGAAGGATACCGAATACGGCCACATCCCCTGGCCGGTCGATGACGATTACTATTTCAAACTGGCTATCCCCCAACTGGTCGACCGCCCCGGGCCGATCGCAGAAATACAAGTGTACGTCGATTCCATGTACCTCGGAAACCTGCAGTTAATCGAGGATGTAAGCAAAGTCGCGCGCGAAACTTTCAACGCCAAAAAATCCCTGATATACCTGCGCTCGGTTGCCCGCGCCGTCGCCAAGGGCCTGGTTACCCACAAACAAAAGAAAAAAGTGGACGACGACAACAAGGCCGCCGGGTGGCTGGCCAAGCTGGCTATCGACGCCATTTCCGATATCACCGAAAACGCCGACCTCCGTTGCGCCCGGCTTCTTCCCGGGAAAATATTCGTCGGGGATTTCGATGTTCCCCCCGGCAATCGTGATATCGAGGTGGTCTTTCTCGACGAAAACGGCCGTCATCTCGAAACGCAGTCATTCAAGCAATATAAAATCCTGCGCAACGGCCTGAACATGGTCGAAGCATACCTGATCGATTGACTGATATTATGCCGCCAATGGCGACGCCACTAATTTTGATATAAAAAATATTTGTTAACCGGGAAAATCATTCGTCATTAAATAGAATAATCAAATGGCAAATTTATTTAATAGGAACAGGAGGGCGGAGGATGACTAAAAAGTGCCTGTTGATGATTGTGATAGCCCTGGCAGCAGGAACCGGATGGAAATGTACCGACGGTTCCACCAATGTTGATGTCGAAATGAGAGAACTGAACGAATCCGAAAAGAAACTGGTAGAGGCCGATAATTTATTCAGCTTCAGTCTTTTCAAACGAATAGCAGAATCCGAATCCGATAAAAATATTTTCATTTCGCCCTTATCTGTTTCTATGGCCTTGGGAATGACGCTGAACGGAGCCAGGGGAACTACCGGATCGGAAATAACATCGGCGCTCGGATTTGCCGGGCTAACTCAGGAAGAAATAAATCAATCGTATCACAGTCTTATCGGTCTTCTTACCAATCTCGATCCCAAAGTAAAATTTAATATCGCAAATTCCATCTGGACCCGCGAAGGATTCGAAGTGAAAGAGGAATTTTATGAAGTAAACCGGGACTTTTTTGACGCCGTCGTTTCGCAGTTGGATTTCAATGATCCGAACTCCGCCGGTGTCATTAATTCCTGGGTTAACGATAAAACCTCAGGCAAAATTAAAAATATTGTATCTCCTCCCATTGACCCCTTAACGGTGATGTTCCTGATTAACGCTATTTATTTCAAAGGTGACTGGACCCTGCAATTCGATAAGGGAGCCACGACCACGCAGCCGTTTTATGTCACCGGAGGGAACACCATATCATGCGATTTGATGCATCTGAAAGAGGATTTCCGCTACCTGGGTAACGACCGCTTTCAGGCGGTAATGCTGCCTTATGGTGATGGAGATTTTTCCATGACGGTATTTTTGCCCCGGCTGAACGACAACGCCGTCGATATCGGTAATTTTATCGCTGGAATGAATCGTGAGGACTGGGTCGCCCGGCAGGAAAGTTTCGATTCGCTTGAAGTCGATTTGTACCTTCCGAGATTTGAACTGGAATACGAAATTACGCTGAATAATATTCTTCAGACCCTCGGAATCAATGCGGCATTCGATCCGGCAATTTCCGATTTTACCGGGATCGCAGATCGCGATGACCTTCACATTAGCAATGTTTTACACAAGACCTATGTCAAAGTGGATGAAAAGGGTACCGAGGCCGCGGCCGTTACGTCGGTTACGGTCGGCGTTACTTCCATCCCCGAAGAACCGGTAACAATGAGGGTAGACCGCCCCTTTGTCATTATCATACAGGAGAACAGTTCGGGAACGATTCTCTTTATGGGGAAAATCAACGACCCGTCTTAATTCCGGGTCCAAAAGTTGCGGCAGGTCCTGCTTCCGCCCCAAGCTATTGTGTGAAGCGGAAGTGTGACCTGCCGCACATCGGGGCGGTCGATGGCCGCCCTTTATTTTTTATCCAGCATCTCCCGGATAGCTTTGCCAAGCTTCTGCATGGTGTAAGGTTTTTTGACGTACCCCGCACCAAGTTTCTCCGCTTCGCGGACGCGGATAGTTTCGGAATAACCGCTGACTATTATCGCTTTCTGATTCGGATAAATATTCAGAATGGCCCGGAAAGTATCGAGCCCGTCAAACCCCTCCTCCATAATCATGTCGATTACCACCAGGTCTACCGGGTAATTTTTGATGAATTCCAGTCCGGCGTGACCGTTCGGCGAAATCGCGACCCGGTACCCCAGGCTGGATAGGATGGTGGAAGCCAGCTCCCGCTGCTCCTCGAAATCGTCAATGACAAGTATCTTTTCGTGACCGTGGATATCCGAAGGAAGAGAACTGCTCTCGTCTGATTGTACTACGTCGGGTGCAACCGGGAAGTAAACTACGAATTCAGTGCCCTGCCCCGGTTCGCTGATAACGTCGACATAACCGTTGTGGTCTTTCACCACGCCGTACACGATTGCCAGTCCCAGCCCGCTTCCCGATCGCCCCATTTCCTTCTTCGAATAAAACGGCTCGAATAAGCGCTTGTAGTCCTGGCGGTTTATGCCTACCCCGCTGTCGATTACTTTCATGACCACATATTGACCGGCTTCGATGTTGTCGAACCCGCCTACCAGGCTGTCCAGCCGGCGGCATTCGGTGCGGATTTCAAGACTGCCGCCATCCGGCATCGCATCGAACGAATTCATCACCAGGTTCATAACCACCTTGCTCAAATGTGACGCCGAACCTTTGATCTTCGGGATGTCCTTACCGGGCAAATACCTGCAGTCAACCTTGGGATTGATGCCTTTGAGGTTTTCAAATTCGGTCGATTTCAGATAATTATCCACCACGGAGTTGAGGTTGACGGCGACCATTTCGTACCTGCCCCGGCGGGCCATGGTCAATAAATCCTGCACCATTTCGGCGGCACGCAGCGCCGAACTCTCGATTTTATTGATCCGGTCGCGGATTGGGCTGTCCGGCGGAAGCTGCATTTTAATCAATTCCGGATACGCCACCAGAGGACCGAGGACATTGTTCAGATCATGCGCCACTCCTCCCGCGAGGAGCCCCAGCGATTCCATCCGTTCGGCTCGTACCAGTTGGTCGCGCAACTCCTTTTGTTCCCGTTCGTATCTCTTCCGTTCGGTGATATCGAGGCCGTACAGATTAATGTACCCGGCACTTTTCACGGGAGAGATACGCAGTGAATAAAACCTTTCGCCGCACGGTATCTCGAGATCGGTCAGGCTGTTCTGCTCGATAGCCTGCTTGATTCGGCGATGCATTTCCGCCGGGATCGCCCCGCCCATCCTGGTGTCCCAGTATGATAAAAGCTGAAAACTGGCGTTATTGGCATACAGGATTTTGCCGTCGTCGGTTAGACGTATGACCGGGTCGGGGTTTTCCGCGGGAAACTTCGCGAGAATCTCGATTTCCCGTTCCGCGGCCTTGCGGGCCGTTATATCCAGACCGTAGATATTTACATAATTCTCCGTCGAGATCGGAGAGAATCGCAGCGAGTACACGCTTCTTTCTATTTCCAGTTCCAGATCGGCCTTTTCGCCGTTGGCGATTACCTGTCGGATAACGTACGAGACCTCCTCGGGAAGATATTGCGTAATCTGTCTCTCCCAGTGCTTCATCAACGGTTCGCTCGCCCGGTTGGCATAAAGTATGATCCCCTCCCGGGAAATACGCAGAATCGGGTCAGGGCTCTCGTCGGGAAAGCGCGCCAGTATCCGCATTCTTTCCTCGGTTTCCTTCCTGGCCGTGATATCGCGGTATATTCCCACGACTCCGATCATGAGGCCATCCAGCATGATCGGTGAACCGAGTATCGAAACATGTATGGGATAACCGTCCTTGTGAAAGCGGATGGTCTCTCTGGCAATGTGATTTCCGGATATTACCGCGTCGGTCAGTCTGCTGGCTTCATCGTAGTAATTCGCCTTCGCGATTAATCTGTCGATCGGACTGCCGAAAACATCGTCTCCCCGGTAACCGAATAATTCCGTAAATGCGGAATTGACCCGGAGTATGTTGTGATTATCGTCGAGTATCACGATCGCCTCGGGACTGGTTTCGAATAGCTCCTCGAACAGGGCCCGTTCGAGCCGAATTTTATCCCGGGCCTCCTTGGGTTCCTCCGCTTTCCTTATTGTCGCCATTATTAGGTTCTCGCGACCGGTGATGCATATGGCCAGCGACATTTCAATGGGGAACGTCGATTTATTGAATCGTATGGCACGCCCGTAAAATTTCTTGCTCTCCCGATTGGAAAAATGACCGGTTTCGAAATACCGTTGCAGCGATGCCGCCAGCGTTTCGCTGAATAAAAATGCCGGCGGATGAGTCAACAGCTCTCCCAGGGCATACCCGAAATGGGTAATGCAGGTTGGATTGGCGTGAATGATAAACCCCTCGTCGCTGAACAGCAGCGCCGCTTCCCTCAGAGAATCCACGTATGATATCAATTCCCTGCGGTCAAGATTTGCTATGTTGGATAGGTCGTGAATCATCCGCCCGGGTCGCCCCTTTAAAATTCAAATGAGTCTACAGGATTATTTGATTTACTTATGAATAATATCGGAGCGGCGCGGAGCTATTTTACTACATTATACACTTTCGAACATTCGCTCACCTTCCGGCTTGATTTCAATCACGATTATGCTCCTGATATCCGCGTCTTACTGCGCAACAAATGAACAATCATCCGCTCTCGGCAATCCCTCATCGTCGCTCTAACCCGACTGCGGCACTTACTTTGCGCTATTAGAGCCTGTAAAACGGACAGCTTTACTGAATAAGAATATGAGAAATAACAGGTTAATAGCCCTGGCAGGGCAAAAGGAAAGGATCAGTGCGATGCGTAAAATGCGAATGATTTTCACTTTCATGGCACTCTTTTGCATTTCAGCGAGCGCTTTTTCCGGTGTGGTTGCCTATAACGGAATCGTAACCGTCGAAAGCAAAACAGTTATGCCGGATCAATCGTTTACAGTCGATGTCATTCTTTCAGGAAACGATATCTCGGTCTCTTCACTGCGGATTCCCCTGGCCATTTCCAGCCCGTACGTGACCTGCACCGGAGTCGATTTCGATGGAAGTATGATTTCCGACGGTACCGGAACCGCCTATCGAATTGAAGGGAATAAGATCGATATCTCCCTTACTCCGGAAATAGCCGCCGGCCCCGTGGCCTTCTCGGCCGCCTCCGGCAAGCTGGCCACCCTCACCCTCGTATGTGCCCTCGGCGCACCCGAAATCGACGTCACTGTCAGCGCCGTCAATCAGGATAACCCGTTCGAATCCGGCGGCTCGACCATCCATTTCTGGGACCGCGTGGAATTCACCGACCTGAGCGGCACCGATATCATGCTTCCGACCTTCAATTCCGGAACTATCTCCATTCGCCTCGGGACCGATGTCGATGATTTCAATGACAACCTCCCGACCGATTTCGGCCTGACCCAGAATTACCCGAATCCCTTCAACCCCACGACTACCATCGAATTCTCGCTTCCGGAACGAGCCACCGTGCGCCTTGATGTCTACAATATGCTGGGACAGAAAGTCGCCACCCTGGCCGAAGGAGATTTCGGAGCCGGAGTGCATACCGTTACCTGGAATGCCGTCCGCAATGCCAGCGGCATCTATTTCTACCGCTTAAATGCCGGTGCCGAGGTCATTACCCGGAAAATGATCCTCCTCAAATAAAGCTTTCCCTTATAGTTGCCGAATAATAGTGAGGATACCCCGATAAAGGGGGTCCTCATTTTTTATGGCAAGATGACACAGGCTGCGGCAACAAACAAAGCACCGGAAATCCCGGATTACGAACTTATTGCCAAAATTGGTCAGGGGGGCAGCGCCAGAATCTATAAGGCCAAGCAAAAGTCCCTCAGTCGTTTCGTGGCAATTAAGGTCCTTTCGCACGAACTGAGCCGTGATCCCGATATCGTCCGCCGTTTCGACCGGGAATCGATTACCATCGCCCGGCTTTCGCATCCCAATATCGTCCATATCATTGACCGGGGAAAAGTAGACGACCAGTACTATTTCGTGATGGAATTCGTCGACGGTATGTCCCTCAAGGATATGATCGCCTCGGACCGATTCAACCTCCGCCAGAAACTCGAAGTCGTTATCATGGTCCTGAAAGGGCTCGATTATGCCCATAAAAACGGCGTCATTCACCGCGATATCAAACCGGCCAATATCCTGATCGATAAATCCGGCAATGCCCAGATCGCCGATTTCGGCATCGCCCAGATTCTGAATAAGGCCGACAACGACCACACCCGCTCCGATATCATCATGGGAACTCTGGCCTATATGTCCCCCGAACAGAGAATCTCCTCCACCAATGTCAGCCTCGCCACCGATATCTTCTCGATCGGAGTCATCCTGTACGAAATCCTGGTCGGCAAACGCCCCCAGGGAAAATTCCCCATGCCGTCCGAAGCGAATCCCGAACTGCCTTTAGAATTCGACGATATCATTAAAACCTGCCTGGCCATGGAACCGGAAAACCGCTATCAGAGCGCCGTAGAACTGAAAGACGCCATCCTCGACATCATGGCCGGACGACCCATCCAGGAAGTCGCCCCCCGCAGCAGCATCACCGGCGTGGAATCGTTCATCGGCAAATGCCAGTTCCTCGATACCATCAAGGAAACCAAGTACAGCACTACCATGCTGGTGGAAAACCGCGAAACCCGCGAGTTGTTCGTTATCAAGAAAAACGACCGCTCCTGCGACGGCCTCAAGGAAGCCCGGATTCTGTCCAAGCTCAAACACGAAAATGTTATCAACATCTTCGGAGCCGGGGGAGACCAGCGGAGGCTGGTGGTGGTGATGGAATACGCCCAGGGAGGTTCCCTCGCCGACCGCATGATCCGTCCCTACGAACTCCGTCGCGCAATCAAAATCATCCGCAATATCGCCAACGGGCTCTTCTTTGCCCACCAGAACGGCATCGTCCACGGCAACCTGCGCCCCTCGAATATTCTCTTTTCGAAAGATGAAGTCCTGAAACTGACCGACTTCGGTTTGCCGCCGCACTACAACCTGATGGAAAAGAACTGGTACGCTCCGCCGGAAAAACGAGTCTCAAAGCAGGCCGACCTGTACGCCCTGGGAGTCGTCTTCCACAAACTGCTTTACGGCAAAACCCCAACCTACGGCCGCAATACCCATCTTATCCTCGGAAGTACCGATGAGCCGATGCCCGAAATCATGAGGCAGATCCTCAGGAAACTGCTGGCTTTCAAAATCGCCAATCGCTATCAGGATTTCGGAGAATTCTTCGAAGACTGGACGTTGCTCGAACGGACCTACAGCAGAGAGCATGACAGCGTAAAAGAAGATGACAAAGACGTCACCAGCATCTTCTTCCGCCCCTCGTTCCAGCTCGGACTCGCCGCCGCCGTAGTGGTGATAATTGTATTACTATTATTGTTCAGAGATTTATTCTAAAACGATTCTTCCGGCGAAGGATAATTCCCCGACTTCACGTCGCTGACAAACGACCGCGCCGCCTTCTCGATTATCTCCGGCAAATCGGCATACCTCCGCACGAACTTCGCCTCGAATTCGTCATACATTCCCAAGATATCGTTGATGACCAGTACCTGCCCGTCGCAGTGCGGCCCGGCGCCGATCCCGATCGTCGGGATTTTGATCTTTTCCGAAATCGCCTTCGATGTATTCTGCTCGACCAGCTCCAGTACGATCGAATACGCCCCCGCCTCTTCCAGCGCCTGCGCCGATTCGATTAAGTAGTTGCGGGATTCTTCCGTTTTCCCCTGCACCCGAGGCCGGCCGAACCGGTTGATCGACTGCGGCGTCATCCCAATATGCCCCATCACCGGAATCCCCAGCTCGAACAACCGCTTCACCGTGGCCGCCATCTCAATCCCCCCCTCCAGTTTCACCGATTTCGCCCCGGTCTCCTTCAAAAACCGTCCGGCGTTCGCGATGGCAACTTCCACCGACGGCTGGTACGACATGAACGGCATATCTGCGATGGTCAATGCGTACTCGGTGGCCGAACAAACCGCTTTGACATGATGTATCATGGTATCCATGGTCACCGGGAGTGTGCTTTTCTCGCCGTACAGCACCATCCCCACCGAATCCCCCACCAGCAGGGCATCTATCCCGGCCCGATCGAGGATTTTCGCCATGTAAAAATCGTACGCCGTCAGGACGGCGATTTTTTCCCCTTTTTCTTTCTTCTTCTTGAAGCCGTTGACCGTGATTTTATGGCGTTCGCTCTTATCTGTCATGACACAACCTGTCTAGAGTAATGATCCGGAAGGATTATAGTACTTCTTCCCGGAAATCGGTTTGTTTATGATATATACGAGGTTTTCGAAATCCTCTTCATTGTTTACGAAATCGATATCGTCGGTCTTGACCAC
>Ga0209285_10000157_pt1 | contig 24463 bp, 7 predicted proteins | sample PPLLak3March2015_2_FD_187249 | JGI IMG/M metagenome (GOLD analysis project Ga0209285, IMG submission 187249) | Freshwater sediment microbial communities from Prairie Pothole Lake near Jamestown, North Dakota, USA - PPLs Lake P8 Core (3) Depth... | ecosystem: Environmental > Aquatic > Freshwater... | reverse complement strand
ATTGGTTTGTCTTTGGTGCCTCCAGTTGGCCCAGCTATCCCTGTCGTGGCAAGACCATAGTCAACCGAAGTTTGTTGCTGGATACCTTTTGCCATTGCCTCAGCTACTTCTGCACTTACGGCACCATATTTTATTAATAACTCTTCCGAGACGCCCAAGAGCTCTTGTTTTGCCTTGTTGCTATACGATATCACTCCTCGATCAAAATACGTAGAGCTCCCAGAAACATTCGTCAGTATATGCGCAAGAAGACCACCGGTACATGATTCTGCGGTTGCGACTGTCACGTGGTGTTTTTTTAGTTCATCAGAGAGTTTATTAACAAGCGTTATATCTACCAACGAGCACACCTCATCAGAGGTAAACTCATTTGTATGATATAAGGTTTCACAAACGTGAAAGAGTTATATAGGATAATTCTAATCCTGGACCCATTACACTTGATTTGATCGTTAGCCCCGGTAGTGTAGTGGTTAATCATCCTGGCTTTCGAGCCAGTGACAGAGGTTCGAATCCTGTCGGGGCTACTTCGAATAATCATTTGCTCCTGTGGTGTAGCGGCCAATCATGAGGCCCTTTCGAGGCTTCGACTCGGGTTCGAATCCCGACAGGAGCATACCTTTTCACTCCTGTTGTTTCCAGTCGAAACCAAGGTATTTAGGGGTGTTTTCGAATTTAAGCCTTTTTCTTGTCCCATGTCGTAGCTGTCGGCATGGAATTTCAAGAGGGCTTTAACCCAATCGTACGATGCATTACGGTAATACATTTTTGCGTATTGTACGTACCCCTCAGTTGTGGTGACCTTGTCATGCCCAAGCCATTCCTTGACTTCCCATATATCCCACTTTTTGGTGTCCACCTTACTTTTAATCAGTCGTGCGATCGCGCACCAGTGCCGCATCACATACGGGTGGTAGTAGCTCCAGACTGGTTTGACGTTCTGGTTCAGGAATTTTTTGAGATACGCATCGGTAAATGGTCTGCCATTGGGTTGTAGATAGAGGTAGTCGTTGCTGTGTTGATTTTCTACTTTGGGTCGCCAGTGTTCTATCCAGTTCTTCATACTTTTTCTTCTGAGGTTTGTCATGAGGTCTGGTTCTGGAAAAATCTGTCGAGGTTGTCTGTTCTTTTTGGTTTCGGTGATGATGAGGTAGCCGTCATCGAGGAAAACGTCGCTTGCTTTCTGTATGAGCAGTTCGCTGGGTCTCCATCCAATGAGAAAACCATGGATGAGAATGTATTGAATGAGCGCATTTTTATAGAGGTCTTTGGAGTAGTCATGTTGGATCATGTCGTAGGTGGTGTTCGGGAGTGGGACGATCTGTACTTTAGGTTTTGGTGGGCTGGGCGGGATGTATCCCCAGAGGTCTGCGTTGATGCCGAAGGCTTTGGCGAAGGTTTTGATGGTTTTCCATTCGTTGATGATCTGGTGTTTTCCTCGCAGGTTTTGGTATTCCTGATATTCTTTGTACTCAAGATACGCGATGCTTTGAAGGGGGTTAAGGTCGAACCAGTTGATGGGAAAGACGTGGTGTGCTGCCATGTTTCTAGCGTAACGGAGTCTGTCGTTGATGGTCTTTTCGTTTTTCCGGTATTTGAAGATCCACCAGTGTTTGATGGCGTTGAAGAGTTCTTCCTGGGTGTGGTATTGTGTTGGGTCGATGATATAGGGGTTTTTGATTTTTTCAACATCTAATTTTTTGTTGGTTACGTTTTTTTGTTCACCCATTTCCTCCACATCTTGGTGTGGATGTTGTTGTTCGACAAGTTGTTGGCCTATGTTTTCTAAAAGTTGCTTCCATTCTTGATTTCTACCTCCCACCAACCGTTGTGGGTTGGTTGAAAATGAATCAGGTTGGTTGTTAAAAAACGTAATCGTAGTCTGGGTGAATTTCTGATGAGAACAATATTTATAACAGGTTTCTTCCTTAATCATCCACGGGGCTGTGATAGCAATCATATCATGGCTCCAGATCACCAGAGTGTTGACGCACTCTGGTGGTCATCTTCTATTGACTCTTTCAGCTTGTTCAGGATATATTCTAATTTGAGAAGGCGTTTCTGTCTTATAAAGTATTTGAGAGGGTCAGTGAAAGTATTCAAAAAGGTCAAATAAAGGTAAATACATTACTTTTCCGATATTATGAGACGAGTTGAGATCGATAATGTTGAGGAGATGCTGGAAAAAACGGTTACCAAAGATGGAAAGGTTGGTGGATTGACCAAACATTCTGGAAAAACTGTCGTGATTGTTGTGACGAAGAAGGAAAAATAAAATAAGTTAGAAAATCAGGTTGGAGTCATGATTACCTGATTTTCAGTTTTTTATTATTGTATCATTAGGTTTTACTGAACTGCCACCAGGCGACAAGCTCAGTGTCATCATTCGTCCGTAGGATGTTGCCATCTGGATCTCTGAACGCAGTGTAGACGCGATAGGTTCCTGTTCCATGGGTCAGGTCCGATGCTCTCACGTGTCCGTTAAAGATTGTGTCGAGGGCAAGCTGATTACCGCTGGTGATGGTCCGTGGTGTGGTCTCGTTCACGGTATCATTGTCGACGACCCATCGCGGTGCGACACCTTTCCCAGGGTCATAGTATTGCACTTGTATCAACAGGTATCCCTGGATGCTGGTGGAACCCGTGTTCTTGATCTTCGACTGGTTCCGATATGCAATAATAAGTTTCGGTTTATATAATTGTACAAGAGCATCGGTTGAATATACGTTCACATACTCGCTTCCGGTCGGTGTCGTCCCACTGATGTCCCTGCTACTTCGCAGACAGAGTTTGGTTAATCCTGTTTTATTGATCCAGTCAAGATTAGAGAGCGTGATGTTGTTCTGTCCGTTCACGAATCTTGAGGTATTGAGACTGCCGCCTTTGCCAGAGTAGTGGCCTTTCCCGTAATCCCCGGCTTGTAGGGGGTTGTGCGGGTAGGTTGGCTGACCGTTCTGAATCGTGATGTCGAAATCCGTGGTCGAATAATCATCTTTCTTATAAACGGTGAGTGTTGCGTTGTCGATGATTGCATTGGATGGAAGGGAAGACGTATTGAAGGGCAGGAAGCCTCGGTAGACGCGGTAATCTGCAGGGAATGAGGCTACTTTACTTTGTCCAATAGAGAGGTATGTCGCGGTGTCGGAGATCGTACCGGTCGATGCTGTCCATGCATTATAGTAATTCGAGTTTGAGTGGTAGATGTAGCCATCGTTTGTGAGGGAATTTACTGTCAAGGTTGGGTCGATAACAATCGGGAACGTCATCGCGTTCAAATCAGAGACATTCAATCCTGAAAGAAAATAGGTATTACCATTCAGGTGGATGATACGATAGGTTAACTTCTGTCGTACAGATTCATTGTTTAATTCATATGCTTCTCCGAGTGGGAGCGCACATTTGAACTGTCCGAGAACATCCTTGAAATCAACTCCGGCATCGGAGATCGTGACGTTCCCATCGAGCACCCCTGAATTGTTGCAAAGGTTGAGGTTCTGATAATCCAGTTTGGTGATGAACACGAGATATGAGCTGGCATCATTCAAACCATACTGTGATGGCGGATGGTTCTGCAGCATGGTCTTCGTGGTGTTGCTCAGGATAATCTCTTCTTTCAGCCCGGTGTTCCCATAACTCCAGGTGACATCCGCACCAGTGAACACCCCTGGAAAGGTGATAGAATAATCATTGGTCTGTCCCTGGCTGCTCTGCACATTCTGCAGGTACTGGTAGGCCCAGTTGCTTTGCGGGTCGACGTATCCGACTCCAATAAGTTTGCATCGTATCGTATGAACAGTGGGATCATCTGACTTGTTATAGGCGAACGCAACCGGCCATTCCTGCTGTGCATTGGACTTGAAATACACGCCGTATAATCCACGATTGTTTCCACTACGATATCCATACACATACGCGGGATGATTCTCCGAAAGAGGACTAATGGTGTTATTGATCGGCGTCCAAGAACCACTCTCATCCTGGTAATTCACCGGCCCCTGGTACGTCTCCAGGATGTTTCCCCCCGTGGAGGCATTGTAGTAGGTGTTCCAGGTGAGCCCCCGGCTGACGATTGTGAGATTCTCGGGTGGGTTTGGCGGGTCGGTGATATTGATGTATTGGTTGCCACTGTAACTGTCTTGTAGAGTGGCGATGCTCATGGATGCCTCCGCGGAGACATGAAAATGAGAAACGCTGCTGGTGTTCGTGTTAGTGTCATTATCCTGCGCCCAGACAAAGAAATCGTATTGCCCGGTCTGCCAAGTATCCGAGAAGAGATACCCATAGGTATCCCCCGAGACAGGAGTCATCGTGTAATTTTCCGTCTGGTTATCGGGAGCAGTGATCCTGACGATGACGAAGTCTATGCCGCTTCCATTGTCCGTTACGTTCGCGGTGATGGTGATGTTCCCCCCGAATCCCACGATATCGGGGGTTGCATTGAGTGCCGTGATCACCGGCGGGTCGATATCCGTTGTGTAGGTGCAGAAAATGGAATATTGGGTGAGGGCGGTCTGATTCCACTCGATCGTCTGAGGTGGGGTACCGAAAGTATAACTGCTGTTGCTGTACCCGTTCCCGGGATTCATAAAGGAGCAATTCACCGTGGCGAACGCGTTATCCCCCCAGACACAGAGATCATACTGCGTGTTATTCAGAAGGACGGGGTAGGGATCAAAAGAGAACGTATGCCATCCGGTAATGGTTTGTTCCTCTGAGGCCGTGGAACCCATCAGGGCTCCATCACTGGCACGGTAGATCATGCATTGATATGTCGGGGTATTGAACGTCGGTGATTCCACCCCTCGTACATACGCGGTGATATTGTGCACCAGAGCATCCTCGGTGAGGTTGAATCGTGAGCCGCAGATGATGTTCTCCACGGAGGCATTGGAGGACCCGATACTGGTGTCCCCCAAGGTATGAGACACCGTGAAATGATATCCCGATGAACTGTTACTGTTCTCCGCGTTGTCCATCACCCAGATGGTGAAATTATACTGACCGAACAACCAGGTCTCCGGGAAGAGAAACGCATAGGTATCGTTTGTGATCTGGCTCAGGGTAAGGTTCCGGCAGCTCTGATCAGGGTACGTGATGTTCATGCAGACCCGGGAGATCCCGCTCCAGTTCCCCGAGGTGTCATCCGAGACGTTCACCGTGATATTGGTGCTCCATCCTGTGGGGATCAACATCGGATCACACTGGACCGCATGGATGAGAGGCGGGAGTGTCTCGGTCTTGAAGAGAATATCTTCCGAAGGACTGCTGGTGTTGTAGAAAATGTCTTTCGCCTGCACCTGAACATGGTATCCACCATGATGGGGCCAGGAGTAAGTCGCGTTAATAGTCTGGTTTGACATGTATGGTCCGAGCCAGCCGGAGGTGTTCCCATCGCCCCAGTTGAACTGATAGAAAATCCAATCAGCATCGCTATCGTTTGTACACGAGGAGAATGAATACGACGTATTGATCGTCCCTAACGAGGGCCCGGAGAGACTGGGTTGATCAGGGGAGCTGTTTCCCCAGGCCCAGGTATCTCGAATGTTAATCGTACTGTAATTGCACTGGGTGAAGACCAAGGGACTTGTGGTGCAGTTGAAGTATGTTCGAACGAGGTCTAGGTTGGATGAGGACGTGATATGGAAACCTTTCGTGCTTTGGTTGATGGTGCTATCTACGAGTCGGATCCGGTTATCATCATCCGGGTTTGAATTGGTGAGATTCAACGCAGTGTCGCAATCGGTGAAATTGCATTGGATTTTCAGGTCACAGAGGTTATCGATCATAATACCGGTGCTGTGGTTTATAAGACGGCAGTTGGTGATATCGGAATGGTTCACTAGTATCATCCCAATGTCACTATTCACGATCGTGACCCCATCAAGGACCACCCCGTAATTAAGACCATAGATATGATTAATTTCTGAAGAAGAGAGGGTTCGGTTCCAGACCGCGACCTCATCGATGATCCCATGGAAATAATGGGTCATGTTATCGGAACCGATAAACGTCGTTGTGTCGATTCCCGTATCTGAGATGCTGGTGGAGTTGGTCATCACACCGTCAACATAAAGCCGGAAAACAGTCCCATTATAGGTTCCGACGATATTATGCCATCCGTCATCAATCGTTATGTTAGAATTGAGTGTATGGTTTCCAAGCTGGAACATCGGCGTGTTTGTCGTCCCATCAATGAAAAGGCAGTATCCTTTTGTCTGATTCGCTTGAGAAAGAATAGGGTTGATTGAATGGTTGCTGCCATTCCAATAGATCCATGCGCTGATCGTGGTAGTATTTCCACTCAACGCAGGGATGCCAGTGAGATTGATGGAACTGTTCACCCCGTTGAAGCTGAATGCGTCATTTCCTTTAATGGTCGTTGTGACAAGTGTCGCGTTATCGTTTGTGCCATCATGTTCGAGAGGTGAGTAGTCATGGACGATGTCTGGTAATCCTGAGGATTCTCTACCTGTGTCTGAGGTATTGTCGAAATGAAACAGACATTGTATTCCTGTCATGTTGACCTTCATGATGGGATCGGTGACATTCAGGAGGATGTAATCATGCGGATTGATCATCGTGAGGGAGCCGTTGATGATCACGTCGTTTTCATTGGTGCCGAGGATGATTAATGATTTATTGATGGTGACATTTTCACGATAGATACCTTTTTCGATGACGAGGATGTCTAATGTTGAGAGGTTGTTTATTGCTTTTTGGATGGAGTTCCAGGTATTGTTTGCTACATCGTCGGTTTCCAGGCTTGCATTGATAACGCCATTTGCGGTTATAGTGAGGTTATTAGTTTTACTTTTTTCAAGGTCATTAAATGTAAGTGTGTACTCATGGTCCGCCTGGAGATCGTTTGAGATAGTGGTGAGATCTGATATAAACGAGTTTAAGAGTAAGCTAGCGTTTTCATTCTTCGTGGATCTCTCGGTTACAAAATTATTGTTCATCTGGGAATTTTTTAGGAGAAACGGGAGTGAACCTACCTCATAGTCATAGGGTGAAGGATTGAATGAAACGTATTTTTGCATATTTCCTTGATTCTGAGCATCAGTAAATTTCTCATTTAAATCTATAGAATAGTACTCACTTTGACATGGAGTGTTTACTCCATCTGTATGATGTAATAAAGATTTTGTTGGTTCAATAATCCATGCACCGATTGTGACACTTTCATTATCAAAATCAGAATGTCGGCAAATATCACCATTGTACGGGTTAGAATCGTCTTGATGATGCCTTGTAAAATCTCTTATTACTTGGTAAGTTATTAACCCATAATTATCATGAAAATAATGGTATGATTCATTCGCCCGTTGCCACGTCGAATCATTTTGAGTTGGTACAATAGACCCCGTTGGACCAAAAGTATCATTCCATAAATGATGATTTGTATGCCATAAATAATTTATCCAGGATCCATGTAAACGCCCCTCTCGAAAAGCAAAATAAGTATGCATCTGTTCTATCATCAAAATATCACCATTTTTATCGGACCATTCCGTGATTGCATTGTCCCAAAGATGAATATAATCTCGCACTGGTCCTCCCTGTCTTTTCGCCTGCCGTTCAGAATCATTCCAATACTCTCTTACAGAATCGACATTATCGAAGTACAATATTGAATGACGTTCCAATGCATTTGTTGTTCTTCCGAGTCCGGCATCAAAAGGTTCTCCATCTGGATTTTCATTCAGACCATTTCCTCCCCAACATAACATTTTTTCATTCACCACACGATATTCATAGAAGAGTGGCAATCCGAAAAAAAGGTAGCGATAACATTCATTAGCATTTTTAGAAACGTGAGGGTGATTAATCCACCACCACGCGTAAAATCGATTATTTGATAGATATTCTAATTGTTCCGGTAATAAATTTTTTGTCTTATAATCAAGATTTTGAGTTAAAAACGTGTCTGTTCCGTATAATGTCGCCATTCCAGTCGATAACGATGTAGTACAATTCATCGCTTGGATATATTGACAAAAAGTATTCAATAAATGAATTACTTCAACTGGAGTAACATCTGCACTATATGCTAATCCATTAATTTCTTCCTCAAAGTCTTCATCTAAATTATCTAAATAATCCTGATTCTCTTGTTCTTCTTCGCTAGTCATTGGATTAGATATTATCTTTAAAGCTGAGAGTAATGTTTGATATCTTTTACCTACTTCAATACCGTATTGATAATGATTTTCTGCGTTTATATATAATAATTCTGTTTCATTATCGAATGTATACGATGGAATAACAGAGATATTGTATGTTTTTTGGAACGCGGAAATGGAAGGTATAAATAATATCATCAGAAGGATGAGTCCACTAATTTTCATTAGATTTTTCTTAATCTTTTTTGATTTGATCTCTTGATATATCATATATTTTCCTCCATTTTCATAAAAAATGACAATAAAAATGTTAATATAAACTATTCTTTTTATTTAACAAAAATTTGTTAGGATTGCTAAAAAATTAACAGAAATCCCTGGAGCGAATAAAATATAATAAATGATTAGACTATTTTCTATTAATCAATGATTTATTGTTATCTCTTATATAAATTTCAATTATTATTTAAAAGTAATTTTTATAAAAATTTATATAATTTAATTTGTGTTTTTGAACAATTACCAACAGTATTATAAGCTGTTACTGTAAGTATGTGTGATGAATAAGAATGTGTCGTCCATTGCCAGTTATATGGTGAAACGGTGTCGGTATTTTTTAAAATGCCATCTATTACGAACTCTACCCGATCAATACTATATTCAGTATCAAAAGTATTCACTTCAACAGTAATCTTCCCAACAATGAGGGTTGTGAAAAAATTTAGTATTTTTTTATCAAATATATAGATTGCATTTATTGGTTTGAGTAATTCGATATGTGGGACGTGACCAACCTTGATGAGGATTCCATTTCCCATGGTATCGACGGATTCATTAGTACCAGCGGTTACGATGCCTCCATCAGATGCTTGTTGAAGAGATAATAAATATGTATTGATAGTTAAATTCCATTGTTCCGTCCCATTCGTATCGATAGTCAGAATGAAACTACTATCACCCCCATCGTTTCCCACTAATGCATATTCCCCATCCTGAAGACGAACAACATCCTCAATGGCTCCTTCTATATTTTCATAAGTTTTATTCCACATTTCGCTACCATTCTGGTCGATACAAACTACCCAAGGATGTCCATTAAACCCTCCTGCCGCAAGATATCCATTATCAGAAGTCTGAATATTAGAAAACAATAATGAATACTCTAAATCAATGAATTTATGGTTCCATTCTTCCGTACCATTACTATCTAATTTCAGAAGAAAACCATAGAGATAACTCCCACTATAACAATTCGTTTTCCCAGCAATGATAAAACCCCCATCCGTCGTTTGATGTATGGAACAAATAACCGTACCGGTTGCATTGAAATACTCCTTTTTCCAAACCATATTTCCTTGAGAATCAGTTCTGACAACAATATACGTATTCCCCCCAAGAATATAACCATCATCGGACGTCTGAGTAAAACACCAAGCAGTCCCGTTCACATAGGACTTCCACCATTGTTTAACCCCTTGTGAATCAGTCTTCACCAACCAATACCGAGATTGATTATCAACACCACAAAACGCATATCCACCATCAGATGTCTGCTGACAATCAGTCCCAAACACAGCAAAGGAACTGTACGTATGGTTCCATTCCTCATTCCCAAAAGCATCGGTCTTCATCAGCCACCCTGCATAAAAACCATCAGGACTATACGATTTGGTATCACCCACCATAAGATAACCATTATCAGCAGTCTTCCGTACCTGTCTGAAATGGTCTTGTCCGATAGCACCATATTGCTTACTCCATTGAATCCCAGGCGAATCTTCAAGGACGGGAGAATTTTGTTTTTTTTCTTCATATTTCGCAAAAGGAATTATTGAAGCACTAAATATTATATTCAATATTAAAAATCCCGTAATAATGTTATTTATCATAATATTGTTATCATCTTTGTTTTATAAAAATTTTATCATGAATTTCAGTTATCATTTAAAGTTGATAATTAACGATTTATCCAAAATATCTTATAAAGACTCATTTTAAAAAAATATTTTTTATGTCTAAATAAAAAAAAGGAAAAAATCAGGTAATAATTAACCTGATTTCCTTTAATTTATCAATAATGTTTCCTTAGGTCTTACTGAATTGCCACCAGGATTCTAACAAGGTCTCATCATCGGTCTGGAGGATATTCCCCTCAGGATCCCGGAATGCGGTGTAGACCCGATACGTTCCCGTGCCGAATATCAGGTCCGATGCTTGCACTAGTCCGTTGAAGATGGTGTCGAGAGCGAGTTGATTACCGCTGGTGATGGTTCTAGGTGTGGTCTCATTGATGGTGTCATTATCCACCAACCATTTTCCCTGCGTTGAGTTGTAGAACTGGACTTGAATCAACAGGTTTCCCTTGATGTTCGTCGAACCCGTGTTCTTGATCTTTGACTGGTTCCGGTAGTTGATCACCAGCTTCGGCGGGCACATCCCGAGAAATTCGCTTGAATGCACGTTAACGTATTCATTCCCTGTTGGTGCAGTTCCACCGATGTCTCTGCTGCTCCGCAGACAGAGTTGGGTGATCCCAGTTTTATTGATCCAACTGAGATTACTCATTGTTATTGCATTATATCCACTTGTGAACCTGGAAGTTCCCAATGTCCCGCCATTCCCTGAGTAATAGTTTCTGAAATAATCTCCGGTTTGCATAGGATTATGCGGGTAGGTCGGCTGCCCGTTCTGGATCGTGATGTCGAAGTCTGTTGTCGAGTAATCATCTTTCTTGTAAAGGGAGAGTGTGGCGTTGTCAAGATATGCATTTGAAGGTAATGTAGAGGTGTTGAAGAAGACGAACCCGCGGTAAATATAGTAGTTGCCTGGGAATATCTTCTTTTGTCCTATTGTGATATATGCTCCAGAGCCATCCACGGTCCCAGTTGACGCAGCATGTACTGTCGAGTAACTTGTGCCTGAGTTGTAAACGTGACCATCGCTGGAGATCGAATACACCGTCAAGGTTGGGTCGATCACCACGGGGAACGTCATCGCATTCAAGTTAGAGACCTTTAATCCTGAGAGGAGATAGGTGTTCCCATTGAGGTGGATGATACGGTAGGTCAGTTTCTGTCGCGCTGTTTCATTATTCAGTTCGTACGCCTCGCCAAGCGGGAGGGCGCATTTAAATCGCCCAAGAATGTCTCTAAATTCGACTCCGGTGTCAGAGATTGTGACGTTCCCTCCGAGCAATCCTGAATCATTGTAGAAATTGAGGTTTTGATGGTCCAATTTGGTGATGAACACGAGATACGAGCTGGCATTATTCAAACCGTACTGTGATGGTGGATGATTCTGCAGCACGGCCTTTGTTGTGTTACTCAAGGTGATCTCTTCTTTCAGCCCGGTATTGCCGTACCTCCAGGTGACATCCGTCCCAGTAAAGACACCTGGGTATGTAATAGAATAATCATTGGTTTGTCCCTGGCTGCTCTGCACATTCTGCAGGTACTGGTAGGACCAGTTGCTTTGCGAGTCAACATATCCAACACCGACAAGTTTGCTTCGTATTGTATGGATTGTTGGATCATCTGACTTGTTATAGGCGAAAGCAATTGGCCATTCCTGCTGTGCATTGGATTTGAAATATACATCGTATAATCCATGATTATTCCCATTGCGATACCCATACACATACGCGGGATGGTTTTCTGTAAGCTGGGTGATGGTATTGTTGATGGGTGTCCAGGTACCATTCTGTTCCTGGTAGTTCACCGGTCCTTGGTACGTCTCCAGGATATTTTCTCCAGAGGTTGCGTTGTAGTAGGTATTCCAGGTCAGCCCACGGTCAACCAGGGTATAGTTCTCGGAGGGGTTCGGTGGGTCTGTGATATTGATGAACTGGTTACCGCTGTAGCTGTTCTTGAGGGTGGCGATACTCATGGATGCGTCTGCAGATACATTGAAACTATGACCGGAATCACAGGCGGTGTTCCCGACATTATCCATCGCCCAGACCGAATAATCATACTGACCGACCAGCCAGGAGTCAGAGAAATTCAGCTGATACAGATCCTCACCGATACAGGTCATGGAATAATTCCAGGAGGTGCCATTCGGATCAGTGATATTCACCGCCACCAGCAACAGACCGCTCCCGTTCTCCGTCACGGTCGCATTAATCTGGACCATGCCTCCGAAACCCACCGTCTCCGGAGAGCTTGAGACATTAAAGATCAGCGGTGCAACCGTGTCAATCAGAACAGTCCGTGTCTCCGTCGAATTCGTAAATCCACCGGGATACCCCGCGCATCCTGTGAAATCATACATTCCATCCGATAGTCCCGTGAAATTATGCGCATACGGATCATCTGAAGCGTTAAAAAGCGAGGTGACTTCATCAGCGTCTACCCCGCGTCTGAACATGACGACATCATCAAGCATCCCATGGTAAAACAGGTCAGCGGCATCACCGGTCGCGTTTCGTCCCGCACCCAAGAGATACGATGCCTCCTCCATATCTGAAAAAACCGGGAAAATAATAGTGTCTTTCTTCGACCCGTTCACGTACACATCCCAGCCTGAGCTCCCATTATAAATAACTGTGAGGTGCGCCCAGCAGGAGTTCCCCAGATCTAAATCAACCATCTCGGAATACCGCAAGACACCATGGTCCGGGGTGCAAATGACAAAAGATGCATCATCCACAGTCGTATTCAGACAAAAGGAAAACCCGGACCCATTGGCTGCCGAGGAGGATTTCGAAAACAACCCCATAGTCGTATTTACAACTGAATATTTAGGGCAGACCCAGAAGGACCAGGTCATCGGCTGAGATGCATTAAACAGGAGGGACGCATCTGATTCTATTTCGAGATAATCATTGGTTCCATCAAAGATGAACCCATTCCCGAACATCCCGTTCTCCGTTTGATTCGCACCACCCCGACATATAACAGTGTTGTCATATCCGCTGATATCTGCAGGGTTTTCACCCTGCAGGGCGTCCATCGGCATCCACAAGACAATGTCATTTGCGAGACTGGTGAACGCGTAATACCGATTCGCATCAATGGAGGAGACAAGATTGACAGGGAGGTTATTGGATGACCGAGCACCGTAATACGGGGTTTCAGCGTCGAATGCGAACGGGGAAACCGTGAAACTGAATCCGCCGTAACTCACGTTGTTACCCGCGTTATCCTGCACCAGGATCGAATAATAATACGCGCCGACCTGATCCGTGTCCGTGAACTCAACGGTATAATCATAATCGGAGTCATTTAAATCCGCTTCAACGGTCGGCTCCATGGTCACCGTCTGCCATGAGGAATCCGGGAGGGTGATGTTCAAGGTCACATTATTGATCCCGGAGATGGAGTCAACGGCATCCGCGTACAAGACAATGGTTTGATCCGACGCGGCAAATATAGGTTCACTGGTGACATCCAATACCACCGGAGGATCATTCTCGATGTAGTACGTCTGCGAGCAGATATCGTACTCATTGAAATGATCATCTCTCACCGTGAGCGTCACAGTATACGCACCCGGCGATTTGAACTTATGATTAACATTGCTATCTCCATGGACGATGGTGCCGTCGTCGAAATCCCAGGTCCAGTTCGTGACCCTGTAGTTTTCGTAGAGACGGGAGGTATCGTTGAACCAGAGCGTCTGGTTTATGTTACCCGAGCAGCCGGTGAAATTTGAGATGACGTATTTGATTTCGATCTCTTTTGTGAACAAATACACGTTATCCTGTTCATCGGTTACATTCACAGTAATATTATAATTGCCTTCGCCTGTAAAGTTTTCAGTGGGGTTGTTCTCACTTTTATTCTGCCAACCTTTTGAGAGACCCATGTCCCATTGTATTTGATTCATTTCCACGCCGTACAAGTAGCCGTTAAATTGTACCGTTTCTCCAACCAAGGCTTCAGAGGGTGCGTCGAACCAAGAACTTGATTTAACGTTTACTTCGAGAGGCTCTGAATAATCACTGAGGATGTTATGGCTATGCCAGATGTCGCGGGCTTTCACATAAACCCAGCGTTTTCCGGTGGAGTCCCAGATGTTACTCTGTATATGATCATCTCCGGAGTCACTTGGTGGATAACTCCATTTGTTATAGTTAAATAAGAGGTCGCCAAGGTGGAACCGCCATTTGTATTCAACCTGATCATTGTCAGGGTCTGTTGTTCTTGTAGTGTAGTCGTATTCCTGATGGGCATAGACCTCTGGTGGCCCTTCCGGTCTAGCTGGAGGTTCTGGTGGGTTATTTGGCGGAGATAACACTTGTAAATCCATGTCTCTATCGTTTTGAAGACGCCAGATGGCGAGGAGATCCTGGATGAAGTCCTGGATATCTCGTAGTCGAGGGTGTCTATCAAGGAAATCAGTGATGTCAAGGTTGAAGTCTGTTTTGATTTCCTCAGCGTTCTCAAGGAAAGCGGTTTCACAATCAATGTCACATTCGTCTTCGAAGAATTCAAAGACGTCATCGATTGTTTCGAATGCCTGACTGAGAACCCCGTCTCTGCCGAAGAGGTCCACATAGGCATCACCAGTGGAGTTTAAGAGCACGAGGTGGATCCGGTAGAGGGCTGCTGGTGCGCTTTTGGGGAGTTGTAGTTGTATGTATCCAGTAGTACCATCAGGGGTGACGATGAATTCTTTTTCAGTGCGGTAGCGGTAGAGGATGGGGTACCCAGGGTGAAGTGGATGGGATGGATAGGTTGGGATAAGGATCAGTCGGACGGTGACTTTATCTTCGGGGAGCACAGTTTTTATGGTGAAGGAGACGTTAACGGCATCCGGTATGTTGTTCTGATCATCACAGTCAGTGTAAAAATATTGCGGATCATCTTCTAACCAACAATTTGGGTTCATAGCGAATGTGCGGGTGATGTTCCAGATCATCTCCAGGGTTAATTCGATATCCTCCGCGTCGTAGTAATCCATGGTGTCACCTTTGGTATGATTCTCGCCATCCTTATGATGACGGGTCCAATTGAAATCTTTCAGGAACATCACTGTCTTCGTTTTTAATGGACTACCAGTGAACGGATTCGCGAATACAACTTCATCACTGACAGAACCACATGGAATCCAAGAAAGCTTGAATTCTGTACCATCATTCTTCCTTTCTTCATAATCGGTGATGTCCGTTATGTGCTTTATGACGGGTAAGAGGCGAATCCTATTGGTAGCGATATTCATAATCAAGTGGAGGGGTGGATCTCGTTGTTCGAAACCGAGTTGATTGAGGTCAATTACAGTTTTTATTATATTGTCACTATCTGGCAGGGTTATCTCATAATAAAATGCTCCTTTGCAACCACGTTCCTCCCCACCAAATAAAGCGAACGTCACGTTGTATTTCGGTTTTATACCATTTTCTTCTAGTTGTTTCATGTATTTAGCGAGTGCAAGGACCATGCCGACGCCAATCGCTGAATCCGCGGTCCCCTGATTCCAGACCGAGTCAAAAAGGCATTCAATAAGTATGCTTTTTTTAGGGTTGGGGTCGCTACCGTTGATTTGTCCGATGACATTATAGCTTTCAACGGATTCGTTCCATCTTTGATTGAGTTGGATGTCTATTTTATAATTGTCACTATTTTTCTTTATCTCGTTACCAAGACTACCATTGATGTAGATGATAGGAATCGCACACTCACTGTTTGGAACATTGTAACTATCATTGTTGTAATCATATAGAATAAGACCTGCACAAAATGGTATTCTATACATTAAATTTGTTATAAGCCTTTGTCTTGCTGGTTTAAGTCCTCCTGTAACCCATGCATGAAGTTCATTGATTTCAAAATCGATGTCCCAACCAAGTCTTGATTTTAAACATTCATGTAAAATTTCCAAGAACAAATCTAAGCCAGGAGTTGAAGATAATTTGGGATTAAAATTTTGTAATTCGTCGAGGAAAACAAAGTTATGGTTGTGGCCGAATAATGTTTCGTTGTAGAAGGAGAGATTGGTTATGTTCTCAGGATTATCGGTTATGTCTTCAAAGGTGAAGTTGTAGTATTGTTCGAAGAGGCTAGTGACGTATTCATCGAATGCGTCTCCATCCGTAAGATTCGGGTTTTCAATTAGGGTGTCAATGAATTCTTCATTGATGGTTTCTTCAAGAAAAACATTAACAAATGACCAACTATATAATGAGGTCGGGAAAATAGAGAGGTTAGTATAGTTAATATCTTTTGTGAGGTCATTATAATCGAAATTCTTTCTTTTGAGGTAATAATCAGCTTCTCCCATTTCAGGGCTAATATAGAAGTCTTGAATGTCAATAGTGTCGTTACTAGTTAGATTATGGAGTATGAGTTTTTTATCTAGTACTTCAAGTGAGTCGTTATTCTTTGGTATTGGTTTAGTAAGATTTAGATGCGATACCTCCTCGGAATCTTTGATTTGTTGATGATATGGTTTGTCACAATCAGGATCAAGGTCAGGATCAAAGAGATCTAAATCGCCCATTATCTGAGCTATATATTCAGCAGCATCGCGTTCACCTTGTGATCCGAAATCACGTCCCTTTGCAAGCTCCCCATGTGGGATATCATAGGATTTCGTTATTCGTTCTGAGAGATTTCGTGTGACATCGTATATTAACTGATAGTCAAAGGTGATGTTTTCAGGATCCGGGGTTGCAAGAACATCATCATTGTTTATTACAACACCTAGTGAGGTGATGACCAGCGTGCTTATAACAAAAATAACACTTATTTTGTTTACTTTCATTCCTCTCAAATCCTCCGTTGCAAATATGAATGGCGTATAATTATTTAATGCTTTCTTTTTTATAATTATTTGTTAAAAAAAATCTCTTGAATGAATATCCAGAGTCAGAATATTAATTCAAAGAAAGTTATTTAAGAGACATCATATATAGTTTCTTTTAAAGGGACGGTTAGAATTATGGAAAAAAAATCATGTATACCATTGTTGTTGATTCTTACCCTTCTTCTTATAACCCTGATGCCTGTTCATGCAATAGTTTCTATGGATACGACTTTGTATGAACAACAGCAGCAGATGTCAATTGATGAGATTTTTTTTCTTCGGAAGGCGTATCCCTATGAATACAAGACATTTGTTGCTCAGGAAGATGCTTCATTTGAGAAAACGATATTTGATTCGGTAGAACAGCAATCGTATCCTACTTCTTCAGTTTCATCCTCAGTGTTAATGAGTGATCCAATGAACTCGTCCTGGCCGATGAAATCCTATAATGCGCAGCGTATTGGTCGAACTACCTATAGTACTGCTGATAATCCTGGACTTGAAAAATGGCGTTTTCAAACCTGGATAAGTGGTGTTGATTCTGGTGCAGTTGTCACCGATGATAATACTATAATCTTTGGAAGTAAAGACTATCGAGTATATGCACTTTTCCCAAATGGTACGTTGAAATGGAAATACAAAACAGGGGGCTCAATCTTTTCAACACCAGCACTCGCTGCTGATGGTACCATCTACATTGCTTCCTGCAATAATTATCTCTATGCCTTACATCCTAGCGGAACCCTGAAATGGCAATTTAACCTACAATATATCTCATTTTCCTCGCCTGTGCTTGCCAATAATGGAACGATTTATATTTGCACTGCTGAGGAGGGGAAACTATTTGCAGTCAACCCTAATGGGACGGCCCAATGGTGCTATAATGCAATGAGCGGGATGTACGGTGATCCAGGGTTAGGAACTGATGGTACTATCTATGTTGGAACCTGGGATAATTACCTGAACGCTATCAGTCCGAATGGGACTTTGAAATGGCGGTTCCCCACTAGTAATCATGTCAAAGGAGTTCCCTCCGTCGCACCTGACGGTACTATCTATTTCGGATCCTGGGATGGATATCTTTATGCGCTTAACTCAAATGGGACGATGCGATGGCGCTGTAGTGTCGGCTCCGGGACGGAAACCACTCCGACGATTGCAACAGATGGGACCATCTATGTTGGTGGTGATGAATTGTATGCGGTGTATCCGAATGGGACGATGCGCTGGTCGTTAGCATTAGGCCCTGAAAGATTTATTTTCATGTCCTGCCCTGCGATTGCAGCAGAAGGCACTATTTATGTAGGTGTGAGTATTGGTAATGGCGTTGGTGGCGAGATTCTTGCAGTGAATCCGAATGGGACAGAACGCTGGCGGAAAATCATATCGGATGAAAAGGTGGATTCCTCCCCGGCGATCGCCGCGGATGGGACCGTCTATATTGGTTCAACAGGGGGAGGTAGCGGATATCTTCATGCCTTCGGAATAATCGAATCCAATGCACCACCAAATGACCCATTAATCGATGGGCCAAATAACGGAGAAGCAGGTACAGTGTATGGTTATCATTTTTCTGGTGTAGACCCAGATAATAATCCTGTCCGATTTTTCATCGACTGGGGAGATGGAACAACATATGAGACGCGATGGTGTGCATCAGGTGAATCAACGGGGCGTGGTCACAGCTGGGCGAAAGAAGGCACCTATATCATCAAAGCAAAAACACAAGATGTACTTGGCCTAGAAAGTAATTGGTCGACCCTAGATATCACCATGCCTTTCTCCTATGAACCACCACATTTCAGGTTCATCGAATGGTTCTTAGAACGATTTCCGAATTCATTCCCGATCCTAAGACAAATATTGAAACTAATAAATTTTCTTCCATCATTCAATGACACATTTTATGGTTTGAAACATGTTTAAAACCATCTATTCTTTCCCAAGTAATACCTTATTTTCTCGATAAATCTTCTGCAGTTTCTGATTTCTCTCCTTCGTAAAAATGTACAGATACGATAAAAGATGATACTTCCATATCCATTCATCCTTGTAACAATGGACAAATATCACCCGGTATCCGTTCTTATGAAAAATACCCCGTCGATACTCATAATCAAATACATGAGAACCGCATACCTCAACATAGATACCAAAGTGAAGAAGGAAAAAATCAGGCGTCCAAACACGTGGTCGATCATTCTCATCCCAGACAAACACCGGTTGTTCAAAAGACCAACGAATTCCTAGCATTTTCAAAACATCAGCGACTTTCCGTTCAGAGTGCGTCATCCGCTCATAAATCGATGGATTTCCCATAGAAAAACCTCTAAACAAAAAAAGAAAGAAAAAAGGGTTGAGAGAGAGGAGTTGAAAAAATCAAAAAGACTGATTTTGGGCATTTTTTCGAAAATTTCTACAGGAGAGAACGGGTACGGTCCCCGACGGGAGCATGCTATTTATTAACACGGTTAGTTTTTAAAAGAAAAAATTAATTAATTTTATTATCCAAGAGTTCAAATCTTGTCCCTTGCATACTTTTTTACTGGACAAAGGTTTTAAATAGATAAGGGTAATTTATTTTCATAGGGGCAGGAAATTAATGGTTGGAAATCCTCTTGTTAGGAAATGTTCGACGGTTGGAATCATTCCTTTGCTCGTTGAGATTACCATTTTATCTGGTATTATTATATATAGATGATGAGAATGAATACAAAACAAGTCTTGGTGATAGTCGTTATCTTCTTGTTTCTTGAGGTAGCCTGTGCTCCATTAATCTATGCTAAAACTAGTTTTGTAAACCATATTCCTGATTTAAATTACGAAGTTAAAGAACAACTAAATCCGGGTCCTTTTGTTGATCCGTATTCAGATAATAATGTAAGCTTATGCCCGGTCTATGATTATAATCTTGGAATAAGGAATGACATAAATAGAACACGAAGTGTACCAAAAAAATCTAGTAATAAAATATCACTTGTAGAGACACCTTATAAGAATTACAATCAAATTAATTACGAAGATTTTATTGAAAACAATCTAGATATTATTTATGTTCCAGATGATTATCGTACCATTCAATCAGCCGTTGAAAATGCAACCTCAGGGGATACAATAATTGTACGAGATGGCCAATATAGAGAAAGTGTTAATATCGATAAATCATTAATTCTCATGTCACAACATGGATACCAAAATTGCTCAGTTATCCAACCAAATAAAAATTCAAATGCATTTACCATTAGAAGTGATTTTGTTTCATTATATGGTTTCTATATAAGTGGGGTAAATGCAAAAGCGGGCATCTCCCTTAACTATGCGAATCATTCCATTATAGCAGGAAATAAACTAGTGGATTTTTATATGTGTATCCAAGTCGTTAATTCCCACCATGTCACTTTAAACGATAACATCATGGGGTCTTTTTGGGGTGTTGAATATCGAGGTCTGACCATTAAGAATTCAAATAACTTTATAATAGAAAACAATACCATATATGATCATATTGAATACGGGTTACTCCTTGAAAATTCAAAAAATAATACTATTTTAAATAACTGCTTTAATGAAAATAACTATAATATTCGATGTGAATATCAATCAAACAACAATACATTCCTTAATAATAGTCTAAGCTTGAGCTTTTATGCTGAATTTGCAATGTACAAATCCAGCTCTAATAAAATTATTAATAACACATTTCGTAGTGCAAGTGTTGATGGAATACTGATTGTCCAATCCACGGACATTACAATTCAAAAGAACAATTTTACCAATGACGGAATTTTCGTGTACGATTCTTTTCACAATACTGTTACTAATAATACTGTAAATAACAAACCATTCATCTATCTGGAAGAAGAATCAAACAAAATTATTAACGATAGTGCAGGGCAAATAATTCTCGTCAATTGTAATAATATTACGTTGTGCAATCAAGATATCAATAAAACAATCGTGGGAATCGAATTATTTAACTGCACAAATTCAACAATTTCTAACAGCCATATACATTCTAATAATTATGAGGCAATGTATGCTGTTTATTCAGATAATAATACCATATCGAATTGTACTCTTACAAATTGTTGGTATGCAATGGCATGTTATGATTCAGATAGAAACAAGATAGAATGTAATACTCTACGAACTAGTCATTTTGAATGCTTGATTCTTGATAATTCCCATCATAACACAATTAGTAATAACCAAGTAGACAAGAATGAACTTGGCATAGAACTTCATGGATCAAATCATAATACCATAAATAAAAATGAGTTTTTTAATCAAAGTCATTATAACTATAATGGACAAATTGAACTAACCAATTCAAATGATAACATTATCACTGGTAACTATTTTCACCATCATCATCGAGGTATAGATCTTTATGATTCAAGTAATGATAATGTAGTCATGGAAAATACATTTGAGATAAAGAAAAATTACGTTGGACAGAATTATAGTGTAGTAAACCACAATTCGTATGGGAATTTAATATATCATAATAATTTCCTTAGTGGCAATATGGCTGAGTATGAAAATAACACATGGGACAATGGTTATCCAGATGGTGGTAACTATTGGGCTTACTATGATCAACAACATGACGGAGCCTTCGATGAATATCACGGGCCTAATCAAAATATACTAGGAGGTGATGGATTAGTCGATACCTCTTTTCAGATAGCAGGTGAAAACAATGGAGACGTGTATGATAATTATCCAATAATAGAACCTTATGGAGATTTACACGCATACGCTAGTGGTCCTTATTTCGGTTTAATAAATAACCCAGTAGAATTTCATGGCTTTACTCACGGCGGAACTCCAGAATATTCATGGAACTGGGATTTCGGAGATAGTAACTACAGCGTCCTCCAGAATCCAAATCATGCGTATATAAATCCTGGGAACTATACTGTTGTCGTAACTGTTATGGATAGTGAAAATGAAATTGTATATGATTATGATATGACATGGGCAAAAATAAAAGAATCTAATACTCCTCCAGAAACACCTGAAAGACCCGAAGGTACCATAAACGGGAAATCCCACTCAAGTTACTCGTATTATACTTATACAACTGACCAAGACGCAGAGGATTGGATATATTTCATGTATGATTGGGGGGATAATAATTTTAGTGCATGGATAGGTCCATATGAAACTGGAGAAATAGTAACTGCAACACATAAATGGACCGACAAAGGGCACTATAAAATACGAGTAAAAGCGTGGGATCGGTACAATGGAGAAAGTCCCTGGTCGGAAGCACTTGATATTTATTTAACTGAACTGACACTTGAAATTAAAAATCGATTATTTTTTATCAGTGCACAAATTAAAAATACCGGGGGTTATCGACTTCAAGATATAAATTGGAATTTAACTATTTCAGGCGACAGTATAAAGGTTTTTCCAAATGAAGATAGAGGAGGTAAAATCAGTAGCCTTCTACCGGGTACCTCTAGACGATTATTTACTTTAATAATTGGTTTAAGTGAGATAACCGTTAAACTAATAGCATATGATGAGATAATAACTGTTAAGGGTCTTGTGTTTGGATTATTTATAATTTTATATTAATATTTGTAATCCTTAACAATTCCTTGTCAGAGCAAGATTAAACTCCTGCCAAAGAACTCTATGATATTCAAGGGATGAGTTGAAAAGCAACCGTTTGAAATTGTCAAATGACACCTGAAAAAATCACTGAAAAAGAAGGATTTAACAGTAGTGATAATTCTTTTTACTCAGAAGTTAGTAGGTAATTGGATGTTCAAATCCCTTCTTCCTGCATTAATAGTATTTGTGTGGGATTTATACTCGTGGAGCCTAAATCCCGACGGGAGCACTTTATACTCATCCAACAGGAGAAAAAACCGATATTTTTTCAGAACCTCCGGGAGCATTGAACCTCTGGCAAGCATTCCTTCGAGGGGATTTTAACCCTTATTTTTTATCCTAAGAAAAATTTATATAAGGAATGAAACTTTATTTTATATGCAGGGAAGGAAAATCAATGAAACGAAAACTGGTAGCGATGAGTATATTATTTTTAATGATTGCAGTTACCTTACCAGTTACATCAAGTGACATAGAAAATAATGAAAATGTTTATGAAAACAAGTATATCACTCGTTTTGGGATACTATCTTTCAACGCGGAATCTGCAGATCTTGCCTTTGCTGATTTCGGTATAATCGGTCGATTGTGGCTTCCAAGTTTTCCTATCCAAATAAATATTCGAGACGTACCGACAGAATTAAAAATCAACGGTAAGGTACAACAACTAGAAGCCCCAACATTGATCATGCTAAGAGGTTTTTTTGGAATTGGTCCATTAATAAATGAAAGTAATCAAAATTATGATGGTCCTGTAAAATTTTTCGGTATTTGCAGAGAAATAATCGTTATGCCCTATAGTACAAATTTTGATTATATCGACAAACAGCCTCTTTTTGATGTTCAGAATATCCAGGAATTCGGGCAGTGCGCTTATGGATCGGCAACAGCTGATTTTAACAAGGATGGGAATATGGATGTTGTAACATGCGGAGCAACATCCCCCTGGGAAGAAGAAACTGTTTCAATACTCTATAACAACGGCAACGGAGAGTTTACACAAGATGATGTCTATTCGATCATCGATCCATCTCGTCCACGATACATTGAGGATTTAAATGCAGCGGATTATGACAATGATGGCGACATCGATATTATGTTTACCCACTCTGAAGCGATATGGTATCAGGGGTTGCTCGTGAAAATTAATGGTGTAATAAAAATGTTGATGAATGATGGGAATAACTGTTTCGATAATTGTATTCAGATTGCCTGGCATGGCCCTGGTACACCCTATAATCCTGAGAACAGGATTAACCCCAAACTCACTTCAGCGGATTTTGATATGGATGGTGATGTCGATTTTTTGGTTGGAGATAACAGCGGTAAGGTTGAATTCTACATGAACAATGGTACTGGGAATTTCTCCTCAGCCGGTATTCTTCATGACTGGGGATCTTTTAGTTGGGGGCTTACCTCAACTGATTTTGATGGTGACGGGGATAGTGATTTTTTACTCGCATCAGCACTCCAAAGTGGAGAAGAAGGATATATCTATCTGATTCGAAATCAATGGATTGAATCAAACCATACTATTTGTTTTACAACAGGTGCCGGAGAGACCCTGCTGTATAATTCCTATGGTCCTGCAAGTTTACAATCCTTTGATTATGAGAATGATGGTGATACCGATCTCATCGCAGGAATCGCTGATGGCGTGTATCTCTGTGTGAACAAACAATCTATTTTTGATGTTTACTTCTTAGGTCATCTTCCTCCGCAAGGAAATTATATGGATAACTTAAATCTCGGAGGAATCACCGCATCAGACTTCAACAATGACGGAAAAATCGATATTATTACTGGAGGCGTTCAGGGCATTGTGAGACTTTTTATCAATCATTTTGGTCAGTTGCCACCGTTTCGACCATCGATTCAACAACCAAGTGATTTTGAAACCCATAAAAAATTAGAGTTTGGATTCGTTTCAAAAGATATTAACGATGATAATATTTCCTATTTCA
>Ga0209285_10000151_pt1 | contig 24797 bp, 25 predicted proteins | sample PPLLak3March2015_2_FD_187249 | JGI IMG/M metagenome (GOLD analysis project Ga0209285, IMG submission 187249) | Freshwater sediment microbial communities from Prairie Pothole Lake near Jamestown, North Dakota, USA - PPLs Lake P8 Core (3) Depth... | ecosystem: Environmental > Aquatic > Freshwater... | reverse complement strand
CTGAAGCAGGTGCCCATGTTCGAGGATATGTCACCGCAGGAAAAGGGCGATCCCTTGCTGGATGAAGCCATCGATTTAGTGCGGCGCGAAGGGCGGGCATCGGTCTCGATGTTGCAACGCAAATTCCGCATCGGTTATACCCGTGCAGCGCGCTTGGTGGATACCATGCAGGATAAGGGCATTATCGGCCCTGCGGAGGGTGGCACGGGCGTGCGCCAGGTGTTGGATTACGGTCCCGCCGCACCGCCGAAGGAAGGTAAATAAATCAAAAGGCTGGGTTTCGAAGCCCAGCCTTTTTAATTTTTCCAACCGCAAAAAGTGCGGAGAACGCGGAGAAAACTTTTTTATTATTTCCGGAATTCCTGCTCGGTGGCTTCCATGTGCTCGGATGTCAGGATCGTAACCTGGCCACCCGCAAAGGATTGCAGGGACTGACCGGCGGCGCGGCCCTCTGGGGATGAAAGGGCAGCCTCCAATGCTTCGCGCGAGTCGAATATCAATTCATGGATCATGGCCGGCATGACTTCGGGAATGCCGGAGATCAGCCTATCCGGCCGGGCGATGGTTTCGCGGCGCAGGCCGGGCATCTGCTCGGCCAGTTTCAGGAATTGCTGCCACTCCACCCCTCCCCCGGATTGCTCGAAAATGATGATCAGCTTGTACATGCCGGTTCCCTGATGTAGGGGATTTCGTTATCCGTAAGTTTCGAATTTCAATTCATCCACAAGAACTTCCGCCAGGCGGTGATCGCGAGTCAGGACCGGCAGGTTCGTTGACTTTGCCGTTGCCGTGATTAATGCGTCCATCCAGCCCAGGCCGGTGGAGGCATAGCGCTGCATCCACACGCCGGCCAGCCGCGCCATCTCAGATTGCAAGGGAATGGCTGCGAAGTGGGAAAGAAGCGCTTCATGGAGATCCACCTCTTCCAGCTTGACGCCGCGCCAGAGTTCCGCCTCGGTGATCACCGAAATGAAAGGCTGGATATCTCCCGCCACGATAGCATCGAAAAGCGGCTTGATCTCCATCCGGCCACGGTAAATATCCACAAGCGCAGTGGTATCGAACAACAATTCACGCGGCTGGCTCATTCCGCCCACTCGCTCTCCCAGCGCGAACGGCCTTCAGCGACCCAGTTTTCACCAATATCCGCGCGGCCGCGCCACATACCAAAGGCACTCTCGAGGAGATCCTTCTTTTCGCCGGAAAGCGCAGGTCCCTTCCTTGTGCGCTCGAACTCGCTGATGCTGAGAATGACTGCCACTGGCTTGCCGTCGCGCTCAACGTAAATCGGGCCGCCAGACTTGGCCACCTCGCGCAGGACGCGCCCCAGTCGATTTTTTACTTCGGTTGCAGGCAAGGATCGTAACATTTTTTCTCCTGTTAGCTAATCTGATTAGCTAACATAATTATACCCTGATCGGGCTGTTTAATCCATCCACAATCCGCCGGTGGACTCCATCCAATCAGCGATCCTGTTCACGGCGCGCGGGATATCGTTATCAGAAATATCGAGTTCCAAGCTGGGCAGGATGGACTCGCCCACCAGCCGGCACAGAATCTCCTGCTCCTTGACGAACAGTCCCAGGTCATTGTACTGATCCGGTTTGCCGGAAACCTTCAGGCGTTCCGTGCGGGCTGCTTCGAAGGATCCCGGGCTGCGGGTCAGGAAAACGAGACGGAAACCGATGGCCGCCAGGCGCTGTTCCAGCCAGGTAAAGTTGTAATCCTTGCCGTAAGTCATCAACTGGTACATGCGGGTCGAAATGTGGAAGCGGTCGATGATCCAGGAATAGTAACGCTGGAGTTCAAAAAGCCGCGCCCAGGTTTGGTAGGTTTCCATCGCCAGGGCTTCCTCCTGCGGCTCGAAGTTGATCAGTCCGCGCCCCCAGGGGAAGTTGGTGAAGGCGCACCACTCGGCTGAGATGAGAGGAGAATGGTAACGATACTTGCGCGGTCCGACGATGAGCGGGTGCTCGTTGAGCGCAAAGGCGATCTCGGTCTTGAAGGTCAGGCGGGTGCCTTCGAGAATGATCTTGGGGGTGAGTTTGGATGGCATCGGACGTGTGGTGCGCAGGCACCCCTACAAGCCAAGTTCCTTGCGGATGTATTCCAAATCCATCGTGGGCTGTTTCCCATCCCGGATGCGCAGGTCGTTGAAATACTCGATCTGCTTGAGAACCTCGATCACTTTCTTACGTCCTTCCGGCGTGCGCGCTGCCTGGCGTGGGGTGAGTTCACCGCCATCTACGGAGGGTTGGTCAAGCCACCCCCTGGTCATGCTTTGCAGAAACTCCTCTTGAACGATTCTTTCTTCTTCCGCCAATTCACGAGAGGGTTCTTCGTGCAGCCTGTCAAGTTCGAGTGGGTGCTTCCTGTCATACATTTCCCAGTCCTCGAACCGGTCGCCCACATGCCGGATCGATTTCCCCAGGATGCTTTCGATCAGGGCCTTTCCGGTCGCTAGGCGTTCGCGCGAGAGACACTCCAACTCGATCCATTTTTCAGCTAGACTCAGATCGCCCAGGTTGAGAAAACTGGGTTTTCCCGGCCCTTCGGTCCACTGTGTTTTCATCAAAACAGCCCGTTCCTCGGGTTTGTGAACAGATTGCGGAACAAAGGAACGTCCGCGTTGGAGCCAGTTGTAGTGCAATGCTCCGCGTTGTACTTCGGATGGCCCGGTATAGATGAACTCTTCGCTGGCATCCAGCATTGCCTCAACCTGGCGCGGGTCGCCGTGGATGGCATACCTGGCCTTCGAGATCACCAGCGCATGTCCCTCAGCCGAGAGCGGGATGGGCGGTCTGGATGCCTTTTCCGCAGCGCGTTTCACGGTCAGGTGTAAAGTCAGGCTGTGATCGCGGTAGAAATCGGGCAGGCTGGCCCCTGGGTGTTCGACCTGGTAAGCCGCCCACAGCGCCTGGGCTGTCTTGAGCACGCTCATCTTTTCTGTTGGAGGCAGCAGCAGCGCTGAGCCAGTGAATGAAACCCGTCCTGCCGTGCAGATCGGGCGAAACAGACCAAAGGTCCAGCGGGTGACACTGTAGGAGGCGGATATATCATTAACCTCGAAGGTTTCCCCGCTCAACAGATCCTGCACCACCACCCCGATGCCCGGCTCGAGTTCCTGGAACTCCAGCAGGCGCGGCCGGTTCCAGATCAGCCAGTCGGCGAGCATGGCGCGTTGGGCATCGTTCAGGCGCGGACCGATTTCCTCGATGAACAAGTCAATGATGCGGCTGCCGGTGCGGGTGATGAAATCGTTGAAATACCATTCTTGGAAACCCGGCATATCACCATCATCAAAATAGAGCGGCACGCCAGTACCGGGTTTTTGCTCAAGATAGAGTTCGATCGCTTTTTCGAAATCCTCCCTGAAGCGGTCGCCTTGATAAGCGAATCCCTGGATGCGCCTGCGCAGCGATTTTTCCGTATAGCCTGGTTCAGGGGGGCGGAGGCGAGGCGAGGCTTCGACCGCCGGCCTGGGTCGGTCGGATGTGTAGCGCTTGCCGGTGCCTTTCGATACTTTGCGTTTCGGTTTTCGACTCATGCTTGTTCTCTCGATCGATCTTTGAAAAGGGGATGAAAAGTACTGGATGCCGTTCAATGTGCTCATTATAAGCGCGTTTATTTTTTCATCCGGCAGGCAGAGCGTCCTGTCCCGAGGCGCATAACAAGGATTCCATAATCGTTTTATGGTATGATTTCCCTTATATGGACAACAACAAAATCACCATCATCGAAGGCCCGCCGCCAGTGTTCGAACCGGTTATGGATGGCTGGGCGCTGGGTCTTAACGAAGGCCCGCATTTCACAGTCACGGTCATGACCCGCCTGCGGACATTCAACGGCCCGGCGCTGGTGGAGCGCTGCTACCGGGCCTGGAACAATAAAGAACCCATGCAACTGCATTACCGAAACGATATGGGATTGGAGGAAAAGGCCCCCATCCTGGCCGCCCGGGCCGTGGATACTCAGGATGGGCACGTTCTCCTGCTCTGGCTCTACTTCGACCGGGAGCGGGTTGAATTTGAAATGGATACCGGTGACGATGAGAACGCACAAGATGATCATCAATGAACCCGGATACGATCTTCCCATATGCTATGATATGGGAAGATTTTTGTGATGGAAATCACGAATAATTGTCAGACAACTATTGATTTTTGTCATATTGACGTCCATATGAATATCGTGTACCTTTAAGGTGCGAAAGGCGACCAACCCATATGAACTCCCTGTTCAACATAGGTGGTGCGTAGCGCGGGCATCCGTCCGGGGTGCCCGCGTATATTTTTCTAAAACCCTTACATCCAATCAGGAGAGAAAAAATGTCAGGAACAATCAATGAATTCGAAATGGCCCAACGGCAATTCGACGGAGTTGCCAAGCTGCTCAAACTTGACCCGCAGATTGCCGAGGTTCTGCGCTGGCCGATGCGCGAATATTCCTTCCGCATCCCGGTGCGCATGGATGATGGCTCGCTGCGAGTTTTCCAGGGCTTCCGCGTCCAGCACAACGATGCGCGCGGCCCGAACAAAGGCGGTATCCGCTTCCACCAGGCCGAAACCCTGGATATGGTGCGCGCCCTGGCCACCTGGATGACCTGGAAATGCGCGGTTGCCGATATCCCGCTGGGCGGTGGCAAGGGCGGTATCGTTGTCGACCCGGCCACGCTGTCCACACCCGAAAAAGAACGCCTGTGCCGCGGCTGGGTGCAAGCCATGTGGAAGAACATCGGCCCGCGCCAGGATGTTCCTGCGCCGGATGTCGGCACCACCCCCCAGATGATGGGCTGGATGATGGATGAGTATTCCAAACTGTCCGGTCAATACACCCCGGGTGTCTTCACCGGCAAGCCGCTGGGTGGCGGCGGTTCCGAAGGCCGCACCGAGGCCACCGGCTATGGCGTGATCTATACGGTCCGCGAAGCCATGAAACATCTCAAAATGGATCCCAAGAAATCCATCGCAGCCATGCAAGGCTTTGGGAATGTGACCCAGTATGCCGCGATCGGTTTCGTGGAAATGCTCGGCGGGACGGTGGTTTGTGTATCCTGCTGGGACCGCAACGACAAGTGCGCCTACACCTACAGCAAGGAAGGCGGCATCGACCCGCACTTCCTGATGACCATCACGGACCAGTACGGCACGATCGACAAGAAAGCCGCGGAGAAGGCCGGCTACAAGGTTGAGGATGGCGACGCCTGGATTACCAAGGAAGCCGATGTGCTCATGCCCGGCGCCCTCTCCGGCACCGTTAACGCCGAGACGGTCAAGAAGATATCGAAGCGCGTCAAGATCGTTGCCGAAGGTGCCAATGGCCCAACCACACCCGAAGCGGACGAATTCTTCAAGAAGAACAACATCTTCGATATCCCCGATTTTCTTTGCAATGCCGGCGGCGTGACCTGCTCCTATTTCGAAGGCGTGCAAAACGATATGAACTTCTACTGGACGAAGGAAGAGGTGTTGCAAAAACTGGACACCAAGATGACCCAGGCCTTCAGCAAAGTGCTCAAGATGTCCGAGAAGGAAAAAGTCTACATGCGCGAGGCCGCTTACATGGTGGCGATCGACAGCGTGGTCAAGGCCATGCAATTGCGCGGCTGGGTGTAATACCCACGAATTGACAAGTGCCACGCACCTTGAATGGGCGTGGCACTTTTTTATTTCATTGGGGAGCTATCTATTCCGCCGGGTACAGAACCAATCCAACCGTACCAGGTCCAAAGTTGACCGCCAGAGAAATAGAAAGATCGACCATCTCAGTTTCGACAGCGTTCAGGCGCTTCTTGGCCTCTTCGAGCAACGATTGCCCGGCTTTTGGATCACGGGCATGCAAGATACCCAACCGAACCGGTCGATTTCCATATGCACCTTTGGCCATTTCGACCACCCTTTCCAATGAAGTTTTACGGGTACGTACTTTCTCCACCATATTTACCACACCATCCTTCAGCACAGCAATCGGTTTAACATTCAAGATCGAGGCTAAAGCAGCGGAAAGGGTTCCCACGCGTCCGCTCATACGGGCATAATCGAGCGTATCCAGGGTCAGGATGATCTGCACCCGGTCGCGGATGGATTCAAGGTGTCTGACGATTTCTTCAACCTTCTTCCCGGCGCGTTCCATCTGTCGGGCTACCCGGCACATAAAGCCAATTCCAAGAGAACCACCGGCAGAGTCAAACGGGATAATGTTGAAGGTATCCTTCAATTCCTTGGCAGCCGCCACTGCGGATGCATACGTGCCGGATAACTTGCTGGTCACGTGGATGGATAGGATGGTATCTCCCTTTTGGGCGATCTTGCGGTAAAACTCCATGAACTGGTGCGGGGAGGGCTGGGATGTCTTGGGGATGGTGCGGGTCTCTTCCACCATTTTATAGAAATCATCGAACCCCAGATCCACAAATTGCAGGTAAGTTTTCTCGCCGAAATGGATATTGATGGGGATAACCTGGATACCGAATTCCTTTTCCCATGCGGGGGGCAGGTCGGCTGCGCCATCTGTAACAATGTGTAACATCAAATTATTTCCTTTCTTCCCTGCCTGGAAATGTCAGTTGGCAGGATTGCATATTGAAACCCCCAGAAATTGGATAAGTTTCGTATGATTAAAGCAAAACGAGTGATGAGCAAGTGTCACCACTCGTCTTTTGCTTCCGATGCGTATCTTACAAGGCGCAGTACTTGTCAATCTTCTTCCCGATCACCTTCAGGCTATCCTCCCAGAATTTCTTCTGGCGGATGTCGATTCCGAAGCGGGCCGCCAGGTCAGCGGCCGAGGCTTCCCCGGTCGAGGCGAGCAGGTGCTTATAGTCCGGGATGAATTCGGCGCCGCGCTGCTGGTAGATGGCGTACAGTCCCAATCCGAAGAGCAGACCGAAGGCGTAGGGGTAATTGTAGAAGGACAGTTCCGGGCGATAGTAGTGCGGTTTCCATGTCCACATGTACTTGTGCAGGAAGTTCTCATCCAGGCCATCGCCATAGGTGGCTTTCTGAGCACGTTCCATGATGTCACACAGTTCATCGGCAGAAAGTTCGGACTTCTCCCGGCGCTCGAACAGTTCCTTCTCGAACAGGTAGCGGGAGTAAATATCCACGATCACCTGGGCATCCCCGATCAGGGATGTTTCGAGGATGGCAAGCTGCTCCTGCGGATCGGTGGCCTGCGCCAACACGGCTTGCATGACAACGGTCTCGCACATGATGGATGCGGTCTCAGCCATCGTCATCGGCGTATCCTGCTGCAGTTCGGTCTTGCCGGCCTGGTAAGCGCACTCGTTGTGGAAGGCATGTCCCAACTCATGGGCGATGGTGGAGACCTGGTCGAGGGTGCCGTCGAAATTGCAGAGCACGCGGCTTTCCTTGACCCCCGGCACACCCATGCAGAACGCGCCGCCGCGCTTGCCCTCGCGCTGCTCGGCGTCGATCCAGTGATGATCGAAGGCGCGTTTGGCGAATGCTTCCAGATCGGGCGAGAATTTGCCGAAGTTCTCCAGAACGAAGGCGCGCGTCTCATCCCAGGAATAGGATTTGTCCGTCTTGCCGGAAGGAGCAAAGACATCCCACCAGGCCAGTTTTTGCTTGCCGAGGCGTTTGGCTTTGGCCTGGAAATACTTGCGGAAGGTGGGGAAGGAATCGTGCATGGCGCCCAGCATGGCTTCCAGGGTTGGGCGGTCGATGCGCGCCTGGTCAATGGAGGAATGCAAGGCATCTTCCCGGCCGCGGCGTTTGTTGAGGGTGTTGATCGTTCCCTTGACGCCGTTCAGGCTGGCCGCCAGCGGCTCGCGGACGGATTCCCAGGCTTTCATCTCCGCTTCATAGGCCCGCTTGCGGACCGATTCATCCGGGTGGGAGTGCAGGTTGATCAGGGCAGGCATGGGCAGTTTCTGGGATTTGCCATCCAGTTCGAAATCGACCGCCAGCTGTGAGGTGACCGTTCCCTGGAGCTTGGCCCAGGCGCTGGCGCCGCTCACATTCAATTCGGCTGCCAATCCTTCTTCCGCCTCGCTCATCATATACTTGCTCTGCTCGGCAGTCTCTTTGAGCGAGAAAGCATGCGCGACGGCAGCCTTATTGTGCTGGATGGCCTGGTCGAGCACGGGAGCGATTTTCCCAACCCAGGCCTGGAACTGTACGCCCAGCTTGCGCATCTGCACGCCGATCATCTGGAATTCTGACATCTTCTTCATGGCCACCATATCCCGGGAATCGGTGGTCACGAACGAACTGACATACGCCCGCAATGTACCCGAAAGCTCATACAGGGCATTCCAGCGATTGACAGCCTCACCGAGCAGGTTGCCAAGTTCTTTGGGATTGGTTTTTACATCGGATTTGGCTACCCGATTGGCAAAGAATGCCTCCATCTCTGCAATCAAGCCTTTGAGTTTTTCGATATCGGCAGCGAATTCTTTGGTTTCGAGTCCGGGATAAACGTTGGACAGGTTCCAGTGAGGAATGGTATCGGTCATGAGCATCTCCATTTTTCTTTTCAGGGTTAACTTAAGTATACCTCACCCAGCCTCCTGGCTGAATCTTCTCTAAAAGAAGGGGAAAGTTGGGGGTGTGCGGGCGGCGGAGCCACCCGCACACCCCCAAGCCCCATTTATTGAAATGTTACCTGACCCTGCCTGACTTGCTTTTTTCATCGAAAAACTATACAATCCTTTCAGACCAAGGAGAAGAGAATATGACTGAGCCCAGCCTGACAAAGGAAGGGGGAGTTCTACCCGATGAGCGCATTGTTCCGGTCATGGTTTACAGCCTGACAACCGTTGCCCGTGGGGGAATTGCGATCAAATCCACGCTACGGGCTAATATCTGGATCCGCACGGAGGCTGTTTCCGAATATGTATATGTCAGGAAAGCACAGGTAGTCACTTTTGGTGGGCCAAGTATCCAACCCGAAACATATCAAAACTACTTCATGCCTACTTCGCAGGTGATCGCATATCATGTACTTCCTCCAAATGACGAACCTTTGGATTATGATGAGACTGAAATGAACCGAAAGATGGAAGCAGTCACAGCAATGGTGGGAACATTCCGGTTCAACGGCCAGATCCGTATCTCCTCACAGATCAGCCTGGCGGCAAACCTGGATACGATGAAATCATCCTTCCTTTCCCTTTACAATGTAGAAGTAAGCAATCCCTTCCTCCAGGGAATGGGGGCGATCAAAGTGCCGCTGGTGTTGATGCGCCCGCACTATATCCACTTCGGCTTGAAATGAGGTGAACCATGAAACAAGATCGCTTCCTGCTGGGGATTTTGCTTTTCATCATCCTGCTGGTCATCGCTGCCGTGGCCTTGTTCTTCATCCGCCAGGATACGCAGGCCTACCTGCCGGACGATACGCCGGATGGTGTGGTACATAACTATGCCCTGGCGCTGTACGATGAGGATTACGAACGCGCCTACAGCTACCTGGCTGATCTGGAGAACAAGCCATCCTACACTGCCTTCCGCCAGGGTTTTGTCACTTACGGGATGAATGTTTCTGGCAATGCCATCCAGGTTGGAGAAGTGGAGTACCTGGAGGGGGATAAAGTACTGGTGACTGTGACGGTGTTGTATGCATCAACCGGTCCCTTCTCGGAGGGTTGGAATTCAACGGAAAATGCCACCCTCGTTCAACAGGATGGGAAGTGGAAATTAACCTACATGCCCTATCCCTACTGGGTTTGGGATTGGTACCAACAGCCTATCGAACCAGCCAAACCCTGAAAAAGCCGAGGCAAAATGCGCATTGTCCGAAGGATTTATTTTTACGCAGTAGCCTTCGTCAGTCTTGAGGTGGTGCTGTGGGGGCTAATTAGCCTCCTGCGTTCCGTAACATCCCCTGATGTTGGCGGCGGAGGTGTAACGCAACTGGCGATGGGTATGGCCTTGATCCTGGTAGGCGTGCCCGTGTTTGGGCTGCACTGGTGGATCTGCCAGCGCGATGCAGCGATGGACATGGATGAACATGCATCTGGCGTGAGGGCCGTTTTCCTCTATGCAATCCTGCTTTCCACCTTCATTCCAGTCATCCAGAACCTGCTTGCCATCACTAACCGCCTGGCACTGACAACCGCCCACATTTCACGCTATGCCGCCGTTGTGGGTGGGCAACAGAATTGGAGCGATAACCTGATCGCTTTGTCAATGAATGCACTGATCGGCATCTATTTCGTTTTCATCCTACGCTTGGACTGGAAAAGGATCACCAATTCGGAAACTTTCGCCGATGTGCGCCGCGTCTATCGTTACCTGTGGGTGCTATACGGCCTGTTACTAACGATCTTTGGGATGCAACAACTGCTCCTGTTCATTTTCCGGGTTCCATTTAGTTCCTTCGTATCCCTGCTGCGAGCCGGTTTCATCAACGGGCTAGCACTGACCATGATTGGTACGCCGGTCTGGGTCTTTGCCTGGAAGACCGCCCAGGAAAGTTTGGCCGAAACGCCGGAACGGGAATCGCTGTTACGGCTGGGCTTGCTCTACACCCTGGCGCTGGCGGGCGTTGTGACGGTGTTGACATCTGGCGGGATCGTGTTGGATGCCTTGCTACGTTGGGCATTCGGCGAATCAATGGCACTGGATGATTTCATGAGCCAGGTAAGCGGTCCAGTTTCCATCGCTATCCCGCTGGCGGGTATCTGGGCATACTATGGCTATTGGCTGAACCGGGCCATGACAGATGTCCCGGAAGCGCCGCGCCGGGCCGGGATGCGCCGCTTGTACTTTTACATCCTGTCCGCGCTTGGCCTGGGGGCCACTTTCATCGGCTTGAGCATGCTGCTCTCCTTTGTTGCGGATACCCTGGTTGGGAATGCACTCTGGACAGCATACCTTCGACCACGCCTGGCAGGTTCACTGGCAACCCTGCTGGCTGGCTTCCCGCTCTGGTGGTTCACGTGGCGGCCCATGCAGGCCGAAGCCCTCGGCCCGGGCGATGCAGGCGACCATGCCCGACGCTCGCTGGTACGCAAGGTGTACCTGTACCTGGCCCTGTTTGCAAGCGTCATCGGCGGGATGGCATCAGCCGGTACAATGCTCTACACCCTTTTCAACCAGGTGCTGGGCGGATACACAGCGAACTTCCTGGCAGATTTCCTCAAGGCGCTGGAATGGTTATTCCTGTTCATTTCATTGGGGATCTACCACGGCCTGATCCTGCGCCGCGATGGCCGGATGGCCTCGCAGGCCCTGGCGGCCAAACACGCCGAGTTCGCGACCCTGGTACTCGATCCGGGTGATGGCATGTTCGCGGCATCCATCCAGGCCGCCATCCAGAAGCAGATCCCGGCCCTGCCGGTGACCATCCACCCGGCTGACCAAGCAATCTCTGATGAAATCCTGGGAAGCTGTAAAGCCGTCATCCTGCCAGCCGACCTGGCGGTCGAACCGCCGAAAGCGCTGGGAAGCTGGCTACATAAGTTCAACGGGAGTAGGCTGGTGGTCCCGCGCGCCGCGCAGGGGTGGGTCTGGGTTGGGAGCATGCGCAGCGATGTCAACCAGGCAGCAGCAACGCTCCGTAAATTGGCCGAAGGCCAGGAAATCCGGCAGCGGAAGATCTCCTCCGGTTGGATGATCCTCTTCTATGTCATCTCGGCGTTGTTTGGTCTGGAAATCCTGTTCCTGCTATTTGGAATGGTCATGTCGGCTTTCTTCGATTAGCCGTCTTTTCACTTTTCCGGTCTCAGGATATACTTTGCAAGGAGAGGATTGACACGATGAAAATTACCGTACTGCAAGAAACCCTGGCTCATGGATTGAGTGTTGTTTCCCGCGCCGTTTCACCCCGCAGCACACTGCCGGTCCTGGCGAATGTACTCATGGCCAGTGACGAGGGACGCCTGCGGCTCTCGGCCACCAACCTGGAGCTGGGCATCACCTGCTGGATTGGGGCCAAGATCGAGGAAGACGGTTCAACGACCGTTCCGGCGCGCACTTTCGTGGACCTGGTGGGAACGCTGCCTGCCGAACAGGTCAACCTCAACCTGAACACGAATACACAAACGCTCAACGTGCGCTGCGGTTCTTCGAATACCGACATCAAGTGCATCGATGCCCAGGAGTTCCCGCCCCTGCCCGTACCGGATCTGGAAGACGCCATCCAGATTAACGTAGCCGATTTCAAAGAAATGATCCAACAGGTGGTTTTTGCTGCCTCCACCGATGAAGCCCGTCCAGTGCTCATGGGTGTGCTGGTAACTGTGGAAAAAGATCGGGTCACCATGGCTGCCGCGGATGGTTTCCGACTTTCTGTGCGCAAGGCGGTCCTCTCCTCTCCTGCACAGCAGCCCGTATCGGCGATCATCCCGGGGCGCGCCCTGAGCGAACTGGCGCGCATTGCAGCCGATGGAGAGCAAATGATCCAGATGGTGATCCCCAAGGGGCGCGGCCAGGTCATCTTCCGCGTCAAGGATGTGGAGCTGGTGTCGCAGTTGATCGACGGTACGTTCCCGGATTACCAGCAGATCATCCCGCGCTCGTACAAGTCGCGCACCCTCCTATCCACGCAGGCCTTGCTCAAGGCTTGCAAGCAGGCCGAGATCTTTGCCCGCGAAGGTTCGAACGTTGCCCGCCTGAACATCAAGTCAACCGGTGAACTGGAGCCAGGATCAGTGGAAATCTCCGCGACATCCGAGGAAACCGGCTCAAACGAAACAATCGTTGCAGCCACGATCGAAGGTATTGGCTTGTTGATCGCCTTCAACGTCAAGTTCATGCGCGAGGTGCTGGAAGTAGTCAAATCGCCCAACGTAGCCCTGGAAACTTCTGCTCCCAATGCGCCGGGCGTCATCCGCCCGGTTGGGGAAGATGATTTCATCCATGTGATCATGCCGATGCACCTGGGCTGAACCAAGACCGTTTTCCTGTGTCAAAGACATGCTAAGCGCCCCGCGAGGAATCGCGGGGCTTTGCTTTATAATTCACGGAAACATCCCGCCAGGTTGACCCAAAATGGCCATCCCAACCCCTTCTGACCCTGTCCTTAACATTTACCTGACCATCCGCCAGTATCCAATCCTGCGCGGCCGCATCCGGACCCGGATGCGCCAGGAGTTGTTCGATCGCGGTATCATCTCACCGGATGCTTTTGAAATCGAGGCGCGCGAAAAAGCCATCCAGTCCCAAACACGGGAGGGAATCAAGGATCCGTATAGTGAAGAAGCATATGATGTGTGGGAGAAACGCCTGGAACGTGTCCGCGATGCCCTGACGGATTTCTATTTTGCCTACAACCTGCTGCAGGAGGATTTCGAACGCATCGTCACAGAAATCCTGAGCGAGCGCGGCGCAATTCCCGATTTCATCAGCTTCAATCCAGAATTGGCCCCCCAGGATATGCTCTTCGAACAGGCGGCAATGATCGAAGGCATGCCACCCAGCAAAAGAAAACATCTCAATGCGCGCCTGGAAGAGATCAAGGTGGTTCTGATCCGTACGATGATCAGCGACCAATTGGATTACTTGAGAATAGCCCGCAAGTGGTTCACGGTGGATGATTTGAGGAATATTGCCAGTCGCAAGATCGGTCACGGCAAGATCGGCGGCAAATCAGCAGGGATGCTGCTGGCGCATCGCATCCTGAGCGAAGTGGCCCCACCTGAAATTCGAACCGCAGTGCGTACACCCATTTCCTTTTTCCTGGCCTCGGACCTGTTCTATGCTTTTATGGCCACCAATGGACTGGTGCATTGGTCTGATCAAAAATACAAGCCTGAAGAACAGATGCGGGCAGAATATCCACAGATCGTTGAAGATTTCGTTGCAGGTATATTTCCAAAGGATATCCTGGATTGGCTATGCAATATCCTATCAGAAGCCAATCACAGCCCCCTGATCGTCCGTTCCTCGAGCTTGCTTGAGGATAGTTTTGGCACATCGTTTGCAGGGAAGTACGACAGCTTTTTCTGCCCGAACCAGGGCACACCGGAGGAAAACCTTACTGCCCTGACGGAATCCATTGCCCGCGTCTATGCTTCCTGCCTGAACCCGAATGCCCTGCTCTACCGGCACCACAAAGGGTTGGAGGATTATGATGAGCGGATCGCGGTTCTCATTCAATTTGTGGAAGGGGAAAAGTTTGGCCGTTATTTCATGCCCTTCGGTGCAGGGGTAGCCTTCAGCCGCAACCTGTACCGCTGGTCGCCGCAGATCCGCAAGGAAGATGGCTTCCTGCGCTTGGTTTGGGGTTTGGGGACTCGCGCCGTGGAGCAGGTTGGTAACGATCACCCGCGTCTTGTCGCACTCAGCCATCCGCTTCTTCAACCCACCGATTCAGTTAAATCCATCCGGCGTTATTCCCAACAGTGTGTTGACTTGCTGGATCTTGAAGACAATAAGCTGAAGAGTCTCCCTGTAAGGGATGTGCTCGGTTCGCAGTATCCATCATTACGTTACCTTGCAGAAATGGAAGAAGATGGTTATCTGAGTCCATTGAGGACCAACCTGGTAGAACCCGAACATCTCGTAATCACTTTTCAAGGCCTTCTGCACCGGACACCTTTTCCGAAACAGATGCGTACCATTCTAAACATTCTCGAACAATATTACGAGGCGCCAGTGGATACAGAATTTGCCATCCAGCTCACAGATCCTTACGCGTTACAACCAGAAGTAACCATCACGCTCTTGCAATGTCGCCCACAGAGTCACCTCAAGGATGCGAGCGATACCGCCTTGCCTGCGAACGAACCTGAAAATGTGATTTTCTCCACCAAAAGGATGGTACCCAGCGGCGCGGTGCGCGGTATCCGGTATGTGCTGTTTGTCCCGCCGGAAGAATATTTCTCCCTTCACTCTGCTGCGGAACGCACCAAATTGGAGCGCGCCATTGGTCACTTGAATCTGGCCCTGAAAAAGGAGAGTTTCATTTGTGTCGGGCCAGGAAGATGGGGAACATCCACCCCGGACCTGGGAGTCTCCATCGGGTATGGGGATATCTACAACACGCATGCCCTGGTCGAACTCACTGGATCGGAGATTGGCCTGACGCCCGAGCCATCGTTTGGCACACATTTTTTCCAGGATCTGATGGAAGCGGAAATTTACCCCCTGGCAATTTACCTCGATGATGAGGATGCAACCTTCAATCGGGATTTCTTCTATAAAACCCCCAATCGATTATCCAACTGGATCAAGGCGGATAAATTCCTGCTCTCCTCTTTGCGTTTGGTGGAAGTGGCTGATTACCGGCCTGGTTATCATGTCGATCTGGTGATGAACGATGAAGAAGGGCGGGCAGTTGCCTTTCTTCAAGAAGAATGAACATTAGAAAATTCTCCCGAGCAGATCCGGATTCCAGGTCAGCGGTTTATGCAGGTTCAGGTAAACCATCTTGGTTGGCAGCGACCGGCAATGAAACCTTGAAGCAGGTCCCTTTCCCTTCTCCTTCACTTTCGGCCCAGATACGCCCATCATGAGCTTCGATGAGCCCCTGTGCAATGGTCAAACCTATCCCCAAGCCTCCGTGCCGGCGGGTCATCGGTGGATCGACCTGGTAGAAGGATTGAAAGATTTTCTTGAGCTCCCCGGGTGGAATCCCAATGCCGTTATCTTCAATCCACGCCTGGACATTCCCCAAATGCGATTGTACACCCAGGCTGACCCAGCCACCTTCAGGTGTGAAGCGGACAGCATTATTGAGCAGGTTGCTGAAGGCTGTCGCTACCTTTTCAACGTCAACACTGACCGGAATAGGATTTTCTGGAAGAACCAGGATCAGCCTCTGGTTCTTGGCATCGGCGATTGGCTTGATCTCGTCATGAACCTGGCGTAATATAGTTTGAATGGGGATGACCTGTTTTCGTAATTTCATCCCTTTTACGCGCAGCATATTGAGATTTGTCATCGCATCGACCAGAGTTCTCATTTGCATGGCAGCATTGAGTACCTGCTGGGCATGGTCTGAAAGTTCACCTTGTGATTCTTCCTGCAGGAAAGAACCATAACCGATGATAATGCCCAATGGGGTGCGAAGCTCATGCGAAGCCAATGCCAGGAAACTGGTTTTCAATTGATCAGCTTCCTTAAGTTCATCGTAAGCCCCCTGAAGAGCTTGCAACAGACGCGCATTGTGAATGGCAACGGCAGCCTGAGAGGCAATGACCTTCAAAATGTCTTCATCCCCTTCGGTAAAATCACCTTGCCGCTTATTCAACGCTTCGAGAACTCCCATCACCCGGTCGCGGATGCGCATGGGAACCCCCAGCAGCGAGCGCGGTTCAAAGTCGACGTGCCGGGCCACCTGAATGTAGTGCCTGGGATCACTGGCTACATCGTTCAGAATAAGTGGTCGGTTTTCACGAAAGATGGCCCCTGCAAGGCTGCTTTCCAGAGGAACGGGGATTTGTGCCAGTTTTTCAGGATTGGAGCCGGTCGAATCAGCAAAGAAGAGTCGGCCATGTTTTTCATCGTATAACAGGATGGAGACGGCCTCACAATCCAACAGCTCTGCAGCGGTCTGGATGATGAACTGCAGTAGTTCTTCCAGATTCAAGGTGGAATTCAACGTAACGCTGATTTCCACCAAACGTGCCAATTGCTCCGCTACCCTGCGCAGCTCTTCATTACGATTTGTGACGGGGTTCGCACTCATTGTGCTTATAGTGTAGCTCCAAATGGTGCAGGAGGCAATCCTGTTGTAAATAGAACATAAGTTCTATTTTTGCCATAGCTTGCCTTCCGTGAAAAACTAAGCTTGATTGGAAATCCACCTCTTCATAACTCCTGGCGGCGGAACACCAGCCAGGCAATTCCCAGGAAAAGGATAATCATGCCAATGCTGATCCAAAACGCGGGCCAGGCAGTTTCACTCCCCCCCATGGTCATTGCAGTGCCCCACCTGAATAATCTACCCGGCATGTATTCGTCAAGTCGCGGCAGGGAACCGATCCCGGCGATCAAAACCAAAGCAACAAAGGCTAATCCTGCTGCAGTACCTTGTGAACGCGCAACCGTACTACACAGCAGGGTAGCCGCGACATAAACGAGAAACGCCATTAGCATCAATCCATTCAGAGCCAGGAAAGGTCCCCAGGGCAGGGCATCGAAAAGGAGCATCGTATAGTACCAGCAACCCAAGGCACTCAATGTCAGACTGGCAGCAAAGACCACGGCCAATGCAATGAATTTGGCCAACAGGAAAGACAGCCGTGATACTGGATGTGTAAGCATCATAGATGCCGTACCGCGCTCTTTTTCTTGAGCAACACTTCCCATGCTCATCAGCAAAGCCAGCAGAATACCAAATTGGCTCATGTTATTAACATACTGCGTCACGGCATCCATGAGGGATGGCTCCGGGATCATGTCCGCCAAGCCTGCTGGCATATCCGGAATAGATTTAAGAAGATCAGGTGTTAGTTTGGCCAGCAATGGGGAGGCCAGCCCGAATACAACCAGTACCGCGGCGACGATCAAGAAGTGCTTTGTACGCCATTGTTGTATCAGCTCTTTGCGAAGGATGATGAAGAGGTTCATTGTGCCACCTCATGATTTACCAACTGCAGGAAGATATCCTCCAGCGACGGTCGCATTTCTTGATAGCGACTCAGGATAATGCCCTGGCCAACAGCGGAAGCCAGTAGCTCTTTCCGGGCACGTTCTACATCGGAAACCGTTACTCGCAGGATATGGTTATCCTGGTTCAGTTTACTCACCCAAGGGTAATCCTTGAGAAGATCTGCCCAGCGTTTCATGGATGCTGGCTCCTTACCTTCCATCTCGAATACCGGTTGAGCATACTGCTGCATGAGCGCCTCCCGGGGGGATTGAACCACCATACGCCCTCTGGCAACAATTCCGACTACATTGCAGACACGCTCGACATCGGCCAGGATATGTGATGACATCAGAACCGTGCATTGTCCACTCAGTTTCCCGATCAAATCCAGCACCTCCTTGCGGCCGGATGGATCCAACGCACTGACAGGTTCATCCAGCAGCAACACTTCAGGTCGGTGAACCAGCGCGGCCGCCAAACCCATGCGCTGTCGCATCCCACGCGAGAAGCCACCCATACGACGCTTGCCTGATTCTGCCAGGTTGACCAACTCCAGCAGTTCCCTGGTGCGGGTTGCCCGTTCAGCAGTGGAAAGCCCGTGTAACTTTCCCAAGTAATCGAGGAATTCGCCCGGCGTCATCCAGGGATAGAAGGCCGGTTCCTCGGGCAGGTATCCGATCCGGCTGGACAAGCTCCGCCCATCCTTGGCCAGGTCAATCCCGGCAACGGTTGCCTTCCCAGATGACGAGCGTGCCAGCCCCGTCAGAATACGCAGGGTGGTTGTTTTGCCTGCCCCGTTGGGCCCGAGAAATCCATAAATGCTTCCGATTTCAACGGTCATGTTTAAACCGTCAAGGGCATGCACAGCGCCATAGTGCTTGTGAAGATTTTCTACCAGGATCATTTCATGCCTCGGCATTACGTCCCCAGGCCAGGTACAAGCCGGAAACGATCACCCCGCTGGGGAAGCCTAACGCTGTCACGATCAGCAGAACTGCCCACAGCCAGCGCGGGCCGTGCATTTTTTCGCGACGCGACCAATCCACCAAAGCATAGACTGCCATACCGAGTTGAATGAGCACCAACGGTATGAGAAAAGGGATGTACTCCAAGAATTTAGAAATATCCATCGCTTGCTCCTGTTCGCTATTCCTCAAAAAAGAAAGGACTTGACATCATGATAGTAAGTTTTCCAACTCAGCGCAACCATCCAGAAAATGTCCGAACTCAATATACCCCGTTAAGAAAAGCCGAACATCCAACGAAAGTTGTAATGGGGTTGTATTCTTTCGATTTTATGGCATCGAGCGCCAGCGACGCGCCGAACGATCCATGAGACGCTTCACCACAATCGTGATCTTGCTGCTGTTCGTCTGGCAAAAGGCATTGACTGCCTCCCAGCCTTCCTCACCGAGTTCATTCAGCACAGCTTCCACAACACCATCCTTGGTGCCGAATACACCACCTACAGTGACCACTCGGTATTCCCACTGATTGATTTCTGACATGGATACCTCCATAAGTCAACGAAAAATGCAAGCTATTTTTAACCTGGGCCTTTACAGAGGCCGTTTCTGTTTCACGTGAAACCGCATTTTCTATGGATTTAACTTCCGTAGGTTTGGTGAATCAAAGAAAAGACCATCAACCTCATCCCCGCCTATCTTGAATGTGATTGTGACAACCACATCCTCCTGCTCGAATTCGCAGATCATGCGGTAGATGGCGTACCCGCCATTGTTCAGGAGAGTCGGCGACTGGCAGGTGCGGAAATTCCCGCTTGAATCCTGCAACATCGTCCGCATATCGATGAAATCATCTTCCGGAATGGCAGCCACCATCTCAGTTCCGAAATCCTGCACGAACTGACCGTAATCTGCGGTGTTGATGGCTGTCAAGATATTTTCAGTGATCTCGACAACCTGCTCGTCTGAAAGAGCCGCAGGTTCCGCCTGGCATCCTGTTACGGATAACGCCAGCAATATCACCAGGGATAAGGGTAGGATCGTTATTTTGGTTCTCATTTCGAATACTCCTGAACAGGTATTGAGAGATGGCAATCTTGGTAAGAACCAGGATTGCCATCCCAGATATTGCCCTAACTACTCGTTCTCTTTGGGCAGGTTCTGCTGCGCCATCGAGACAACGCCGCTGATGCCGCCGAGGTTCATTGTGTCCACTGCACTGCTGGGAACGATGACCAGGGCGCCCTTCTCCTTCAACCCTTCGAAGAGCATGTTCATGGCTCGCAGGTGCAGGGCGGTTGGATTGTTGGCATACGCCTTGGACGCCTCGGCGAACGAGTCGGCAATCTGCTTCTCGGACTCACCCAGGATGACGCGCGCCTGGCGTTCGCGTTCGGCCTGTGCCTGGCGGGACATGGCATCCTCCAGATCGGGCGGGATGACCACATCACGGATCTCAACCGACTGGACGGTGATACCCCAGGGTGTGGTGCGCTCATCGATGATCTTCTGCAGGTCGGCATCCATCTTTGCCCGGCCAACCAGGATATCAGCCAGTACACTCTGGCCGATGATTTCACGCAATGCAGTCTGGGCAGCCCAGGCAATGGCGGCGCGATAATCCTCGACTTCCAGGGCAGCCTTCTCGGCATCCCATACCACCCAGAATAAAACTGCATCTACATCCACAGGGACAGTATCTTTCGTCAGTGTTTTCTCAGCCGAGAACGGTGTGACCATAACGCGGTGGTCGATCCAGGTCGGGGTGGTATCGATGATCGGGATGATCCAGAATGCGCCGGGACCTGCCAATCGATGGAATTTCCCCAATCGCAGCACAATCACTTTTTCCCACTGGGAAGCCACTTTCAGAGAGAACAGGAAGTAAAACCCAACGATCGTGAATGCTATTCCCCAGATCGCAATCCAAATGTCCGCCACGTTACGGTTATCCAGGATAAACGTGCCGATAACAGCGATCACAAGAAACACGGCGAACAACGTTCCGGCGATCCCGGAAATGCGCGTGGTATCCTGCTTTGTGACAGCCAGGCGGGTGGATGAACTTGAATGCTTTGTTGTCATGGAATCCTCTCTTTCTAATCTTGTTCGATTTCGGGCAGGTTACCGGTTTCTTCCCAGTATTTGACCTGACTTTGCAAAGTTTGATTGATGTTTTCAACATCAAAGCCGAGACGGAGCGCTTCCTTCAAAAAACGATGTGTCAAGGCCTGCAATGCCTGCTGACGGATCTTGTCAGCGGTTTCGGGCGGTGGAAGGGCAAGGATGTAAGTGCCGCGTCCCTGCTGGGTGGAGATGATCCCGCTTTCATCCAGGATGCGGTATGCCCGGGCAACCGTATTGAAGTTGACACGCAAATCAAGTGCCTGTGCCCGAACGGTCGGTAGCTGGTCACCCGGTTTCAGTCGCCCGGATGCAATCATCTCCTTGACGCGCTCGACGATTTGGAGATAGATGGGTAATTCGGAACGGAAATCTATTTCGAGATTCATGCTAAAATTGTATCAAAGTACCATTGTATAATTGTATCATTGTACTAATTGTATATCATTTCTTGATTTTGTCAAGAGGCAATTTTCCTGTATTGGAAGCCACCCCCTCCAGCGTGGTAGAATCAAAACAGAAGTTCAAATTATCAGGAGATGTAACATGGAACAACAAACTGGTACATTTGCCGTCAAGAAAGGACTGGCGCAAATGCTCAAAGGCGGCGTCATCATGGATGTCGTCACCCCCGAACATGCCAGGATCGCTGAAGACGCGGGCGCCTGCGCCGTAATGGCGCTGGAGCGCGTCCCGGCCGATATCCGCGCCCAGGGCGGCGTGGCCCGCATGTCAAACCCGGAACTGATCCTCAAGATCATGGATTCGGTCTCCATCCCGGTCATGGCCAAGTGCCGGATCGGTCATTTCGTCGAAGCGCAGATCCTCGAAGCTCTTGGCGTGGATTACATCGACGAGTCCGAGGTGCTGACCCCGGCGGACGAGGAACACCACATCTTGAAGCACAACTTCAAGGTCCCGTTCGTGTGTGGTTGCCGGAACCTGGGAGAAGCCCTGCGCCGCATCGGCGAGGGCGCAGCCATGATCCGCACCAAGGGCGAAGCCGGGACTGGCGACGTAGTCGAGGCCGTCCGGCATGCCCGCACGGTGATGGGTGCGATCCGCAGCCTGCAAACCATGGCCGATGAAGAACTGATGCGCTATGCCAAGGAGATCGGCGCGCCGTATGAACTGGTCAAGGAGACCAAGGAACTTGGCCGCATGCCGGTGGTCAACTTTGCTGCCGGTGGTGTGGCCACCCCCGCAGACGCGGCGCTGATGATGCAACTGGGCGTGGATGGCGTTTTCGTGGGATCCGGCATCTTCAAGTCGGGTGATCCGGCCAGGCGCGCCGCGGCGATCGTCAAGGCCGTCACGCACTACACCGACGCGGCCATCCTGGCCGAGGTCAGCAAGAACCTGGGCGAACCGATGGTGGGCCGCAATGTATCCCAGATGCCCGAAGACGAGAAGATAGCGGGAAGAGGATGGTAATCAGGTAACAGGTAATCAGGAATTAGGGAAACCTGATTACCTGATTCCCAATTACCTTTTCTGGAATACAACCATGAAGATAGGTGTTCTTGCCATCCAGGGCGATTTTTCCGAACACATCGTGATGCTCAAACGCCTGGGCGTGGAAACTACCGAGGTGCGCCTGCCGGCCCACCTGGCTGGATTGGATGGCATCATTATTCCCGGAGGCGAATCAACGACGATCGGCAAACTTGCCACCGACTATGGCATGATGGAACCATTGCGAGCGTTCGGAAAAGAGCACGCCATCTGGGGCACCTGCGCCGGGGCCATCTTTCTCTCCAAAGATGTGCGCCGGGAGCAGCCCCTGCTTGGCCTGATGGATATTTCTGTGGCACGCAACGCCTTTGGCCGCCAGGTGGATTCTTTCGAAGCTGACCTTGACATCCCGCAATTGGGTGATGGTGAGCCGTATCACGCCATCTTCATCCGCGCCCCCATCATCGAAACTGTGCAAGGAGATGCAAAAGTGCTTTCCACCCTGCCAGATGGCCGGATTGTCGCTGCGCAGCAAGGCAGGATGCTCGCAACTTCCTTCCACCCTGAATTGACGAGTGACTCGCGCTTCCACGAATACTTCCTTACGTTGGCCAGTTAGCATGTTTACACGTTCCGACATTGCTCAAACCTTACCACGTGTGAACTTGTAAACGTGAAAACTTGAAAACGTTTATGACCATTCGACCGTTCACCCTGTTCGACCTGCTCACTCTGGGAAATTACCGCCGGGAATTGTTGACACTGGACAGCGCCCGGGCAGTCACGCGCGGCAACCTGCTGGGCCTGACCGCCTTATTCCCTTTCTTCAACCCCGGGCAATATGTGTTCACAGCCATCCAGGAAAACGACCTGGTTTCTGTAATGGGACAAGTCACCCTGATGGAGAACGATGCCTGCGCACGGATTTCCTTCCTTGCGCCGCGTGACGCCCTGAGCGAAGATGAAGCCCCGCTCATCGACCATTTGGTCATGCAGGCCGGTGAATGGGAAGCCCTGTACGTGATGGCCGAACTGGATGAGCACAGCCCTGCCTTCAAATCGCTGCGGAAAGCCGGCTTCGCCATGTACGCCTGGCAAAAGATCTGGCAGTTGACCAGCCCCGGCGAAGGCAACCCAAGAATCCAATGGAAACCTCCTTCCGCCACAGAGATGACCGCAGTCCAGGGATTGTATACCCAGATCGTTCCGGCCCTGCTGCAACCCGTGGATGTCATGCCCCGGATGGATGGTGGATTGATATGCACGTCCGATGGGAACATCCAGATGTACGCGGCGATCACCAGTGGACCGGCCGGGATCTGGGTCCAGCCCTTCGTACACCCTGATACGGCCTGCGCAGCCGACTGCCTGCAAGCCCTGCTGCACGCCATCCCCAACCGGGGCGGAAGGCATGTTTACATCTGCATCCGTTCCTACCAGGCCTGGCTGGAATCGGCTCTTGAAGAGTTAGGCGCGAAGCCAAGCTCGCAACAAGCCGTGATGGTCAAACACCTGGCTGCCCTGCTGCGAGACGAAGCGAAAGTGAATATCCCAGAGAAAGCCTTCGTCAAACCGGCCGCGCCCATCACGCGTTCATCTATAGAGAAATAACTGGTGCATGATGACCATGCCCGATGGAAAACGAATATGACTCAATTACGAATAACCGATGATCTGGAAGCACTGTTGACTGTGCTCCCGCCGGAAATTGCCAAGGCAGTAATCAAGGCGGATGACAGCGACAACCTGCTGGAAGTCATCCTAGATCTGGGGCGTGTTCCGACCGCCCGTTTCGTGGAGCGGGAAGTCAGCCTGCTCAACACCGAAGTCACCCGGACCGAGATCGACTACGTGGTCGAGCGCATCGGCGAGTTCGACGCCGATAACCGCGCTGGCCTGGAGCGCACCCTGCACCGCATCTCGGCCATCCGCAACCGGCGTTCGCACATCGTCGGCCTGACCTGCCGGGTTGGACGGGCGGTCTACGGCACGGTGGACATCATCCAGGATATCATCGAGTCCGGCAAGTCCGTGCTCATCCTGGGCCGCCCGGCGGTGGGAAAGACCACCCTGCTGCGCGAGGCCGCCCGCATGCTGGCCGAATCGAAGCGCGTCATCATCGTGGATACCTCCAATGAAATCGGCGGGGATGGCGATGTGCCCCACCCGGCGGTTGGCAAGGCCCGCCGCATGCAGGTGCGTGAACCGATGCTCCAGCACGAAGTCATGATCGAAGCCGTAGAGAACCACAATCCCGAGGTGATCGTGATCGACGAGATCGGCCGCGAACTGGAAGCCGCCGCCGCCCGCACCATCGCCGAGCGCGGCGTGCAGTTGATCGGTACGGCCCACGGCAACACGCTGGACAACTTGCTGCTCAACCCAACCCTCTCCGACCTGGTCGGCGGGATCGAGGCGGTCACGCTCTCAGATGAGGAGGCGCGCCGGCGAGGGACCCAGAAAACGGTGCTCGAGCGCCGCGCCCCGCCCACCTTCGATGTGCTGGTGGAGATCCAGCAGCGTGACCGGCTGGCGGTCCATATGGACATTTCCCAATCGGTGGATTCGCTCCTGCGCGGTTACCCGCTCCCGCCGGAGATCCGCTCACGCGATGCTGAGGGAAGGATCCAGATCGAGAAAGCCGCCGCCCCCAAGACCCGTCCCGAAGCCGGTTTCCGGATCGAGAACCAGGTTGGGCCGCGCCGCAGCGTTCCGCAGACCCAGGCGGAGGGCGCTCATCCAACAACC
>Ga0209285_10000145_pt1 | contig 25209 bp, 24 predicted proteins | sample PPLLak3March2015_2_FD_187249 | JGI IMG/M metagenome (GOLD analysis project Ga0209285, IMG submission 187249) | Freshwater sediment microbial communities from Prairie Pothole Lake near Jamestown, North Dakota, USA - PPLs Lake P8 Core (3) Depth... | ecosystem: Environmental > Aquatic > Freshwater... | reverse complement strand
CAGTTCTTTAACAAATTACTTACAGCCTTAAGGTGTGGGCATTGGGTGAAGCCAATTCGCGGAAGATTCAGGTCTGAAGTGAAGGAGCGAAAGATAAACCTGATGCTTGCACTGACAGTAGAGATACTGAGAGTCAAGCGGCCTACTCAGGAATGAGTGGGTAAAGAAATAGAGTTAACAGAGATTGAACTGAAGAGTTTGATCCTGGCTCAGATTGAACGCTGGCGGCATGCTTTACACATGCAAGTCGAACGGTAACAGGCCTTCGGGTGCTGACGAGTGGCGAACGGGTGAGTAATGCATCGGAACGTGCCCAATCGTGGGGGATAACGTAGCGAAAGTTACGCTAATACCGCATACGCCCTGAGGGGGAAAGCAGGGGATCGCAAGACCTTGCGCGAATGGAGCGGCCGATGTCAGATTAGCTAGTTGGTGGGGTAAAGGCCCACCAAGGCGACGATCTGTAGCGGGTCTGAGAGGATGATCCGCCACACTGGGACTGAGACACGGCCCAGACTCCTACGGGAGGCAGCAGTGGGGAATTTTGGACAATGGGCGCAAGCCTGATCCAGCCATGCCGCGTGCGGGACGAAGGCCTTCGGGTTGTAAACCGCTTTCAGCCGGAAAGAAATCGCCAAGGCTAATACCTTTGGTGGATGACGGTACCGGAAGAAGAAGCACCGGCTAACTACGTGCCAGCAGCCGCGGTAATACGTAGGGTGCGAGCGTTAATCGGAATTACTGGGCGTAAAGCGTGCGCAGGCGGTTTTGTAAGCCAGACGTGAAATCCCCGGGCTTAACCTGGGAACTGCGTTTGGAACTGCAAGACTAGAGTGTGTCAGAGGGAGGTGGAATTCCACGTGTAGCAGTGAAATGCGTAGATATGTGGAGGAACACCGATGGCGAAGGCAGCCTCCTGGGATAACACTGACGCTCATGCACGAAAGCGTGGGGAGCAAACAGGATTAGATACCCTGGTAGTCCACGCCCTAAACGATGTCAACTGGTTGTTGGGAGAGAAATCTTTCAGTAACGAAGCTAACGCGTGAAGTTGACCGCCTGGGGAGTACGGCCGCAAGGTTGAAACTCAAAGGAATTGACGGGGGCCCGCACAAGCGGTGGATGATGTGGATTAATTCGATGCAACGCGAAGAACCTTACCTGCTCTTGACATGCCAGGAATCCTGCAGAGATGCGGGAGTGCCCGAAAGGGAATCTGGACACAGGTGCTGCATGGCTGTCGTCAGCTCGTGTCGTGAGATGTTGGGTTAAGTCCCGCAACGAGCGCAACCCTTATCATTAGTTGCTACGCAAGGGCACTCTAATGAGACTGCCGGTGACAAACCGGAGGAAGGTGGGGATGACGTCAAGTCCTCATGGCCCTTATGAGCAGGGCTTCACACGTCATACAATGGTCGGTACAGAGGGTTGCCAACCCGCGAGGGGGAGCCAATCCCACAAAGCCGATCGTAGTCCGGATCGCAGTCTGCAACTCGACTGCGTGAAGTCGGAATCGCTAGTAATCGCGGATCAGCATGTCGCGGTGAATACGTTCCCGGGCCTTGTACACACCGCCCGTCACACCATGGGAGTAGGTTGCTCCAGAAGTAGGTAGCCTAACCGCAAGGAGGGCGCTTACCACGGAGTGATCCATGACTGGGGTGAAGTCGTAACAAGGTAGCCGTATCGGAAGGTGCGGCTGGATCACCTCCTTTCTAGAGCGTACTTCGCTCAATGCTCACACCTCAAGGCTGTTGTAAATGGAATTAACACGGGCTTGTAGCTCAGCTGGTTAGAGCACCGTCTTGATAAGGCGGGGGTCGTTGGTTCGAGTCCAACCAGGCCCACCAGACATGGGGGATTAGCTCAGCTGGGAGAGCACCTGCTTTGCAAGCAGGGGGTCAACGGTTCGATCCCGTTATCCTCCACCAAAATACAACAGATTGGGCCAAGCGAATTGTGAGCAATGGACGTGCTGCGTCCATTGCTCACCGTTTGAAAGAGCGGTGAAGATTAAAGCTGTGAGTTCTTTAACAAGACGGAAGAAGAAGTTTGATTTCTATTGATGAGATAGGAATTGAACACTGGGTTTGATTGCGTCTCAACGCGGTCGTGCAAGCGGCCGTGTGAATTTCGTATTTTTAGTCGGATACGAAAGAGACAAACACACCTGTAGCAGTGAAGCCTCGCAAGAGGGTTCAAGGTTATAGGGTCAAGTGACTAAGTGCATGTGGTGGATGCCTTGGCGATCACAGGCGATGAAGGACGTGCGAGCCTGCGAAAAGCTCCGGGGAGCTGGCAACGAAGCTTTGATCCGGAGATGTCCGAATGGGGAAACCCACCCTTCGGGGTATCCTGGCCTGAATACATAGGGCCAGAGAAGCGAACCGGGTGAACTGAAACATCTCAGTAGCTCGAGGAAAAGAAATCAACCGAGATTCCCAAAGTAGTGGCGAGCGAAATGGGACAAGCCTGCACGATTTAGCAGAACGGTTAAGAGAACGGATTGGAAACTCCGGCCATAGAGGGTGATAGCCCCGTATTTGAAAACCGATTTGTGGAACTAAGCGTGCGACAAGTAGGGCGGGACACGTGTAATCCTGTCTGAAGATGGGGGGACCATCCTCCAAGGCTAAATACTCGTGATCGACCGATAGTGAACCAGTACCGTGAGGGAAAGGCGAAAAGAACCCCGGGAGGGGAGTGAAATAGATCCTGAAACCGCATGCATACAAACAGTGGGAGCCTCGCAAGGGGTGACTGCGTACCTTTTGTATAATGGGTCAGCGACTTACGTTCAGTTGCGAGCTTAACCGAATAGGGGAGGCGTAGCGAAAGCGAGTCTGAACAGGGCGTTCAGTAGCTGGGCGTAGACCCGAAACCGGATGATCTATCCATGGCCAGGTTGAAGGTGCGGTAACACGCACTGGAGGACCGAACCCACTAGTGTTGCAAAACTAGGGGATGAGCTGTGGATAGGGGTGAAAGGCTAAACAAATCCGGAGATAGCTGGTTCTCCTCGAAAACTATTTAGGTAGTGCCTCGTGTATCACTCTCGGGGGTAGAGCACTGTAATGGTTGGGGGGGTCGTCTAGACCTACCCCGCCATAGCAAACTCCGAATACCGAGAAGTGCGAGCACGGGAGACAGACGGTGGGTGCTAACGTCCATCGTCAAGAGGGAAACAACCCAGACCCACAGCTAAGGTCCCAAATGATGTGCTGAGTGGAAAACGAAGTGGGAAGGCATAGACAGCCAGGAAGTTGGCTTAGAAGCAGCCATCCTTTAAAGAAAGCGTAATAGCTCACTGGTCGAGTCGTCCTGCGCGGAAGATGTAACGGGGCTAAGCACATAACCGAAGCTTGGGATATGCACTTGTGCATATGGTAGAGGAGCGTTCCGTAGGCCTGTGAAGGTGTCCTGTGAGGGATGCTGGAGGTATCGGAAGTGCGAATGCTGACATGAGTAGCGATAAAACGGGTGAAAGTCCCGTTCGCCGGAAGCCCAAGGTTTCCTGCGCAACGTTCATCGGCGCAGGGTGAGTCGGCCCCTAAGGCGAGGCTGAGAAGCGTAGCTGATGGGAAACAGGTCAATATTCCTGTACCGCTCTTCAATGCGATGGGGGGACGGAGAAAGGTAGGCCAGCCGGGTGTTGGACGTCCCGGTTTAAGCGTGTAGGCGTGCTCGATAGGCAAATCCGTTGAGCTTAGCTGAGGCGTGATGACGAGGTCCCATGTGGACTGAAGTGGTTGATCCTAAGCTTCCAAGAAAAGCCTCTAAGCTTCAGTTGAAGAGTGACCGTACCGCAAACCGACACAGGTGGGCAGGGTGAGAATCCTAAGGCGCTTGAGAGAACTCTGGAGAAGGAACTCGGCAAATTGACACCGTAACTTCGGGATAAGGTGTGCCTCTATTAGGTGAAGATCCTCGCGGTCGGAGCTGAAAGAGGTTGCAGTGAAAAGGTGGCTGCGACTGTTTAACAAAAACACAGCACTGTGCAAACACGAAAGTGGACGTATACGGTGTGACGCCTGCCCGGTGCCGGAAGGTTAAGTGATGGGGTGCAAGCTCTTGATCGAAGCCCCGGTAAACGGCGGCCGTAACTATAACGGTCCTAAGGTAGCGAAATTCCTTGTCGGGTAAGTTCCGACCCGCACGAATGGCGTAACGATGGCCACACTGTCTCCTCCAGAGACTCAGCGAAATTGAAGTGTTTGTGAAGATGCAATCTCCCCGCGGCTAGACGGAAAGACCCCATGAACCTTTACTGCAGCTTTGCATTGGACTTTGACGGGACATGTGTAGGATAGGTGGGAGGCTGTGAAGCGGTGACGCCAGTCATCGTGGAGCCAACCTTGAAATACCACCCTTGTGTCTTTGAGGTTCTAACCTAGACCCCTGATCGGGGTCGGGGACCGTGCATGGTAGGCAGTTTGACTGGGGCGGTCTCCTCCCAAAAGGTAACGGAGGAGCACGAAGGTTGGCTAGACACGGTCGGAAATCGTGTTGATAGTGCAAGGGCATAAGCCAGCTTAACTGCGAGACCCACAAGTCGAGCAGATGCGAAAGCAGGTCCTAGTGATCCGGTGGTTCTGTATGGAAGGGCCATCGCTCAACGGATAAAAGGTACTCTGGGGATAACAGGCTGATTCCGCCCAAGAGTTCACATCGACGGCGGAGTTTGGCACCTCGATGTCGGCTCATCTCATCCTGGGGCTGTAGCCGGTCCCAAGGGTATGGCTGTTCGCCATTTAAAGAGGTACGTGAGCTGGGTTCAAAACGTCGTGAGACAGTTTGGTCCCTATCTGCCGTGGGCGCTGGAGATTTGACGGGGGCTGCTCCTAGTACGAGAGGACCGGAGTGGACGCACCTCTGGTGTACCGGTTATCACGCCAGTGGTATCGCCGGGTAGCTAAGTGCGGAAGAGATAAACGCTGAAAGCATCTAAGCGTGAAACTCGCCTGAAGATGAGATCTCCCGGAGGCTTGACCTCCTTGAAGGGTCGTTGAAGACCACAACGTTGATAGGCTGGGTGTGGAAGCGCAGTAATGCGTTAAGCTAACCAGTACTAATTGCCCGTAAGGCTTGACCCTATAACCTTGAAGTTCAAGGGCATCAAACCCAGTTAAAAACTTCTTCTTCCCCTTGACTGAGCTAGTCCCTCAGACCTAATTCAGCCTTCCTGGCCAAACCAGGAAAGCAACCAGTTATGTCTGGCGACCATAGCGGGGCGGTCCCACCCCTTCCCATCCCGAACAGGACCGTGAAACGCCCCAGCGCCAATGATAGTAGGCATCTCGCCCGCGAAAGTAGGTCATCGCCAGACTCCCCAACATAAACGCCCCATCTTCGATGGGGCGTTTCCGTTTGTAATGTCAGTTGACGTCTGTAGTTGAAGTCACTTGGTCAACGGTTGCTTTGAAAGCGTCACTTGCCAGCTTGATCGCCACTTTGCTCCCGATGGAGAGCGATCTCGCCTGCTTTATTACGGTGCCATTCTCGTTGAATGCGATGCAATATCCTCTTGCTAGCACCTTGTCGGGGTTGAGTTGCTGAAGCGCGTAAACGTTTTTTTCTATTTTGTTTTTTCTGTCGGCAAATGCTCGATTCAATATTGAATTTAACGAAGCATTATTAGTGTTGATCTCAAGTCGTAGAGGGCTTAATTTCGGCACGAGTGATCCAAGAGCTATCTTCCTGTTTTCAAGTGTTTGTTTTGCAAGAAGTAAATGGTTAACAGCGCTAAGCTCAACTCGCTTTGTAATCTGGGCGAGGTGTTTCTGGTAGCTAGAAACAGCATTACCTGGATGTATTACCCGCCTCGACAATCCATCCAATTGTTGCATTTGCTCGTTAATTTTCCGGATCGTTGATCGGTTAATACGAGCTAGCAAACTACCCACTTGCGTGTTCATTTCCTGCCGATCCGGGGTGGACAATTGTGCTGCTGCAGTGGGGGTGGCCGCGCGAACGTCTGCGACGAAATCCGCTATTGAGAAATCCGTTTCATGCCCGATTCCAGTGATGATGGGAATGGGGGACGCGTAGATTGTTCGGGCGAGTTGTTCGTTATTGAATGGGCGGAGGTCTTCAAGGCTGCCGCCGCCTCTGACAAGTAATAGAAGGTCACATTCCTTTCGACGAATCGCATCCCTCAAGCTTTGATTGATCATTGCTGCAGCATCTGGACCTTGCACTGGGGTTGGAAAAATGATGATCGGGCAACTTGGCCAGCGTATTTCCAAGGTTTTCAGTACATCCTGAAGTGCAGCAGCTTGCAACGATGTAATTATCCCTAGTTGCTTCGGAAATCGAGGTGGACTCAGTTTTTGTTCAGCGCGAAAAAGACCCTCTGCTTCAAGCTTACATTTAAGCCTGATAAATTCTTCATACAGTGCCCCTTGTCCTTCTCGACGCATGGCGTCAACAAGGAGTTGATAGTCGCCGCGTGTTTCATAAAGAGTGGCTTGAGCACGAATTTCAACTTGATCTCCTTCTGAGGGAGTCCAATCTAGAAATTGGGTTCGGTTACGAAAAAAAGCACATCGGACGCTTGATTGCTCATCTTTGAGTGTGAAATACCAATGACCGGAGCTGGCTCGCGTGAAATTTGAGATTTCTCCGGCGACCCAGCACGACGGCAACGATTTCTCGAGTGCGAGACGTGCGAGACGATTCAATTCGCTTACTGTGATGACTGCAGCGGTGGAAGACACGATTGATGTTCGATGGTTAGGTGGTGACTTGTTGACAGAGTCTACCCGTCCGGTGCCCGTGAGTAGGCGTGTAAGGATTTTTCTCCAGTTCAAATGATGGTATGTTTCTCTTTTTTCCACACGGCGGCGCATGCCGCCGTTGTATTTTTCAAGCGGTTGGAACCTGTATGTCTGATTACCTGATGCAAACCTACGCACGGCAGCCTGTCGCATTTGTACGCGGCGAGGGGGCTTGGTTGTTTGATACAAACGGCGACAAGTATCTTGATGCCTTGGCCGGGGTAGCCGTGAATGGTCTGGGACATGGCCATCCCGTATTGGCTCAGGCTCTTTGCGATCAGGCTGGACGACTGATTCATACCTCGAACCTATATCGCATTCCTCAGCAAGAAGAATTGGCGGCACGCTTATGCCAACTTTCCGGGCTTTCGCGAGCTTTCTTCTGTAACTCTGGGGCGGAAGCCAATGAAGCTGCGATCAAGATCGCACGTTTGTACGGTCACAACAAGGATGTCGACAACCCCTCTATTGTGGTCATGGAAAAAAGTTTTCATGGCCGTACCATGGCCACACTCTCGGCAACGGGGAACCGCAAGGTCCAGGCAGGATTCGAGCCGTTGGTGTCCGGTTTTGTGCGGGTTCCCTTTGGCTCTGCGTCGGCAGTTGAGGCATTAGCGGCGCACCATAAGAATATTGTCGCCGTATTGGTTGAGCCCTATCAGGGCGAAGGTGGCGTACAAATTCCACAAGCTGGTTATCTGGCCGAACTGCGCCGTATTTGCGATCAACAAGGTTGGTTGCTTATGCTCGATGAAGTCCAGACTGGCGTGGGGCGGACGGGCACTTGGTTTGCATTCCAACATGGCAGTGTGCTGCCCGATGTCATGACTCTGGCCAAGGGCCTGGGGTCAGGTGTACCCATAGGCGCTTGTCTGGCGCGTGGTGTCGCGGCTGAAACCTTCACGCCGGGAAAACATGGGTCAACCTTTGGCGGCGGCCCCTTGGCCTGTACCGCTGCGCTGACTACGCTGCATGTCATGGAAGCTGATGGCTTGCTCGACAATGCTGCGCAACTGGGGGCTTTCATTCGATCCGATCTTGCTCAACGCTTGCAAGGCCAAACCGGTGTCATCGAGATTCGGGGGCAGGGCCTGATGATTGGCATTGAGTTGGACCGGCCCTGCGGCGACTTGGTGAAGATGGCCTTGGCCGAGAAGATGCTCATCAATGTCACCAATGACAATGTGGTGCGGTTGCTTCCTCCGCTGGTGTTGAAGCGGAACGATGCGGAATTGCTCACAGAGAAATTGGCACGCTTGATTCGTACGTTTCTAGGCTGAATAGCATGGTCGCCCCCATCAAGCATTTTCTGCAGTTCAAGGATCTCGCCCGCGCCGAGTTGGAGCATTTGTTTGTCCGCACTCAGGTGATCAAGGAACGCTTCAAGTGTTATCAGCCTTATCATCCTTTGGCAGACCGGACCCTGGCGATGATCTTCGAAAAGAATTCAACCCGTACTCGCCTATCTTTCGAAGCAGGCATGCATCAGTTGGGCGGGTCGGCCATTTATCTCAATACCCGTGATACCCAGTTGGGACGTGGCGAGCCGGTTGAAGATGCGGCTGAAGTGATCTCGCGCATGGTCGATGTGGTCATGATTCGAACGTTTGAGCAGGACATCATCGAGCGATTCGCGGCGCATTCACGCGTGCCGGTAATCAATGGCCTGACCAATGAATACCACCCCTGTCAGATCCTGGCGGATATCTACACCTATATAGAACAGCGTGGGCCGATTCAGGGCAAGACTGTTGCCTGGATCGGTGACTCCAACAACATGTGCAATACCTGGCTGCAAGCGGCAGAAGTTTTGGACTTCAACGTCCACGTATCTACGCCGCCGGGATACGAAGTTGAACCTGAGCGTGCCGGCCTATTCACGACCTCGCATTACGAGGAATTCCTGGATCCAATGGATGCTTGCCGCCAGGCAGATCTGGTTACCACCGATGTATGGACCAGCATGGGTTTCGAAGCTGAAAATGCTGAGCGTGTCCAAGCCTTTGCCGATTGGCAGGTCGATACTGACATGATGGCTGTCGCAGGTAAAAACGCCTTGTTCATGCATTGTCTACCCGCGCATCGTGGTGAAGAGGTTGCAGCCGACGTGATCGATGGTCGCCACTCTGTAGTCTGGGATGAAGCCGAGAATCGCTTGCACACGCAAAAAGCGCTGCTCGAATACCTGCTGTGTGGCCAGATACAGGATTGATGCGATGAATCTTGCCTACTTCAAGGATACCGACTCGCTGTATCTTGAGCTTTCTCCTGAAGATGCGGCCCACGCCTGGGAAGCGCAGGAAGGTGTGGTCATCAATCTGAGTGCGGATGGCCGCGTTATCGGCATCGAGATCGAACATGCCAGCCAGAAAGCCGACCTTTCGCTGCTGCGTGTCGGCAACTTTCCGGGTGAAGTACATGCCGTGGCAGGTTCTGCGCACTGAATTCATTTCGCGGAGCGCGCATATTTGCCGCACCGCAGTTTGTCGCTAGGAAAATCATGAGTGAAATCAAAAAAGTTGTACTTGCCTACTCTGGCGGACTGGATACCTCCGTCATCCTGAAATGGTTGCAGGATACCTACCAGTGTGAGGTGGTCACCTTCACCGCAGACCTGGGCCAGAACGAAGAACTCGAACCCGCGCGCGCCAAGGCATTGCAATTCGGCATCAAGCCCGAGCAAATCTACATTGACGATCTGCGCGAGGAGTTTGTGCGCGACTTCGTTTTCCCGATGTTCCGCGCCAACACCGTCTATGAAGGCGAATACCTGCTGGGTACATCGATCGCCCGGCCGCTGATCGCCAAGCGCCTGATCGAAATCGTCAACGCCACCGGCGCCGATGCGATCTGTCACGGCGCGACCGGCAAGGGCAACGACCAGGTCCGCTTCGAGCTTGGCGCCTACGCGCTGAAGCCAGATATCAAGGTCATCGCGCCCTGGCGCGAGTGGGATTTGCTGTCACGCGAGAAATTGATCAACTACGCCGAGACGCACGGCATCCCCATCGACATGAAGCACAAGCAGGGCGGCAGTCCGTATTCGATGGACGCCAACCTGCTGCATATCAGCTATGAAGGCCGCCACCTGGAAGACCCCAACGCCGAAGCCGAAGAAGACATGTGGCGCTGGAGCGTGTCGCCGGAAAAGGCGCCCGACCAGGCTGAATACATCACCCTCGACTACGTCAAGGGCGACGTGGTGGCGATCAATGGCCAGGCGCTGAAAGCGCATGAAATCCTCGCCGAACTCAACCGCCTGGGCGGAAAACACGGCATCGGCCGCCTCGATCTGGTGGAGAACCGCTATGTCGGCATGAAGTCGCGCGGCTGTTACGAAACGCCCGGCGGCACCATCCTGCTCAAGGGCCACCGCGCCATCGAATCGATCACGCTGGACCGCGAAGTCGCTCACCTGAAGGACGATCTGATGCCGCGCTACGCCAGCCTGATCTACAACGGCTACTGGTGGGCGCCGGAACGCAAGGCCCTGCAAACGCTGATCGATCACACGCAGGAAAACGTCAACGGCTTCGTCCGGCTCAAGCTGTACAAGGGCAACGTCATCGTCGTCGGCCGCGATTCGAAAACCGATTCGCTGTTCGATTCCACCATCGCCACCTTTGAAGACGATGCCGGCGCCTATGACCAGAAGGATGCAGGCGGCTTCATCAAACTCAATGCGCTACGCATGCGGATAGCAGCAAAACTCGATGCCGGGAGAAAGTAACCATGTCGCAATTCGATAACGTCGCCGTGCTCAAGAAAGCCAACGTCTATTTCGACGGCAAGTGCGTCTCGCACACGGTGCAGTTCGCCGACGGCACCAAAAAATCCGTTGGCGTCATTCTGCCAGCCAGGTTGACCTTCAACACCGGTGTGCCGGAAATCATGGAAACCGTCGATGGCCGCTGTCGCGTGCTGTTGAAGGGCGAATCGGAATGGAAGGAATACGGCGCCGGACAATCGTTCAACGTACCTGGCAATTCCAGCTTCGAGATCGAAGTGGCGCCCGGCGAGAGCTATCATTACGTTTGCCACTTCGGCTGAGAGCGGCTCGCGTAACAACACTTGGGGCGGATTAATCTGCCCCGTTTCGCCACTGTCAGCCTAGCAGACTCGCCAAGAGTTGCGACTGGCGTTGGGATTGGCCCAGCATCAACAGCCGCTGCGCACGGGCGATCGCCAGCAAGTCGGCGAGTGCCTCATCGAACACGTCGTTCACCACCAGATAATCGAACTCCAGCGCATGCGAAATATCTTCGCGTGCCGCCGCCATGCGTTTGGCGATGACCTCTGCGCTGTCGGTGCCGCGTCCATCCAGTCGTCGCTGCAGTTCTTCCAGAGACGGCGGCAGGATGAAGATGGATAGCGCATCCGGCATCAGCTTGCGGACCTGGGCCGCACCTTGCCAATCAATCTCCAGCAGAATATCGCGGCCAGCGGCCATTTCTTCCTCTATCCAGCGTTGCGAGGTGCCGTAGTAATTGCCATATACCTCGGCGCTTTCAAGAAATTCGCCGCGCCCGAGACGTTCCTGAAAGTCGTCTCGGCCGACAAAGTGGTAGTGCACGCCAGTAACCTCGCCAGGGCGTGGTGCGCGTGTGGTGTAGGAAACCGACAACCGAATGGTGGCATCGCGTTCCAACAACGCTTTCACCAGGCTGGATTTACCCGCACCGGACGGGGCGGAAACGATGAAAAGATTGCCGCTCATGTTCAGAGGTCCTCGCTATTCAATGTTCTGGATCTGCTCGCGCATCTGCTCGATCAGCACCTTCAGTTCAACCGCGGTTTGCGTGAGTTCCAGAGAAGCCGATTTGGAGCCGAGGGTGTTGGCTTCACGGTTGAGTTCCTGCATCAGGAAATCTAGCCGCTTGCCCGCTGCTCCGCCAGCGGTGAGCGCGCGGGTGACTTCATCGAGGTGGGTCAGCAGACGATCGAGTTCTTCATCGACGTCGATTTTTTGGGCGAACAGAATGACTTCCTGATTGATGCGGTCGCGGTCGTGATCGCCCAGGCTGGTCGGCAGCAAATCCTCCAGCCGCTTGCTGAGTTTTTCCCGATAGGTGGCGACGATCCCCGGCGTACATGGGCGGATGCGGTCGACATGGCCGCGAATGCCGGCGACACGGTCGAGGATGATGGCTTTCAACTTGTCGCCTTCGCGGGCGCGACTGGCATTGAACTGTGCCAGTGCCGTTTCCATCAATTGCAGCGCGGTGGCATGCAAAGCCTGTGGGTCGGGGGAGGTGTCACCCAGCATGCCGGGCCAACGCAGGATCTCCTGAACTGCTAGCGGCCGCGCGTCCGGGAAAACATCCAATGCCGCGCAGGAGAGCGCTTGCAGTTGCGTCAGCAACGGACCATTGAGGCTGCCGGGCAGAGAGACATCCTCGCGCGGCGTGAAATTGATGCGGCATTCCAGTTTGCCGCGTTTGACTTGCTCACCGATGTTTGTCCGCAAAGCCGGTTCGAGCGCACGGAAGTCTTCGCCCATGCGGAAGGTCAGATCGAGAAAGCGCGAATTGACCGCGCGCAGTTCGAGGGAGAGTTGTCCGCTGGGAAGATCGGCGGTATCGACTGCATAGCCGGTCATGCTGCGCAGGATTTCACGACCGCCGGGGCGATTTTGTTTGCCGTTGGTGCGAGTTTCCTGCGGGGTTTCTTTCATGGCGGCCACGATCTTGGTTATCCTTCGATGGTTCTCACAAGCCGCGCAGTTTACTCCGCCGTTATCGCCACCCGCATATGGCCGCCCAAACCACCGAACCTTTGTCCCACGGCTACCACCTGGGCGAGTACATCATCGATCGCCGAATCGGCGGCGGCGGTTTTTCGCTGGTTTATCTTGGTTTCGATATTGATGGTCAGCCCGTAGCGATCAAGGAATACCTGCCTGGTGGCGTTGTCAAACGCGGCGAACAGGGCACGGTGCACCCGGTCTCCGAAGACAAGGAGTCGTCCTTTCGTTACGGCATGAAATGTTTCTTCGAGGAGGGCCGTTCGCTGGCTGGAATCCGGCATCCGAATGTGGTCAAGGTGGTGAATTTTTTTCGCGCCAACGACACGGTCTACATGGTGATGAAGTACGAGCAGGGCAAAACGCTGCAACGGCATATCGTCGGCAGCGAAGAGCCGATGCGTGAAACCTTCCTGCGCAGGGTGTTCATCCAGTTGCTCAACGGGCTGCGCGAAGTGCATGCGCACAAAATCCTGCATCTGGACATCAAGCCCTCCAATATCTACATCCGCGCCGATGGTTCTCCGGTGCTGATCGACTTCGGCGCTGCGCGCCATGCCTTGTCACAAGACTTCATGGCCTCGCCGATGTACACGCCGGGATTTGCCGCGCCCGAGCAGTACAAGCAGCGCGACCGGCTTGGCCCCTGGACAGATATCTATAGCATCGGCGCCACCATGTTTTCCTGCATGACCAAAGGGCCGCCGCCGGCCGCGGATGAACGCATGGAAAAAGACAAGTTGACGCCACTGACCAAGTCGCATGCGGGCATCTATTCGAAAGGTTTGCTCGAACTGGTCGATTCGATGCTGCGCTTGAACTACACCGAACGGCCGCAGAGTGTGTTCAATGTGCAGAAACAGCTCATCAATATGGCCCAAGCCTCGCGTGAACATAAGCCGACATTGTTCGCCTTGATCAAAGAAAGACTTACCCGGGAAATATGAAATACGTCATCTACCAGGCTAGCCGTCGCGGCGGCCGCCCTTACAACGAAGACCGGGTCACCTATGCGTACACACCGGAAGCGCTGCTCATGGTGCTGGCTGATGGCATGGGTGGGCACAGCAATGGCGAGATCGCCGCGCAGTTGACCGTGCAGGTCATTACCAGCATGTTCCAGTCGCGCGCCAAACCGGTGTTGCCAGAGATGAGCAGCTTCCTGCTGGATGGCGTCTACGCGGCGCATGACGCGATCAACGAATACGCCCTGCGCAAACGCATGCCCGATCCGCCGCGCACGACCTGCGTCGTCTGTGTGATCCAGAAAGGCATGGCGTGCTGGGCCCATGTTGGCGATTCACGTCTTTATCATTTCAGTCGGCGCGAGATATTGTTCCGCACACGTGACCACTCCGCCGTGCAGCAGTTGTTCGATGACGGTGTGATTGCCGAGGCGGAGATGGGCACCCATCCCGACCGCAACAAACTCTACAACTCGGTGGGCGGTTATATGCTGCCCGACATCGAACTGGGCCAGCCGACCAAGTTGCATGACGGTGATGCGCTTTTGATGTGCACCGATGGCGTCTGGCCGGAACTGACCTCTTCCGAAATGCTTTCCACGCTGCGCGCTTACCCGCTCGAACGAGCAGTCAAGCACATGATGGATCACGCCGAATTCCGTTCCGGCAAGTACGGCGACAATCTCTCCGTCGTCGCCATGCGTTTTGGCGAAGAACGTTTTGAAACCGGGGAGCTGGTGCTGGGCGAAGATCTCGGCCTTGATGGCTTTACCACTCAAATGAAGAATCTGAGCGGCAAGGGACTGACGGCTCCAGCCACCACCGACAAGGAACTCGAAAGAGCAATGGCCGATATCCAGGCCGCGCTCGCGAAATACGGCAAACCCTGACTATTCCTCAACCAAGGCACACCATGACGACTCTGCAACGCCCATCCGGACGCGCGGCCGACCAGCTGCGCACTGTCCGACTCACACGCCGATACACCAAACATGCTGAAGGCAGCGTGCTGGTGGAATGCGGCGATACCAAGGTCCTATGCACCGCAAGCGTGCTGGAAAAAGTGCCGCCGCATGTGCGCGGCACCGGCGCCGGCTGGCTGACCGCCGAATACGGCATGTTGCCGCGTGCCACCCACACGCGCGGCGACCGGGAAGCCGCGCGTGGCAAGCAATCCGGTCGCACCCAGGAAATTCAACGACTGATCGGGCGCAGCCTGCGCGCCGCCGTCGATCTGGAAAAACTCGGCGAGCGCACGATCCATGTCGATTGCGATGTGCTGCAGGCCGATGGCGGCACCCGCACCGCCAGCATCACCGGCGCCTGGGTGGCGGTGCAGGACGCGATCAACTGGTTGGTCGCTCAAGGCAAACTGCCGGCAAACGTGATGCGCGACCATGTCGCCGCCATCTCGGTCGGCGTCTGGCAAGGCACGCCGGTGCTGGACCTGGACTACGCCGAAGACGTGGCCTGCGATACCGACATGAACGTGGTGATGCTGGGGGCCGGCGGTTTGATCGAGGTACAGGGCACGGCCGAAGGCGCGGCTTTCTCGCGCGCCGAACTGAATGCGCTGCTCGATCTGGCCGAGAAGGGCATCCGTGAATTGATCGCCGCGCAAAGCGCATCGCTGGAGTCCTGACATGAAGAAAGTCGTCATCGCATCGAACAATGCCGGCAAGTTGCGTGAAATCGCCCGCATCCTGGAGCCGCTCGCTTTCGAGGCCGTGCCGCAAAGCGCGTTCGGCGTGCCGGAATGTCCGGAGCCGCACGTCACCTTCGTGGAAAACTGCATCGCCAAGGCGCGCCATGCCGCCGCGCATACCGGCCTGCCGGCGCTGGCCGACGATTCCGGCATCTGCGTCGATGCGTTGAACGGTGCGCCGGGCGTGTATTCCGCCCGCTATGCCGGCGAACCGAAATCGGATGAGCGCAACAACCAGAAGCTGATCGAAGCCCTGCAAGGCGAGCCCAACCGGCGCGCGCACTACTACTGCGTGATGGTCTATGTGCGCTACGCCGACGATCCGCAGCCGATCATCGCGGAAGGCGCCTGGCATGGCGAAATCGTCGATAGCCCGCGCGGCGATGGCGGCTTCGGCTATGACCCGTATTTCCTGGTGCCCGAGTTCGGCCAGACTGGCGCGGAACTCAGCATGGAAATCAAGAATGGCATCAGTCATCGTGGCCAGGCTTTGCGTGCGTTGGCTGAAAAGTTGAGCGCCTGATTTCGGGCTAAATTCGGCAGTGATTCCCTGGCTCCACGGCAACGATCCGTTCCCGCCGCTGCATCGGGCATCGCGGGAGTACAACGGACTTCTGGCGGCGGGCGGCGATTTGTCCGTGCCGCGCCTGCTGGCCGCCTACCGGCGCGGCATTTTTCCGTGGTTCAACCCGGACGAGCCGATCCTGTGGTGGTCGCCGGACCCGCGCATGGTCCTGTTTCCGGCCGAATTCAAACGCTCGCGTTCGCTCAAAAAACGTCTCGCCCGCGCCGATTACAGCGTGCGGGTGGACACGGCGTTCACCCAGGTGATGCGGGAATGCGGCGCGCCGAGAGACGGCTCGGGCGGTACCTGGATCAGCGAAACGATGATCGCGGCTTACACCGCATTGCATGAGGCGGGCCATGCCCATTCGATTGAAACCTGGAGTGTTGGCAAAAGCGGCGGCCAAAACGGTGATGAACTCGTCGGGGGCTTGTATGGCGTCGCCATCGGGCGCGTGTTTTTCGGCGAATCCATGTTCACCCGCCAGACCGACGCTTCCAAGATTGCCTTGGCACATCTGGCGCGCTGGCTGCAAGCGCATGATTTCGCCGTCATCGACTGCCAGATGAACACCGCCCATCTGGCCTCACTCGGCGCGCGCGAGATTTCCCGCGCCGAATTTTCCGGATTACTTGACAGCCATGCCGAGCGCCCCGGCTTGTCGGACTGGCGCGCGTTGATGCAACAGCCGGACTTGCCATGAGTTACGCCAAAGACTTGCCCATCTTCCGCTTGCAGTTCTATCTGACGGCGCCGTATCAGTGCAGTTATCTGCCTGATCGGCAGGCACGTTCGCAGGTGGCGGCGCCGGCTGGCTTGATCGACACCGGTGTTTACAGCGAGTTGGTGCGGCTCGGCTTCCGGCGGAGCGGCCAGCATGTTTATCGGCCGCGCTGTGATGCCTGCCGGGCATGTGTCTCGGTACGCGTGCCGGTGGCGGAATTCGAACCCAGTCGGGCGCAGCGCCGGTGCCAGAAGCGCAACGCCGATCTCAGCTTGCGCTTGCGTCCGCTGGTGTTCGACGAGGCGCATTACCGGCTGTATCGGCGTTATCAGGCGGCGCGCCATGCCGGCGGCGGCATGGATCAGGACGACCGCGAACAATTCCGCAGTTTCCTGTTGCAAAGCCGGATCGATAGTGTGCTGGCAGAATTCAGCCTGGAAGGCGAAGTTGTCATGGTGGCCTTGGTGGACAAGCTCATCGATGGCCTGTCCGCCGTCTATACCTACTTCGATCCGGACCTGGAAAAACGCGGGCTGGGCACCTTTGGCATCCTTACCCAGATTCGCCTGGCGCAGGAAATCGGCCTGCCTTATGTTTATCTCGGCTACTGGATCGAAGCCTGCAACAAGATGGCTTACAAACGCGCCTACCGTCCGCTCGAAGGATTGCGCGACGGCCGTTGGCAAAGACTGGAGTTTGGAAATGGAAACGAATGATGGCGAAACTGCCTGATGCCGTGGAACAGGTGCTGCAAATGCATGCGCCGTTCATTCATGCCGTGGTTGACGCCTTGACCGATCGGGCGCAATTGCCGCAACTGATGCAAACCCTGACCGCTGCCGAACAGCAAGGTTGGGCCGCTTTGGTGCGGGCGCTGCGTCTTGTCGTCGAAGGCAAACGCGACGAATCGATCAAACTGGGTCTGGATGAAGAAGACCGCATCGTCGTCGATGCCGTCCTGCGTGGTTTGAACAATCCGGCGACTCTGCCGGCTCTGGACAAGAAGCCCGATGCCGCTGCCGCCGCTCCCGGTCTGGCGTCGATGATCGTGGCCAGCGCGAGAGGTGATGTGCAAGCGCTGGCGGTACTGGCCAACATGGCTGAACAGATGGTGCGCGCCGGTGGTGATATGGCCAGGCTGGGCGGCGTCATGCGGCGCCTGGTCAATGGCGAGCGCGATTTCGATGCCTTGTCGAAAGGCATGGGCGCGCTTGGCCGGAATTTGCTGTTGGATATCCTGAGCGAACTCGGCAAGAGTGCGCTGCATTAGCCCGCGCCATACAATGCCGGCCTGCCCAAGTTTTGATTTGAGAGGATGAATACGGATGTCTGAAGAGCAGTTTCTGGTGCCGGTTCGTAGAGCGGATATCGAGTTGGGCAAGCCATTGCCTTTCGCCGCCTACGATGCTGACCGCAACCTCCTATTGAACCGGGGCGTCATCGTGAGCAGCGAGCATCAGATCAATGTGCTGATTCAGAAGGGGCTTTTTCGCGAGCGCATGCGTCCCAAAGCGGTGGTCGGAACAGATGGCCTGGATAAAACAGCGGATGAGGGTAACGACAGGCCGCAGGGTGAGACGCTGAACTTCGAGGCCATCAAGCTGATGCCGGGCGATACACTGCAACTGCAACCGTTGCTGGAAGGCCAGACCGAACGTTTCTCGGTGCATGTGATCGGTGTCATGAAACCCATCAGCCTGCTAGTTACTGCGCCTGTCGTGGAGGGCAAGCTGATCTTTGTTCGCGATGGTCAGACCTATCTGGTGCGTGCTTTCTCCGGCCTCAATGTCTGCGCCTTCAAGGCCCGGATACTGAAGTCGCAACTGCAGCCTTTTCCCTATCTGCACCTGTCCTATCCGGATAGCGTCCAGGCCATGCGTATCCGCAAGGCCATGCGGGCGCCGGTCAGCATTATCGTGGCCGTGTCTGAAACTGAAGAAGGTCGCCAGAGCGGCGCCGGCAAGATCATCGATCTCAGTGTTGGCGGCGCGCGGATGTATTCGCCGATGCAAATCGGTGACAAGGATCAGACCCTCTGGCTGTCCTTCAAGGTGATGCTGGGCGATATGGAGGAATACGTAAAAACCCCAGCGGTGATCCGCTCCGTCGGCGAAGAAGATGACGACCAGGGCAAGCGCATGCATGTGTTCGGCTTGCAGTTCGGCGAGCTGACGCAATCGCAGCGTCTGATCATCATGAACCTGGTTTATCAACACCTGCTCAAGGACGCAGCCTGATGCGGCAATACCTCGATCTGCTCCAGCATGTGCTGGAGCACGGCAGCAAAAAATCCGATCGTACCGGCACCGGCACGATCTCCGTCTTCGGCCACCAGATGCGCTTCGACTTGAGTCAGGGTTTCCCGCTGCTGACCACCAAGAAAGTGCATCTGAAGTCCATCATTCACGAATTGCTCTGGTTCCTGCAGGGCGACACCAACATCGCCTACCTGAAGCAGAACGGTGTTTCGATCTGGGACGAATGGGCCGATGCCAACGGCAATCTCGGCCCGATTTATGGCTATCAATGGCGCAGTTGGCCGGCCGCCGATGGCCGCCATATCGACCAGATCAGCGAGGTGGTCGAAGCGCTGAAACACAACCCGGATTCACGCCGCATCATTGTCTCGGCCTGGAATGTGGGAGAAATCCAGAACATGAAGCTGCCGCCCTGCCATGCTTTCTTCCAGTTTTACGTGGCGGATGGAAAGTTGTCCTGCCAGCTTTATCAACGCAGCGCGGATATCTTTCTCGGCGTGCCGTTCAACATCGCCAGTTACGCGCTGCTGACCTTGATGATGGCGCAGGCCACCGGTCTGAAGCCCGGCGATTTCGTGCATACCCTGGGCGATGCGCACATCTATCTGAATCATCTGGATCAGGTGAATCTGCAACTCAGCCGCGATACCCGCGCGCTGCCCAGCATGCGCCTGAATCCGGCGGTGACCGACATCTTCGATTTCAAGTTTGAAGATTTCACGCTGGAAAACTACGACCCGCATCCGGGCATCAAGGCGCCGGTGGCCGTTTAACCTGAACGTCGCGTAGCGATGCTTGAAGCTCCCCTCGCCCGCAAGCGGGAGAGGGGTTGGGGGAGAGGGAATATGCCAAACATCAACGTCATCGCCGCCATGGCGCGCAACCGGGTCATCGGCATCAACAACACGCTACCCTGGCGTTTGCCGGCTGATCTCCAGCACTTCAAGGCGCTGACCATGGGACATCACATCGTCATGGGCCGCAAGACCTACGAGTCGATCGGCAAACCATTGCCGGGCCGCACCACGGTGATCGTGACGCGCGATGCCAATTACCGCGTTGCAGGCTGTCTTACCGCGACTTCCATCGACGCGGCGATTGCCGCATGCGGCGAAGACCCGGACATCTTCTTCGTCGGCGGCGCCGAGTTGTACGCCCAGATATTGCCGCGCGCAGACCGTTTGTATCTGACCGAAATCCAGGCCGAATACGATGGCGATGCGCACTTCCCGCCGTTCGATCATGGCATCTGGCAAGAGGTTGCTCGGCAGGTGCATTTAAGCCCGGATGGGCTGGGTTATCACTTCGTCACTTACGCGCACGGCTAGCCGCGTGGATGGTGTTGCGCGTGCAGTGCCTTGAGGCGTTCCTTGGCGACATGGGTGTAGATCTGCGTCGTCGCAATGTCGGCGTGGCCTAGCAGCATTTGCACGACGCGCAGGTCGGCGCCGTGGTTGAGCAGGTGAGTGGCGAAGGCGTGGCGCAGGGTGTGCGGCGACAGCGCTGAGCGGATGCCGGCGGTTTTGGCATGGCGTTTGATCAAATACCAGAACATCTGCCGGGTCATCGGCCCGCCGCGTTCGGTGACAAACAGCGCTTCGCTGCCGCGCCCTTTCAACAGCGCCGGGCGGGCTTCCAGTGCGTAGCGTTTGATCCAGTCCTGCGCATCCTCGCCCAGCGGCACCAGTCGTTCCTTGCTGCCTTTGCCCATGATGCGCACGACGCCATCGCTCAGGCTGACCGCGGCCAGCGGCAGCCCGACCAGTTCGGAAACCCGGAAGCCGGCGGCATACAACGCTTCCAGCATGGCGCGGTCGCGCAGGCCGTGCGACGTGTTGACATCCGGCGCGTTGATCAACGCTTCGACTTCGCCCTCGGACAGCGTTTTCGGCAACGGTTTGGGCAGGCGCGGCGCATCGACGGTGAGGGTGGGATCGTCAGCCCGCCGGCCTTCACGCAGCAGCCAGCGCTGATAGCGTTTGATGGCGGTGAGTTGGCGCGCCAGGCTGCGCGCGGCGATGCTTTCGTCGAAGGTGCGATGCGCGAGGAACAGCTCGATGTCGCTGCGCTGCGCCTGTTCCGGTGCGATGCCTTTTTGTTCCAGCCAGGTGAACAGTTGGGTCAGATCGCGGCGGTAGCTTTCCAGCGAGCGCGGTGCCAAACCATCCTCCAACCAGAGCGCGTCACTGAAGCGATCGAGTTCAGCGCTGAACGCCGCTTCAGAGGACATGCTCGTGCCTGAGCAGCCAGCGTTTGATGTCCAGCGAGTAACCGGTGCGGCTGTGCATGAAGCCGCCCAGGCCGCCGTTAGCCGCAATGACGCGGTGGCAAGGGATGATGATCGGAATGGGGTTGTCGCCCACCGCCTGGCCGACAGCGCGCGGGCCGCTGGCAAGTTGGCGCGCGATGTCGCCGTAGGTCAGCGTGTTGCCGGCGGGAATCATCGCCAGGGCTTGCCAGACTTTGCGGCGGAACGCCGTGCCTTGCGGGGTTAGCGCGAGGCTGAAACGGTGTTTCGGATCAGCGTAGTAGGCATCGAGCTGGTCGGCGACAAGTTTGATGAATGAATTGCTTGCTGCGTGCGACCTCGTGCAGGGCGGCAAAAATTCCAGACCGATCAGCGTTTCACCGTTGATGCGCACGCCGAGTCTGCCGAATGGGGCGGGGAGGATGGCGTCGTGGTTCATGCTGGCGGCTCCTGTGGTCGGGGCTGCATTGTGGTTTCCGGCAGTGCAAAAAGATATCGTCGCGTGTGGGTCTTATTCGACCCGCTTGGGCAAATGTGGCTGAGGAGGTGGGGCAAGAATGCCCCAAGTGCTGGGCTGTGAAATCTTGATAACTATATGTAATTAAAGGATTTGTTGGATGATTACGGCTGGCATGCTGTTTGCTTTGCCTGTTTGAAGTCCCAATGCGCAGGGGTGAAACACGAAGGGGTGAAACAGACGATTCTGGCATGACCTGTTGAACTGGGTTTCGCCTCAAACAGCACAAGTTAATCAGGAGAGTGAAATGGCGAAAGCACCGAAAGCAGTCAAACCCGCCGCCAGCGGTATCAACCCGAACGACAAGAATGCAACCGCCCCCCTGCGTTACTGTTCGCAGCCGATCCAGCTTCCCCGGCAATTCGATCCCGCAGTCGATGCGCATCGGGCGCGTGCAATTATCAACGGCGGCAAAAAATGGGTGAACGGTACCCAGTTGACCTACTACTGCTACAAGTCGGGTGACGCGGTTCCCGCCGCCTGGCGCGGCAAGGCGGCGGATATCAAGGAAGTTGGTGCGGCGTTCGAGACCTGGTTCAAACTCGGCATCGGCATCAGCTTCAAGTCGGTAAGCCGGCCGGAGGATGCCACCATCCGCATCGGCTTCGATCAGGCTGACGGATCATGGTCCTATGTCGGCCGTGACACGCTGAACATTCGCGATCCGAATGAACGCACGATGAACTTCGGATGGGCGCTCAACACGCCATACGGGCGCGATACCGCGCTGCATGAAATCGGCCACGCCATCGGTCTGGAGCACGAGCACCAGAATCCCTTCGCGGGAATTACCTGGGATACCGCAGCGGTCAAAAGCTACTTTTCCGGCTCGCCCAATCTCTGGGATGAGCAGCAGATCGACTGGAACATCCTGCGCAAGATTGCGCCGGCAGAAGTGAAAGGAACGAAATGGGATCCTGATTCGGTCATGGAATACGGCTTTGGCCCTGGGTTGATCGTCGAGCCGGTTGCCTATCGCAACGGCTTGAATCCGAAAGGCGGGCTGTCTGCAGCGGACAAAGCTTGGATTGTGGAATCCTATCCCGGCGTCAAGCCGACTGAAAAGATCCCTGCTCTGGAAGTCGGGCTGTCGCAGAAACTGGCGATCAAGGCCGGTCAGACCCGCGTCTTCAATTTCAAGCCGAAACGCACGCGAACTTACCGGATAGGCACCTTTGGCACCTCGGACACGGTCATGGTGCTATTCGAGGTGACGCCGGCCGGCAACGTGCAAATTGCCGGCAACGATGACAGCGGTACTGATCTGAATGCGCGCGTCAACATGCGCCTGATCAATGGTCGGCAGTACCAGATCGGCATTCGTCTGTATTACGCGGAAATGGCCGCTGAAACCTCGATCATGGTCTGGTGAGGTTATGCCAGTGCGTGAATCCGGCAAGGAAAGCCATAACGCCCAAATTTTTCAGCACGTGCCTTGAGCAAGATTTAAGGCGGCCCGTCCCGCAGACAGGAGAGCAGCATGAAGACATCGACCTGGTTTGGCCTGTTCAGCATCGCGACCCTCGCCGGGCTGGCCTGGCTGACGCATCAACCGGAAAGCGCGCGCGCCACCTTGCCGCCGCAGGCAGCAGTCAGCAACGCAGCCGCCTCTGCTACCGCTTCAGCGCAGCCCGACCCGGCATCGCCGTTCACCGATGCCGGTTTCCATGCTGCCGCCGAAGGATTGTCGCCTTCGGCGCGCGCCGGCCGCGAAATCTGGTTTAAGGCCACCGCCGGCAACGCCCGTTTTCATACCTACACCTTCCAGCAGCGGGTCACCGCGCTGGTCGATTGGTACGGCGTATTGCGCGGCGACCAGCGCGACAACCGCTTCAAGACCTGGGGCATGATCAACGATCCGGGCTGCTGCACGCCGGGTTCTGAGGGCTGTCCGGCCAAGAGCTACGAGGAGACCTACGGCTTCGACTGGTGCCCCGGCGACGAGACGCTGCTGAAGTTCGTCGGCAAGCCCGGTTACCGCGATCCGGCCTGCGACTTCAACGAGGGCGACGTGGCGGCGGGCGATCCGGAAGGCCATCAGAAGGGCCGTGAAGACAGTTGCAATCTGGCTTTTGGCACCTCCACCGGCGCGCTGGGCTTCCGCAAATTTCCCAATCCGCGCTTCGACCCTGCCGTCTGGATTCAGGTCAACGGCAGCCTCGGCACCTGGGCTGGCTACAGCCGCAAGCTGTCCGACGACCCCGCCCGCGCCGACCACAAGGTGCGCAAACTGGCCGATGCTTCGGTCGAGCCGCCATTCCTGATCGGCACCGCCTGCGCCTCCTGCCATGTTGCTTTCGATCCGGCCAAACCGCCGCGCGACCCGGCGCATCCGCAATGGGAAAACTTGTCCGGGCTGGTGGGAAACCAGTACATCCGGGTATCCGAACTGCTGATTTCCGGCATGCCGCGCGATGACCTGCTGTGGCAAATCTTTGCGCATGCGCGTCCGGGTACGTCCGACACCTCGGCCATCCCGAACGATCAGGTCAACAACGCCGGCACCATCAACGCGCTGATCAACACCGCGCAGCGGCCGACCTTTGCCGGCGAGAAGGTCAATCGCTGGCGCAAGGCGGCGTCGTGTCCGACCGGCGCGAAGGAATCCAGCTGCTGGTGCGAACCCGGAAAACCCGGCAAATGTTGGGAAAAGAGCATCAAAACCGAAACCGTACATCACATCCTCAAGGGCGGCGGCGATTCCATCGGCGCGCTCGGCGCGATCCAGCGCGTCTACTTCAATATTGGTTCCTGTTCCGAACAGTGCTGGCTCAACCATCTGACCGACCTGCGCCAGATTGATGCGCAGGCGCGCAATTTCGGCCAGACGCCGTTCGACATTGGCCAGTGCCGGCGCGACTGCCCCAACTTCCGCGCCATCGAGGACCGCGTGCATAACCTGCTCGATTTCTTCGTTGCCGCGCCGGAAGGCCAGGCACGCGATCTGACGCTGGCGCGCGCCAATCAGCGCAACGCGAAATATGGCGGAAGCGATCTGGTGCGTGACCTGGAACGCAATTTCGGCGCCGGCTCGGTGGCACGCGGCCAGAAGGTGTACATCGATAACTGCGCGCGCTGCCATTCCAGCGGCAAGGCGCCGTTCGAGACGGTCGATTTCCGCGCCATTGACCCCAAGACCGGGCTGCGCGCCGACTGGCTGGGCAACGATGTGCCGATTCCGGTGACCGAGGTCGGCACCTACCGCTGCCGCTCGCTGCATTCCAACCATATGCGCGGTCACGTCTGGGAAGAGTTCGCCAACGAGGACTACCACGCGCGGCCGACGGTGTCCGGCCTGCTGGAACCGCATGACGGCGGCCGTGGCTACTACCGCAACGTCTCGCTGGTGAATCTGTGGGCGCACGCACCATTCCTGCACAACAACTCGGTCGGGCCGGAGCTGTGCGGTTGGGGCGGCGACAAGACAAATCCCTACGAGTTGTATCGCGCCAGCTATGTCGATACCAGCCAGCCAGGCAATCCACCGCTGGCGAAGGACAAACAGCCAGCCTGCTGGACCTACGATCCGTCGGTGGACGGCCGCTTCAAGCTGTATGTCGCGTCGATGCGCGAACTGCTGAACCCGGCGCAACGTATTCCGAAAGCGACCAAGCTGGACGAGGACATCGTGCTCGACATCGGCCCGCGCATCTTTGATGGCAAGGAAGAGAAGCGGCTGGTCGGTTTCACTGTGCGCGTGCCGGCGGG
>Ga0209285_10000144_pt1 | contig 25219 bp, 26 predicted proteins | sample PPLLak3March2015_2_FD_187249 | JGI IMG/M metagenome (GOLD analysis project Ga0209285, IMG submission 187249) | Freshwater sediment microbial communities from Prairie Pothole Lake near Jamestown, North Dakota, USA - PPLs Lake P8 Core (3) Depth... | ecosystem: Environmental > Aquatic > Freshwater... | reverse complement strand
CAATTGAACCTGCCGAATGTTGAATTTCGCGAGGGGTACCTGGAATCCCTGCCGGTCGATAGCGACAGTTTGGATGTCGTCATCTCCAACTGCGTTATCAACCTTTCCCCGGATAAGCCGCAGGTCTTTCGTGAGATCTTCCGAACGCTCAGGCCTGGAGGCCGCATCTCCGTCTCGGATATTGTGACCAATCATCCGCTGTCGGCCGAAAAACGCAAGAGCGATGAGGACTGGTGTGGCTGTACTTCGGGCGCATTGACGGCAATGGAATACACGGAGGAACTGGGCCGCGCCGGCTTTGTGGATATCGAGGTCACACCCAACCTCGCCCTGGTTGAAAAGATGATCGACAGCGGCCAGGCGCAGGTACGCTCATCGTCTGGACAGCCTGTGAACCTGACAAAAGAAGAAATGCTGGAGCACGTTCGCAATTGGGAGCAGCGTGAGGGGAACATGTTCATCCCGCACATGGTTTCCGCCCGCAAGCCAGGTGGGCATGCATGATGGGGATACGGGAATGAGAATGAGTTCCCGGCATCTGTTGATGTGCCGGGAACTTTGTTTTATTTGTGAAATTGTTAGCAATCTCTAATCTCCCTTTAATTGACATTCTGCCAGAAGGGGGGTATTATAAACATACCGACCAGTCGGTATGTTTTCGGTTTTGTAAGGAGTAGTATGCAACAACGCAGTGAAGAGACCCGTGCCCGAATCCTGGATGCCGCCGTGCGGCAGTTTGCGATTGCAGGTTACAACGCCGCCAGCGTGGATGATGTCTGCTCCGAGGCGGGTGTCAGCAAGGGCGCGTTCTATCACCACTTCGCCACCAAGCAGAGCCTGTTCCTGGCACTGCTCGAAGGCTGGCTGAAGACAGTCGACCTGGGCCTGGAATCCATCCGGCAGGCAACCGTACCGCAGACGTTGAACCAAATGACCGACCTGCTGCCAGCCATTTTTGCCACGGCTGATGAACGATTGCCCATGTTCCTGGAATTCTGGCTGCAAGCCAGCCGCGACGAGACTATCTGGCAGGCCACCATCGCCCCTTACCAGCACTACCAGGAATACTTCGCCAAATTGATCGAAGATGGCATGGCAGAAGGCTCCATAAAAATTGTGGACCCACACATTACCGCCAGGGTGATCGTTTCGCTGGCGGTGGGATTGTTCCTGCAAGGTGTGCTCGATCCGAAGGGTGCGGATTGGGATAAGGTCGCAAAAGAAAGCATGCACATCCTCATGAATGGATTGGCAAAATAACCATCACCCTTCTCCCCGTTCGGGATGAGCTTGGTAGATAAAAAGGAGTAAAAATACATGTATCTTGTTACTGGTGCAACCGGGCACATCGGAAATGTTCTGGTACGCAAATTATTGGCAAAAGGAGAAAAAGTGCGGGCATTGATCCTGCCGGGGGAAAACATCCTGCCACTCGATGGCATGGAAGTGGAGAAAGTGGAAGGAGATATCCTGGATTTGCCCGCCCTGCTGAGGACATTCCAGGGAATGCAGGGGGTTTATCACCTGGCGGGGATCATCTCCATCATGCCGGGCAGCAATCCGGAGGTTTGGAAAGTGAACTTCGAGGGGACGCGCAATGTGCTGGAAGCGGCGCGCAAGACCCAAATCCCGCGCCTGGTGTATACCAGTTCCATCCATGCTTTGCGACGTGTCCCCCACGGCGTGGTCATGGATGAATCGCTTCCCTTCGACCCGAACAACCCGTACGGTGCCTACGACCGCTCGAAAGCAGCAGCCAGCCTGGAGGTTCAAAAAGCGGCGCAAGACGGATTGGATACGGTCATCGTCTGCCCAACCGGCGTGATCGGCCCGTATGACTTCCGCGGCTCTGAAATGGGCGAGGTCATCCGCCAGGCGGCCGAGGGACGCACCAGCCCATACGTGGAGGGAGCTTATGATTTCGTTGACGTGCGCGACGTGGTGGATGGTTTGATCGCCGCCAATGAAAAAGGCCGCCCAGGCGAAACCTACATCTTGTCTGGCCAGCGGATTTCCGTGCGTTACCTGCTGGAGACAGTGCGGGAAGTGACAGGCAAGGCGTTCTCCAGCATCCGCATCCCGTTCAACCTGGCAGAGTTCGCCGCCAGGTTCACGCCCTGGTATTACCGTGTGACCCATTCCAAGCCGCGCTTTACACCCTACTCGCTGGAAGTGTTGCAGAGCAACTCCCACATCAGCCATGCCAAGGCGACGCGGGAACTTGGCTACAAGCCGCGCAACCTGTATGAATCCATTGGAGATACGGTGAAGTGGTTCCTGGAATCTGCCAATCTACATTTCAGCAAATCTGTCAACCGCTAATATGGGCATTAACTGGAAGGATAAGGTTGCGATCGTCACCGGCGCATCATCCGGCATTGGGGCAGCGACAGCCAGGCGACTGGCAGCCGCCGGGATGCGGGTGGTGCTGGTGGCGCGGCGGCTGGAACGGTTGCTCCTGTTGAAAAAGGATATCGAGATCAGCGGTGGACAGGCGGAGGTCATCGCGGCCGACCTGGCCTCTGAGACCGACCGGAACCATGTTTTCGAACAGGTGGAGTCCCGGCTGGGTGATGCCGATGTGCTGGTCAACAACGCCGGCTTTGGCTGGTATGGGTATTATGCCGAGATGCCCTGGGAGACAGCCAGCGAGATGCTGCAAGTCAATGTGGGTGCGATGATGCACCTGACATCCCTGTTCCTGCCCGGCATGAAAAACAAGAACCGGGGACACATCATCAATGTCGGCTCGATCGCAGGGAGTTTCCCCAACCAGGGCGTGGCGGTCTACAGCGCCACCAAGTCCTTCCTGGATGCGTTCACCACCGTGCTGTACCGCGAGCTGCGCGGCACAAAGGTGAACGTCAGCGTGGTGCGCGCCGGCCCGGTCAAGACCGAGTTCTGCGAGACCGCTCTCGAACAAAAAGGCGGCGGGCATATCCCGACCGAGAACGTGGGTGTCACTTCGGACGTGGTGGCCCGGCAGATCTGGAAGCTCCTGCTGCGCCCGCGCAAGGTTATCTATATCCCATCGACACTGCAGATTGCCCCCTGGATCGAACTGACGTTCGGCTGGCTGGTGGACCGGCTGGGGCCGTTGCTGCTCAAACGCCAGAAACAAGCGAGATAAGATTTTGAACAGGATAGACAGGATGGACAGGATTAGTGGCTGTCCATCCTGTTTTCCTAATCCAGATACGGCACATACTCGGCGCGTGCCAGGCCCTGTTCCACGGCTTTGAGCGCCACGGCGCGTGCCACAGCCTGGTGCAGCTTCTTATCCAGCGGATTGGGCACCAGGTCACCGGGCGGTGTGCAATCGGCAATCGCCTGGGCGGCAGCCAGCAGCATTTCCCGGGTGATGCGCGGCGCACAGGTATCCACTGCGCCGCGGAAGATGCCCGGAAAACCAAACACAATATTCACGGATTTTCCATCCGCAGCAAAGAACACACCGGTCTGCAGGGCATCTTCCGGCTCGATCTCCGGGTTGGGGTTGGAGAGCGCCAGGATGACCGGCCCTTTGCGCACCATATCTGGCTTGATCAGCCCCGGCGCCCCAGTGGTGGCGATGACGATGTCGCAAGAGGCCATGATCTCCTTCAAGTTCGAGCGCCGGCCGCCGTTGGCTTCGTAGCGGGCCAGGGCTTCCTCGCTCAGGTCGGCGCCCGGCACCGGGTTGCCGCCGAGACGCATCAACAGGTCATAAGCCATCAACTTTCTACAAGCGGGATCACCTGCGCCAGGTTCGATATTACCAGGCAGCCCGGCTCATCGAAGATGCGCAGGGGATCAACCAGAACGGGGTGGAGGCCGGCCCGGCGCGCCCCGACCACATCTGCGAAGTAATTATCACCCACATAGATGGTTTCCTTCGGGGCGGTCCCGGATCGTTGGAGTGCGTGCCCAAAAATGACTGGATCCGGTTTCCAGGCGTTGACATCCCCGCTGATGAGGTAAAAATCCAGGTGTTCGCCCAGACCCATTTCAGCGACCAGGTCGTGGACGGGATTGCTGCGGTTCGAAACCAACCCTACTTTCAGCCCCCGCTGGCGGAACGTTTGGATCGTGGGGATGGCATCCGGGAACAACTTATTCTCAGGTTCCTGTCTATCCATGTGAATCTGAACCTGGGGGGCAAGTTCAGCCGCTTTTTCAGGATGAAAGCCGTAGGCGATCATGCGGCGGCGGTTGTAGTTCATCCAGAAGCCTTCATCATCCCCATTAAATTTTTCGCGGTCGGTTGCCAGATCCAGTGAACTGGCCCAGTAATGGTGTTCCCAGCGCATGGCCCGGCGGCGGTTATCCCAGGTATTCAAGATGCCATCCAGGGTGGAAACATAATCATCGAAGAGCTGTGCGTAAGATGGGCTGTTATAACGCAGTGTGCCATCCAGGTCGAAAAAGATTGCCTTGATGCCTCGGAACAAATCTAGCCTCCAATCTCGCTCATGATCCGGTTGATCACCACTTCACCATCCGCCAAGCCGTGTCCCCAGGGCTTGTTCCAGACCGCATCCAGGATCATTTCGCGCAATTCATTCAGCGGTGCACCCGCTCGTATTGGGGTAAGCAGATCAACCTCATATTCCCGCAACAGGCACATGCGCAGCACGCCATCAGCCGTCAGGCGCGCACGCGTACAGGATGTACAGAAGGGCTGCGTGATCGAGGATATGAATCCGATGTTTCCCTTTGCACCGGGCAACCGGAAAACCCGCGCCTCGCCATCCAGTTGGCCGCCGTTGGCGGCTTCCAGTTTGCCTAGAGCGGCTTCGATGCGCTGTTGGACCTGGCCGGATGTGACCACCTGGTTCAACTGCAATTCCGTCGCGCCGCCGAACGGCATCATCTCGATGAAACGCACCTGCCAGGGCTGTGACACGGTCAGGCGCGCCAGGTCGACCATATCCTGCTCATTGTAGCCAGCCACGACCACAGCATTGATCTTGACCGGGGTCAGCCCGGCTTGCTCGGCGGCCATGATCCCATCCCAGACATCCTCAAGGTCGCCCCAGCGTGTCAGGCGGCGGAACTTCTCGGGATCAAGCGTATCGAGGCTGATGTTGACGCGCTCGAGGCCGGCCTCGGCCAGGGGCCTGGCGAGGCTCGGCAGCAGGATGCCGTTGGTTGTCATGGAGACATTCTTGATCCCCGGGGTATGAGTGATGCCGCGCACCAGTTCGACCACGTTGGCGCGCACGGTCGGCTCACCACCGGTCAGGCGGATCTTGTTGAACCCCAGGGATGCGAACAGGCGGGTGAGGAGCAGGATCTCGTCATCCTGCATCAACTCGGCAGTGGGCCGGAAGGTTGTATCCTCCGGCATGCAGTAGACGCAGCGCAGGTTGCAGTGGTCGGTCAGGCTGATGCGCAGGTATTGGATGTGGCGTCCGAAACGGTCAAGGGCCATGGAACCTCATTGTACCGGTAAAGTGGTGGGTTGATTATAATGCCCGTTGAAAAATCATATCACACGGCTTGCTGCCTGCCTGGAGTTGGGGTATAGTGAGGCTCGTAGGGAGGAGGTTGCGATGAGTGAAAATAAACCCAGCAAAGAGGGCATTGCCGCGATCATGATGGTTGGGATTGTCAGCATCGTTTGCATCATTGCCTGCGCCAGAGTGATGATCGCCTTCATCATCAATGCGCCGTGGCAGGAATCATATCCTGAAGGGGTTAGCCGCACCTGGTACTTCCGAAGTGCCGGGAACATGACCTGTTTATTTTCTCAATCCTGTTGCAGGAGTCGGGGATGATGGAGACGCACACTGGCATCGAGCAACTTCCAGCCCTATTCGTTCCCATACCCAATATATGCCGCTTCACTTTCATTCAAATCCAATCGGAGTGAACCATGAGCAAAATCAAAAAAGCAGCCAAATCTGTGTTCCGCAAATTGTGGTCGGGCATCATCTTCGTCTGGAACCGCCCCGCCATCCTGACCGTCATCCTGCTGGCTGTGGGCGGCCTGCTTGCGTACCTGCTCATCACGCAAACATTCGCCCGTTACATGAACTGCGGATACCTGATCACCGACAAACTGGGGGTGGATTCGCGGGTCTGTAACGGCATGTCTTTTAGTATCCCAGGAACTTTGCTAACACCTAAGATAACGCTTTTCGAATTCGATGGACTGGCGGCATGGATCGATGATGATCTGGAAATCATCAGGAAAGTCGTCGCCTGGATCATTTTGATCTTCTTCGCCCTGGTAAGCCTGTACCTGACCATCGTATTCAACAACTTGAAGGCCATTGTCAAGATATTGACACTCAACAAGGAAGAATGGAAACGGTTCCTGAGGAGCCTGCGTACCTGGCTGCTGATCTTTTCGGTCTTCTGCCTGGTCTTCTACTTCAGCGTGGTAAGGCCTGGGTTATTGCAATGAAAGTGACGGTCACCTCGCTCCCTTCGGGAGTGCTTCGCGAAGGTGACCGTCACTTGTTGTATTCGGTATGGATGATGCTCTTTGTATACGCTGCATCAGAGCTGTGCCGCAGCATACACTTTTACATCCCGTTCCAGGCGGCCACCGAGGGCCTCGGCAGTAATATCCAGATCGTAATCGGTCTGCAAGCCCAGCCAGAATTGCGGTGAGGTGCCGAAATAGCGCGCCAGGCGCAGGGCTGTGTCCGCGGTAATGCTGCGCTTTCCCAGCACGATCTCGTTGATCCGGCGGGGATGTACACCAATATCGAGCGCCACGCGGCTCTGGCTCAATCCCATCGGCTTCAGGAACTCTTCCTGCAATACTTCCCCGGGATGGACAGGGTTCAGTTTTTCGTCAGCCATTGTTCCTCTTTCATCACTGGTGATAGTCAGTGATTTCCACCGAAACTGCATCACTGCCACGCCATTCGAAGCAGATGCGCCACTGGTTGTTGATGCGAATGCTATATTGCCCCTGGCGCGAACCACTCAATTTTTCCAACCGGTTGGCGGGAGGTACACGCAAGTCATTCAGAGTCACCGCGTTGTTGAGCATGCGCAACTTGCGCAGCGCGACCTGTTGGATTTCAGGCGGTAATTTGCGCGAACGCTCGCGTCTGTAAATCCTGTGAGTCTCTTCATCTTCAGAGTTACTTGATCAAAGTGAAATTAAATAACGCGATGCGCTAAGCGTCGAGTGTAAAAGCGATGATAATACATAGTTCTTTGTCGCGGGGCTGGCTGCGAACCATTGACGGTCACCTTCAAGAAGGACTCCCAACCATGATAAAATCTTGTGCCTATGGCTGATACCTCCACTCTGATCTACCATATCACCTTCCTCCGCCACGGTGAGTCGATTGGCAATGTGGAAGGACGCTTCCAGGGTCATGCTGAATTCCCTTTGACGGACAAAGGCCGCCTCCAGGCACAGGCCCTTACCGAACGCTGGCAGGCGGAGGGCTTCACCTTCGATGCCTGTATTTCCAGTCCCCTGCTGCGCGCCCGCCAGACAGCGGAGATCATCTGTGCTGCGTTGAACGTGCCCATCGAGTTCGACCCGGTTTGGATGGAGATCGATAACGGCATGCTGGCCGGCCTGACGCACGAGGAAGGCAGGGAGCGGGTTCCCGAGCCGGATTTCTTCACACCTTACACCCGTTGGGGCGTCAATGGCGAAAGCCGCTGGGCACTCTTCCTGCGGGCCGGGCAGGGCATCCAGAAACTGCTCGACCGGCCGGCAGGGCGCTACCTGGTGGTCGCACACGGCGGCATCCTGAATATGACCATGTACGCCATCCTGGGCATCCCGGTGCAGGCCGACTTCACCGGAGCGCGTTTTGCTTTCGAGAACACCTCATTTGCAACTTTCTCGTATGATCCGCCGCGCCACAACTGGCGTTTGCTGACCTTCGGCGACCGTTCCCATTGGAGAGAGCAGGGATAGCTGGCATGGAGAAACTCCATATCCTTGTTTTTGGGGCCGGGGCGATCGGAACCTACATCGGCGGGTCGCTGGCGTTGGCGGGGCACCGCGTCACGTTCATGGAGCAGCCGAAAACAGCGGAAGAGTTGCAACAACGCGGTTTGCATCTCTACCTGCCAACGCCTGGAAGCACCAAGAGCAAGCCAGAATTCACATCCATCAATCTTTCACCTTCATCCTTTTCGTGTGTTGCCAGTCTTGAAAATGCCTTCCAGTCCGACCCATTCGATGTCGCCATCTTTGCCCTGAAATCCTTTGACACCCAGTCTGTGCTGGATACCATCCAGCCGTTTGCCGACCGGATGCCATCGGTGCTGTGCCTGCAAAACGGCGTGGACAACGAACCGGCCATCGCAGCCGTACTTGGCACAAACAGGGTCATCGCCGGGACGGTAACCTCCTCGGTCGGTCGGCGCGGCGTGGGTGACATCCTGCTGGAACGCTTACGCGGGGTTGGGATCGCCTCCGCCCACCCGTTGTCGGACCGTTTGTCCGCTATGCTGACCGAAGCCGGACTCAACGCCCGAACGTTCCCACATGCCGCTGATATGAAATGGTCGAAAATGCTTACCAACCTGCCTGCCAACGCCACGGCAGCCATTTTGGATATGACTGCCGCCGAAGTCTTTGCCCACCCCGGCCTGTTCCGATTGGAGATGGATATGCTACGGGAGGCACTGGATGTGATGAAAGAACACGGCATAAATGTTGTCGACCTTCCCGGTACACCAGTCAGGGCATTGGCCTGGGGCACGCGGCTTCCGGAATTCCTTGCCCGGCCGTTGATGCAGAAAGCCATCGGTGGAGGGCGCGGTGGGAAGATGCCATCCTTTCATATCGACCTGCATTCGGGTCGCGGCAATTCCGAGATCGAGTGGTTGAATGGCGCAGTGGTACGGTTTGGGGAGCAGGCTGGCATACAGACCCCGGTCAACAAGATCTTGACTGAAACGCTCCTGGGATTGACGCGTGGCGAGATCCCCTTCGATACGTACACCCACCAGCCGGAGAAATTACTGGCAAAGCTGTAAGCTCCCTGGGAGCTGCCGTGATGGATGGAAAGATATGGGGGTATTGGGCGGGCTTCGTCCGCCCAATACCCCCAATTTCCTCCCTATTCCGGCGATTCCCAGAGAACCAAACTGTAAAGAATTTTCCGGGGGAGAGATTGGTGATAAAATACGCTTCCCTTAGGGAGAACCCATGAGCAAGCTATCTATCCAAACAGTCAAACCGCGCCCGGATGTGGAAGTGCATCTTCCCGATGGGCGTGTATTATCCGGCCCGCGCGGCGCCACCGCCGGGGATTTTTTATGTTCCATCGCAGATACACTACCCGCCCCATTGGTAGGCGCGGTAGTCAACAGCGAATTGCGTGAGCTGACCTATGCAATCAAGATGGATTCCATGCTGTCACCAGTCACGATGGCCGATGCTGATGGAGCCCGCATTTACCGGCGGTCGCTGACCTTCCTTTTGGAGGTCGCATTTGCCACCCTTTTTTCACAGGGAAAACTGCTGATCGATCATTCCATTTCTTCTGGCGGTTACTACTGTCATATCGCAGATCGTGAACCGCTGACAGACCATGAACTGCGTTTCCTGGATGCCCAGATGCGTGAATTGGTCGAGCTTGATCTGGCCTTCGAGCGGCAGGTTATCCCGCTGGCACAGGCGCTGGAATACTTCCAGAAACATGATTATCCCGATAAAGTGCGCCTGCTGGCCCATCGAAAAAAGGATTATGTCACACTTTACAAATTGGGTGATCACCTGGATTACCACCACGGGTACATGGTTCCTTCAACCGGCTACCTGAAGTGGTTCGCCCTGTTGCCTGCCGAGGATGGCTTCACCCTGCATTTTCCGCGTCGCAGCCGGCCCACCATCCTGCAACCCCTCGAGGATTACCCCAAGCTGCTGGCGACATTCCTCCAATATGGGCAGTGGCTGGAGCGCCTGGGAATCGATTCGGTCGGGGCGTTGAACGATGCCATCCAGTCAGGCCGCAGCCGCGAGATCATCCTTGTATCGGAAGCCTTGCACGAGCAACATATTTCCTCCATTGCCGGACAGATTGCCGGCCGGAGTGATCCAGCACGTGTTGTTCTAATTGCCGGGCCATCCTCCTCAGGAAAAACCACCTTCTCGCGACGGCTGGCAGTCCACCTGCTGGCATTGGGCCATTCTCCGTTTGCACTGGAACTGGACAATTACTTTGTCGACCGCGAAAAAACCCCCATCGATGAGAACGGGCAATACAATTTCGAAGCACTGGAAACCATCGACCTGGAACTGCTGGCGGAGCACCTGCAGCGCCTGGTGGCAGGCGATCAGGTAACCCTGCCGCGCTACAATTTCCAGGAGGGCCGCAGGGAGCAGGGGGATGCAGTCCAGTTGACCCCCGGTCATATCATCATCCTGGAGGGCATCCACGGGTTGAACCCGCGCCTGGTGCCGCCGTCATTATCCAAGGCTGCCTTTCGGATCTATGCTTCGGCGCTGACGCAACTCAACCTGGACCGTCACAACCGGGTCTCCACCACCGATACCCGGCTCATCCGCCGGATCGTGCGCGATGCACGCGAACGGGGGTACACCGCCCAGCAAACCATCTCCCGCTGGGAATCGGTGCGGCGTGGCGAGGAACATTACATTTTCCCTTACCAGGAGAATGCTGACGTAATGTTCAACTCTGCACTGGTTTACGAACTATCGGCGCTCAAGCCGTTCGCCGAGCCCCTGCTGCGCCAGGTAACCCACCACACGCCGGAGTTCATCGAAGCGAAGCGCCTGCTGGCTTTCCTGGAATGGTTCCTGCCGATGGAAGTAGAGTGGATACCAGATGATTCCATCCTTCGTGAGTTCATTGGGGGATCGATCCTGAAAGATTTCAAGATTTGGAAAGCATAACTTTCAACATATGAATTTCTTCGAAGTCCTGTTGATCGCGCTGAGCATGGCGATGGATGCATTCTCCGTCTGCATCGGTGCGGGGACGCAAGCACGCACGAACGATCCGCGTCCCACCTTCCGGCTGGCCTTCCATTTCGGGCTTTTCCAGTTCCTGCTGCCGGTCATTGGCTGGCTGGCCGGGACCACTGTCGAGCGCTATATTGCATCCTTCGACCATTGGATCGCATTCGCATTGCTTGCCTTCGTCGGCATCCGCATGATCCGTTCAGGCATAAACCCGGATGGAGAACTACATAAAAATGACCCATCACGCGGCTGGACGATGGTGCTGCTTTCGATCGCGGTCAGCATCGATGCGCTGGCTGTCGGGTTGAGCCTGGGAGTGGTGGGCATTTTTGTCTGGTACCCGGCGATCGTGATCGGTGTGGTGACCGGGTTGATGTCCTGGCTCGGCTTGCGGATCGGCAACCGGCTGGGTATGAAATTTGGCAAGCGGATGGAGATCGTGGGGGGAGTTGTATTGATCTTGATTGGGACCAGGATCGTGTTATCCCATTTACTGGCATAGAGACGGGATGCCATCCCAAAAGAGTAAGGCGAAATTTATTGCGCCCTACAAGTCTCCTCACAACCGCTTTGATTTTCCCTGCAAGGTGGCTGCCAGCCACGCCCCGGCATATACAAGCGCGGCAATCACGTACAGGCTTTTAATCCCCCACAGTAGCGAGCCATATTCCAGAACGCCGCCTGCAAAGGAACCACTCAGGTTGGATGCCAGTGGACGGGCGGTTTCACCAGCCCGGCGCAGGGATTCGCTGAAGATCAATCCCGCAAAGAACATCGGCAGGGATAGGAAGATCATGCTTACAATCGCTCGAAACGTGGATTCAAGGCTGATCAGCCATTCCAGCGGGAAGAAATAGGATAAAGCCAGACTGATAAACAGGAGCACATAAATCAACCCCAGTTTGATGTTTGGAACCTGCAGCACCAGCAGATTTGCAAGCAGGGCCATCACCAGCACCCCGGAGATTGCCAGCGCATTGACCAGCCAGGTTGTGCCGAAAAGCAAGGCGAATTCGGTAATGCTCTTGAATTCAATCAACAAGAATGCTGCACCTAACAACCAGAAGTGCCACTCCGGGCGTAGGGCCTGCGGGAATGAACGCCTCATCAAGGCAAAACAGGCTATACCAATCAACAGTAGCACCTGCCAGTAAGCATCCGGGATCGTACGTTCACGAGTGTAAATATAAGGCCAATCATCGGTGGTAAGCGGAAGATCTTCGTAAGCCGGATCAGGTTCCCAGACTTTCCAAGGGGAGGCAATGGTTTCATGCTCGTTAATACCGGCCACCAGGCTTGTCCCAAACACACCTTGGTAGGTGAGCACGCTGCCATCCCCAAAAACTTCTGCCAGCATACGTCCCAGGCGCTCGTCAATATAAGGCTGCCCACCAGCAAAACTGACCACCACAACACCGTCATCTTTTAAATGCATCCTCACCTGCTCGAAACTCTCGATGGTGTAAACGAACGAATCCAGGCGCACATTCGACATTCCAGAAAGCAGGGTATGCGAATCAAGAAAACCAAAGACAACCACATCGTACAGTTCAGTGCTCTGTTCGAAAAATGCGCGCGCATCGTTGATAACAAGTTTTACTCGAGGATCATCATAAGGATGCTCAGGATGTATCTTCCGACCTAGGGCAAGAATAGCCGGATCAATATCGATTGCATCCACACTGGCGGCACCGTTGCGTAGGGCAGCCGCAACATCATTGCCCATGCCTGAACCTACCACCAGTACCTTGGCATCCTGGGCGACAAAAGTGTAGAGCAGGTTGTAGGTGTCCGCCGCACCAACCAGATCAGGGATATCCCCATCATATTTTGCCAGCGCTTGCGGGGAAAGATCCATCGCGGCCTGGTAGAAAACCTGTTGGACTTTCAGCGTATATCCAACCGGCACAAGTTGACCATCGCTCTCCCGTGGCAATGTAAGCGGAACCACATCCAAGCGGTGATAGGGCGACCAGATGGTTGAGCCGTTCAGAATCCCAATCCCTGCAAGAACTGCAACGAAAACAACGACCATATTGCGGGTGAGTAATTTCTGCATACCCCAGTAGATCCCAAGCCCAGCCAGGGCAACCCCGAACCACATCACTGGTGGAGTTTGTAACCAGGAGAGAAGGGCAAACATCCAAACCCCGGCTAGGCTGGCCAAGATGTTGACAATATAGGCGGGAACCGGTGCGTGGAGGGCCATCTGCTTGCCAGTAGCCTGGCCAAGAGGAACGAAAACGAATAGTGTCATCAGGAAAAAGATGAGCACAATGCAAAGAAACAATATCAATGCTATCCAATAAGAGAAGTTGCCAGTGAACCACAGGTAATCATCTTCCAAGGATGGATAGGCTAGCACACGCGGTGAAATAAACCGGCCCACCAATAGTGTTAGAGCCACAAAGATAATCAGCATGGGTGCAAAAGTTGGTCGGTAATCACGATCTTTTCCCACCAGGGCAAAGCCGATCGCTAACCCTAAAAAGGCTGCCAGCAGGGGCAGGTTCTTGAAATATGAGAACAAACGAACTTCTGCCGAAAGCCAACGGATGACGGCCAGTTCCAGGAACAATCCCAAACTGCTGATGAGGAAAAGAGGAAACCATTTTTGAATTGTGTTCTTCATAGGAATACCCAGGTGAATAAAAAAACAAACCCTGCTCCGGAAATTGCACAAGCCAGGTTAACCAGATCGTTATCCAGCCACTTCCAGCCGCGCAGGGGAGTTGTCGGGGTGCCGCACAGGTGGGTGGGATAGCGTTCTGTTTCCTTGTTACAGGCTGGACATTGGTATATGGATTGAACCGTTGCACCTAAAAACGAGTCAAATAATGCACCCAGCAGGCCAGCCAGGGTCACCATTGCAAAAGAAACCCAGGAGGATGGGAAAGGAGCAATCGACACCGCCAGCAAGGCAACCAGGGAAGAACCTCCCAAGGCTGCCAGTGTGCCATAGAGCGAGATCGCCCCCGAGGTGCCCCGGTCAACTGCCTGGCCGTTGGTGATCAGCCGGGGCGGGTGTGGATTGAGCACGCCCAGTTCGGTGGCCCAGGTATCGGCATTGACGGCGGCCATCGCAGCCGCGAATGCCCACCAGGTCCAGGGCGCAGCAGGGAAGATTGCATGCAGGGCGGCAATAAGGGCTGCTATCCCGCCATTGGCCAGCACCTGGCTGGCATCCCTCTGACCGCCCTTGGAAAATTTCTCATCCACTTCGGCTTTGCGCTTCTTGAAGAGGCGCGTCAGGATGCTGGATGAGATAAAGAAGCTGAGCAGGATGACTGCCCATTGCCACCCGCCCAAGCCAAAGATGAGTGTACCAACCACGACAGCCGCTGCCGCGCCACTGCGACTCAGGCTGCGAACACGATAGGCCAGGAAAGCAATGATGACTGCCGCGAGGAAGCCAACAGGAAGTTGCATAAAGTTCCTTGCTAAACGGGAGTGGTGAGGATGAACAATACGCCGATCAGGAACAACAGGGCGGTCAGTGTGCCGGAGCCCCACAGGATGAAGGAGAGCACTTTTTGTTGGAGACGGCGGTAGAAAACCAGGCCGGCAACCCAGCCCGTTAAGAACAGGAAGAAACTGATGACAGGCAGCAGGATCAATTGCAGGCCGGCGACCGGTTCCAGGGGCGCGCCAGTGGGTGTAAAGCCAAGCGGGATATCCGGCAACGTCGGTGCAAGCAGGCTGACCCAAACCAGCAGGCCGATGTTCAACAACAAGCCGGAGATCCAGAAATAGCGTACCAGGGGGCTTTGCCAGGCATCGATCATGACGAAGGACGGATAGACCGAATGTGCCGGCATCGGAGAGAGGCTCCCCATTTCTATGGACCGTGCGAAGTTCTGGATAAAGGCAACCGGATCAGCCGGTGAAATGGCAAAAACGCGTTTGGAGGTGGCCACCAGCAAAAGGTTGCTTGCATCGGACGCCAGGAATTCCACCGTACCGAGGTCGGGATGACGGCGCACGCCCAATACCGATCCGGGCAGGCGGATAACTGGAAGTTTCAGCGGGGAGGCCAGATCCCGGGCCGGGCGAACCCATTCCACATTGGAAAGCGGAATTTCATCCACCCGCAGCCCCCACTGCAGGCGCAGGCTGTCGCGGCTCAAGGCATAATTACCCCAGATGAGTGCATAGGTGCGATAAGCCAGGAACGGCAAGGGGAAAAAAGTTACTGCCGCAACCAGGATGAAGACTGTCAACATCACGCTGACAGCGGACTCAACCGCCTGCCAGACTGCTAGGGCGGATATTAGGGCCAGAACCAGGAATGTGGAAATGTGGATAACCAAGCCGCGCTGGCGATTGGGAGGAAAGAATGTGGCATTCATCCAGACTTATCGAGCCTGCATTTCCTCGCGGATAGACTGACAAACCAAATCCACCTGCATTTCACTCATCACGCCGGAGAAGGGCAGCGCCAGGCCGCGCCGGCCCAGATCCTCGGTTACGGGGAAATCGCCTTCGTGGTAGCCGAAGCGTTCGACCAAGTAGGGCTGCAGGTGGATGGGCAGGAAATACGGGCGCACGGGTACGCCGCGTTCGCCGAGCCGCATCGCGAGACGATCGCGGTCGATGCCGGGGGCGAACCTCACCACGTACACAAACCAGGACATGCGGGTGGTGAACGGCTCGATGGTGGGCAGTTCAACGCCGGGGATCTCTGCCAGCCACTCGTTGTACCAGGCGGCCACCTGCTGGCGCTTTTGCAGCAGTTCTTCCAGCCTTGCCATCTGGGTGATGCCCAACGCAGCTGACATTTCATCCAGTCGGTAGTTGTAACCCAGGTAGGTATGCTGGAGCCAGGTATCGCCGGGGGCGCGTCCCTGGTTGCGCAGGGCGCGCATCAGGTTGGCAGCCCGATCATCGTTGGTGATGACCACGCCGCCTTCCCCGGTGGTAATCTGCTTGTTGGGGTAGAAGGCGAAGACACCGTAATCCCCAATCGTCCCTGCCTGGCGGCCTTTGTATTCACCGCCCAGCGCTTCGCAGGAATCTTCGACAACCTTCAACTCGAATTCATCGGCCACCTGCTGGATGGGATCCAGGTCAGCGGGCTGGCCGAAGACATCCACCGGGAGGATGGCTTTGAGCTTTCCACCAGGGCTTTTGCCTCTTCGTGGCATCCATCTTTCCGCATTCCGCCCGCCTTCCAGCAGGTCGCGTACCGCCTGGGCAACAAGGGTCGGGTCGATGTTGCCGGTGCGGGGATCCACATCCACGAAGATCGGGATGCCTCCTTCGAACAGGATAACATTGGTCGAAGCGACGAAGGAAAAAGGCGTGGTGATAACCAGGTCGCCCGGTTCGATCCCGGCGGCGCGGATGCACAGGTGCAGCCCGGCCGTGCCGGAGTTGACGCCGATGGCGTGCCTGGCACCCGTGAAATCGCAGAAGGCCTGCTCGAAGGCTGTGATACGCTCGCCCATGCTGAGGATGGGGGTATTCAGAACATCCATGACAGCCTGTCGGTCGGTATCCGTCAGATCGGGAGATGACATGGGGATTTGGATGGTTTTGCTCAAGGGATTTATGCCGTCGGGGGAGTTTCGGGAGCAGCTTCCGGCAGGTTGAGATCGAGCTCATCTTCCATGCGGATCTGGCCGCGCAGGAAGCCGCCTTCCTCGGTTACGAAGGCTGTTGTAACCACATCGCCCCAGACCCGGCCGGTGGCGCGGATCTCCACTTTTTGGGCGGTGATGTTACCTTTGACGGCCCCGGCCACGATGACCGTGTTGGCCTGCACGTTCTCGCAGGTGACGCGCCCGGTCTCACCAACCACCAGCATGCCGCGCAGGGCGATCTGGCCTTCGAAGACGCCTTCGATGCGTACGCCGCCGGAACCGGAGATGCTGCCCTGCCAGATGACACCCACACCAAGGACAGAAGTTATGCGTTCAACTGCCTGGACGGCAGCGGGAGCGGTTTCTTTGGGGTTGCGTTTGAACATATTTCACCAAATTAGAACCTGCGCAGTTCAAGGTGGTTGGGGGTGTTGTGGGCGGGCTTCGCCCGCCCACAACACCCCCGAATCCTTTCCAACTGCGTAACTTCTACAATTTAATAAGGCGCTGAGAACTTGCGCCTTATTTTATCATCTTCGTGTGGCTCCTGCTCTGTCTGGAAACCGGGGAAAGCTGGCTATTCCTCTTGCCGGGGTTTCTCTGGCATGCCGATGATGTTGTAGCCCGAGTCCACGTAGAGGATTTCACCGGTGATTCGAGCGGAGAGATCCGAGCACAGGAAAACGGCCGCGTTGCCCACATCCTCGATGGTGATGTTTTGACCGAGAGGGGCGTAATCGGCAAAGGCGCGGTACATATCCTTGAAACCGGCCACGCCTGCCGCCGCCAGCGTGCGGATGGGTCCGGCCGAGATGGCATTGACTCGCACGCCCTGCGGGCCAAAATCGCGCGCCAGGTAACGGGTGGAGGCCTCCAAGGCGGCCTTGGCAACTCCCATCACATTGTAGTGCGGCACCACTTTCTCTGCACCGTAATAGGTCATGCACAGCATGGCCCCACCTGGGTTGATGATCGGCTGGAAAGCCCTCGCCAGGGCCACGAAAGAGTACACGCTGATATCCATCGCCATGCGGAAGCCCTCCCGGCTGGTGTTGTAATAGGGGCCGGTCAGTTCGTCGCGGTTGGCAAACGCGATGGAATGGATGAGAATATCGATCTTGCCGAATGTTCCGCCAACTTTCCTGGCAATGTCTGCAATATCCTCATCCTTCGTGACATCGCATTCTTCCACGAAATTGCATCCGATCGATTCTGCCAATGGCTTGACGCGCCGCTCCAGCACTTCCCCGGCGTAACTGATGCCAATCCGTGCGCCTTCGCGGTGCAGGGCCTGGGTGATGCCCCAGGCAATCGAGCGTTCATTGGCAAGGCCAAATACCAGCGCTGTTTTACCTTCCAAAAGACCCATATCGCCTCCAGATGCTGGTCAAGGGTGTAATCTCACTTGAGAGATGCAACCCGGAACCTCCAGGGCTTGCTCTTCCAGGGTTCCGGTACATTGTTTAACCCCACTCGCGGCCCGATCGTCATGTTCGCGGATGGGATTTCATCCCCCGCCTCTATCCACAGACCGGCAGCCCGGGTGCATAAATCGATGCTGTTCAACGAGCCATCGATCCCCAGCGCCTGGGTCAGCTTGGCGGGGCCGTTGGTGTCGCGGCCATTCCGCCGCGCCCGGATGATACCCAGCCCTTCTTCCGATTGAATGGCCCGGATCAGGACCGCGGCCGGGAATCCTTCCCGCTCACAGACAGCGTTCAGGCACCAGTGCACGCCATAGGTAAAATAGATATAGGCATATCCCGGAGGGCCATACATCACAGCCGTGCGCCTGGTTTTGCCAGCCCTGGCATGGCAACCCAGATCTTCTTCGCCCATGTAGGCTTCCGTCTCGGTGATGATCCCGGATAAGCGAATGCCATCTTGAATGCGAACGAGGCGCGTGCCCAATAGGTCACGTGCCACTTCCAGGGTTGGCCGGTTATAAAAGGCTCGGGAGAGTAATTGAGACAAAGGTTTCAGGTGGTGCTATGTTCTAAAGCGCGGGTCGCGTTGCACGGTCAGGCGCAAGCCGTCCCTGAGCGAGAAGGATGGCATGTAATTCAATTTCTGGCCCGCCAGGGTCAAGTCCGCGCACAGGCGGTTGACACCCCCAGATGTTTTGGAACTGAAGATGACCTCTACATCCCGCCCGATGGCTTCCGCCGCCTGGGTTGCCAGGTCGCGTACGCTTGTTTCGGTGCCGGAACCCACGTTGATGACCAGCCCATTGATCTCTGGTGCAGTCGACGCCGCGATCATGGCCTGGACACTATCATCCACATAAACATAATCCCGCGTTTGGGAGCCGTCGCTGTTGACGACAAGCGTCCCGCCCCGCAAAGCCTGTTTGAGGAAATACGGCACAACCGGCGGGTGGGTGGGCGGCAGGCGCTGGCCGGGACCATAAGCGTTGAAGACCCGCAGGCTGACCGTTTCGATGCCCCACAACCGGCCGATGGTGCGGACATATGTTTCTGCAGCCAGTTTGGATACCGCATAGGGTGAATTCGGATCCGGGAGGGCGGTCTCTTTGACCGGTTGATCGCTCTGCTCGCCGTAGACGGCGCCGGACGAGATCAGGACAACGCGCCGGACGCCGACATCCCGCATGGCCTCCATCAGGCTGACGGTCCCGCCCACGTTGACGGCGTTGTACTCGCGCGGGTAGAGCACCGATTCCGGAACCGAGACACGCGCCGCCAGGTGGTAGACACAGTCCACATCCTGGAGCAGGGTCCACAACTTGGGACGGTCGCTGACATCCCCACGCGTGAAATGTACATCCGGTTTTAACGCTTGCGGATCGCCGGTGGAGAGATCATCGAGACCACGCACCTGGTGGCCTTCACGGGCTAATCGATTGGCGAGGGCAGATCCCAGGAACCCGGCTGCCCCGGTAATGAGGAATTTCATAGTGCACCAGAAGTTGAATGTTTCAGGTGATTATAAACGAAACTCCCTTACCCGAAGGGGCAAGGGAGCAAATTTAGGCCTTCCTTTATCATCGGTTGAAAACCAGGTGTGGTTTTTTTTCAGGTTGTCTGTGGTGACAACCACTCCAGATCTCCTGTGGATAAACGATCAGGTTCGTGCCAGGGAGTTGCTCCATCGCCAGGCCGGTGTTGAGGTTGATTCCCACCTGCTGGTAGGCCTTGTAAGCCAGTTGGCTGCAATAAAATGCATCATCGTTTTCAGGATTGAGGAAATTGAGGTTGTAAGGTTTGCCCACCTGTGCCAGGCAAAACTCGGCGACTGTGGTCCGCATGTGGATTTCTTCATCCTCAGATAATTCCAGCCCCGCCAGGGGATCGGCAACGCCGTAGAAGGTATCAAGCAACAGCCCGCGCTGGCGGGCCATGATCTCGGTGTCCCATGAGTTGCCGGGCACATCGAAGGTGATCACCCCGCGCGCCCCGGCTTCCATGCACCGCCCGTTGGGACCGAGATAAATGGCAACATGATCCACATCCCCCGGCACCAGCCGGCCAACCAGAAGCCAAAACTCGCCGGGCAGGATATCCGGTTTGCCGTTCGTAGTGCAGATGATATCCCCGGTTTGCAGGGGGATGCCTTCGATTTCAAAGGTGTGGATCATGAGGTACTCCATCTTAAGAATCTACGCTTGAAATTCCTTCCAGTTTCAGATGAACCGGGAAGTCCATTTTTGAAATTCAGTAAATCACAGGTTTGTCTTTGGACTGCAACGGCTTGCCGTTGCAACTTGCAGGAGCAAGCTCCTGCAGTAACTTCTCAATAAATAGGGGAAGATGGGAGGTGTGTGGGCGGCTTCGCCGCCCACACCCCCCCCGCCCCCCAAGTTATTGAGATGATACCTCCTGCAGTCCAAAATCGTGATTTACTGAAATTATATCCTCCGGTTGAATGTGGATCTCTCATTCCGGCTCCATCGAAAAGTGGAGCGGATAGCTCTCCAGCCCGGCGGCAAAGTGGGCTTTGCCGATCCTTGTTTGGGCTTCCGACCTGGGCAGGGTTTGCACGTAAGCCGCGCCCTGGTAGTGGGCTGTCAGCATGATGCGGGCGGCATCGGTTGGGTGGAGCAGGAAGATTTGCACCAGGATATGGATGACGAAATCCATCGGCGTTACATCATCGTTGTGGATGATGACGCGGAACAAAGGTTCCCTGGCGGTTTCCTGCTGACCGGTGGTTTTGATCCCCGGCGTGGTCTGTGTCCCTGGCATGTTCGGCTCTAAAATGGATGGCGTGATCTGGTTGAATTCTAACGATCGAACAGTTTCGAGTCAAGCGGTGGTCGAGTAGCCCTGAGTGCTCTTCGAAAGGCGTATCGAGACCACATTTCCGGTAATTTCTGTTCCTGTTGGTCTCGATACGGCGGTGGTGGTTGAGTAGCTCCGGAGGAGCGTATCGAAACCCACCGCCTACTCGACCAACGCTGTTCTTTATTGGCAAACTGTCTGGTGGCTAAGTAAAATCCTGATATCCCTATCGGATCAGGGTTTTGGCTGTCACCATGCTGCATTCTACCATCAGGATTGCACCTGTTGCCATAGTGCCGAATGTCAAAGCGAAAACCTGCTGATTGTGATTGGCTTGCCCCTGTTTTCTGTTTTACAATAAAAGGGTAACTTCTCTATACCTTGGAGAGGATGGGGGTGTGCTGGCGGCGAATCCGCCAGCACACCCCCGCTCCCCCAAGTTGTTGGGACGATACAGAAAAGAAACCCTTCTGGGAATTCAGAATCATGAAATGGAGCGAATTTAATGATCAAAATGCTCTCTGGTAATGAAGCTGTTGCTCGCGGGGCATGGGAGGCGGGAGTAGGTGTGGCATCTGCTTACCCGGGCACCCCGAGCACGGAAATCCTGGAGAACTACGCCCTCTTCCCGAGTGTCTATGCGGAATGGGCACCCAACGAGAAAGTCGCACTGGATGTGGCCATCGGCGCAGCCTATGCCGGGAAGAGGGGCCTGGCCGTAATGAAACATGTCGGCTTGAATGTGGCCGCCGACTCTTTCATGTACGCCTCGATGACCGGCCTCGAAGCCGGATTGGTCATCGTGACCGCGGATGACCCGGCCATGCACTCCAGCCAGAACGAACAGGATAACCGCACCTTCGCCAAGTTCGGACGCGTCCCCTGCCTGGAGCCAGGCGACAGCCAGGAAGCCAAGGATATGGTCATTGCCGCCTTCGGCTTGAGCGAGCGCTTCGATACCCCCGTGCTCCTGCGCCTGACCACCCGCATCTGCCACTCGATGAGTGCGGTGGACCTGGGCGAGCGCACCGAAGCGGATGCCGAACCCAAACCCTTCCCGCGCAACCCTTCCAAGTATGTGATGGTGCCTGGCAATGCTGTCAAGCGCCATCCGGTCATCGAACAGCGCATCAAGGATATCGCCGAGGCGGCTGAAGCATTTCCCTATAACCGCATCGAACCGGGCGACCGTTCGCTGGGCATCATTACCGCCGGTGTATCCTACCAGTATGCCAGGGAAGTCTTCCCGAACGCCTCCGTGCTCAAACTGGGCATGAGCTGGCCCCTGCCGGAAAAGATGATCCGCGAGTTTGCCGCCTCGGTGGAAAAAGTCATTGTGATTGAGGAACTGGACCCCTTCATCGAAGAGGCTGTACGGTTAATGGGCATCCCCGTGGAAGGCAAGAGCATCTTCCCGATCCTGGGGGAGTTCGACCCGCGCGTGGTGCGCGAGTCGGCTGTCAGGGCCGGGATCCTGCCCGAGTCCCTGCACGTTGCCCTCCCGGACGTGGAAGTGGGCGCCCTGCCCGGACGTCCACCGGTGCTCTGCCCGGGCTGCCCGCACCGTCCCACGTTCTATATCCTGAACAAGCTCAAGGTGCCGGTCAACGGGGATATTGGCTGTTATACGCTGGGATTGATCCCGCCCTTGAGCGCCATCCACACCTGCGGCTGCATGGGCGCTGGGATCGGCGTGGCTCACGGCGCAGCCCAGGCCGGAAGTCCGGAGCGCCATGTGGCGGTGATCGGGGATTCGACCTTCTTCCATTCCGGCATCCCGCCGTTGATCAACGCCGTCTATAACCAGAGCCCGATCGTGACCGTCATCCTGGATAACCGCGTGACCGGCATGACCGGCCACCAGCAGAACCCCGGCACCGGCCGGACGCTCCTGGAAAAGGAAGCCCCCATCATTGAAATCGAACCCCTCGTTAAAGCCTGTGGCATCAAACATGTCAAAACTGTGCCGGCCCTGGATGTGGACGCCATCGAAAAGACCCTCAAGGAATATATCACCCTGGATGCGCCCTCGGTGCTCATCGTCCAGGAACCGTGCGCCCTGCTTCCGGATGCGCGCAAGCGCTGGGTTCCGCTCGAAGTGCTGGCGGATAAATGCAACGGTTGCAGCCTGTGCTTCCGGATCGGCTGCCCGGCCATCCTGAAGAGCGATGAATTGGATGAGCGCTACCAGCGGCCCAAGGCTCTGATCGACAAGAACCTGTGCACCGGCTGTGAAGTGTGCGCCCAGATCTGCCCACGCGATGCGATCACGTTCCGGCCAGTCAAGGTGGAGGAGTAGCCATGAAAGACACCATCAACTTCCTTCTGTGCGGCGTGGGCGGCCAGGGAACGATCCTGGCGAGCGATGTGCTGGTGAATGTCGGGCTGGCGGCTGGCTTCCAGGCCAAGCAGGCCGAGGTGCACGGCATGTCACAACGCGGCGGCAGCGTCACCAGCCATGTGCGCTGGGGAAGGCAGGTTTACTCGCCGTTGATCGGGATGGGCGAAGTGGATGTGCTGCTGGCATTCGAGAAGCTGGAAGCATTACGCAATTTGAAGACATTGCGTTCTGGCGCGCTGGCGGTCATCAATACCCAGGTTATCGAGCCGTTGACGGTCATCTCCGGCAACCAGGTTTATCCGGAGGATGCATTCGTGCGCAATGCTTTCGCCAGCGTCACGCAACAGGTTGAATACCTGAACGGTGAACAGATTGCCGAATCCCTGGGGAACACGCGGGCGGCCAACGTGGTCCTGCTGGGGGCGCTCTCGGCCCTGCTCGAACGGGACGGGATGGCTGGCCCGGCGTTGACTGCCGACACCTGGCTGAAAGTGATCAGCGAACGCGTCCCCCAGAAGCATATCGAGCTGAACCGCAAGGCTTTCCAGGCCGGGCGTGAAGCGGTATTTCAGGCAAAATAACGGGAAAGTTTCTCGTATAAAATAACTAACCACCTGACAGTTTGCTTCAAGAGTGTTTTGGTGGTCGAGTAGGCGGTGGGTTTCGATACGCTCCTCCGGAGCTACTCAACCACCACCGCCGTATCGAGACCACCAAAATTCAAAAACGCTCACAATATGGTCTCGATACGCCCTTCGCTACCGCTTCGGGCTACTCGACCACCACTTTCTAGGAAGTGTCAGTTGGAGGAAAAAACAACGGAGGCCGTTTGGATGGCCTCCGTTGTTAATTTTACTGATCACTGAAAACTGATCACTTTGCCTTCCTGGCATGCTCCCTGGCATACTCAGCCCCGCGCTTGAGGGCTTCGAAGTTGAGGGGCAGCAGGTTCTTGTGACGGCCCGGCATGTGGGCGGTCAGGGTCGCTTCGATATCTTTCAGTGTCAGCACGGAAGTCAATTCCAGCAGCGCCCCCGTTGCGACCATGTTGGCCAGGCGGCGGTCGCCGATCTCCTCGGCGATATCGTTGCAAGGGATGGCGACCGAGGTGATATCCTCCCGCTTGACTTCGCGGTTCACCATTGTGGAATTGACCACCAGCACGCCGCCGGGTTTGACCATCGGCTCGTATTTGTCGAGGGATGGCAGGTTCATGACGATGACAGCCGGCGGGTTGTTGACCAGCGGCGAGCCGATCTCTTCATCTGCGATGACGGTGGTGCAGTTGGCCGTTCCGCCGCGCATCTCCGGGCCATAGGATGGGATCCAGGTCACTTCCTTGCCCTTGTCCATTGCGGCGTATGACAGCACCTGCCCGGCGAACATGATGCCCTGGCCTCCGAAGCCTGCGATAAAAACCTCAGTTTGCATGGTATCTCCATTTCATCCTGTCATTGCGAACCCCGATGGTCGAGTAGCCCCGAGCGAAGCGAGTGGGCGTATCGAGACCGAGCGGGTGAAGCAATCTCCCGGAAAATCCGAAGACTGCTTCGCCGCCTGCGGCGGCTCGCAGTGACACGGTCGTATCAGATTTTCAATTCCGCCACCGACGAGGCGATCTTGTAATCGCCCAGCGGGTAAGCCGGGATCATGTGCTCTTCGCACGGCCTGGGCTTCTCGACTGGCGAAACGCCCCAGCCTGTCGAGCAGGTGGACAGCAACTCGACCATCGAAAAGCCCAGGCCGTGCAGTTGGGTCTCGAAGGCGGTGCGGATGGCCTTCTTGGCCAGGCGGATGTTCTTCGGGTCATGCAGGCTGCGCCGTACAATATAACCTGCCCCGTCCAGCGTGGCCAGCATCTCGGCCATGCGGATCGGGAAACCCTGCGACTCCACATCCCGGCCCTTGGGGGAGGAGGTGGTCTTCATCCCCGGCAGGGTGGTGGGAGCCATCTGCCCGCCGGTCATGCCGAAGTTGGCGTTGTTGATAAAGATGACGGTGATATTCTCGCCGCGTGCCGCCGCATGGACGATCTCACCCATGCCAATTGACGCCAGGTCGCCATCGCCTTGATACGTGAACACGATTCGGTCAGGCAAAACGCGCTTGATGCCGGTTGCCATGGCGGGTGCACGTCCGTGCGGGGCTTCCACAA
>Ga0209285_10000142_pt1 | contig 25560 bp, 19 predicted proteins | sample PPLLak3March2015_2_FD_187249 | JGI IMG/M metagenome (GOLD analysis project Ga0209285, IMG submission 187249) | Freshwater sediment microbial communities from Prairie Pothole Lake near Jamestown, North Dakota, USA - PPLs Lake P8 Core (3) Depth... | ecosystem: Environmental > Aquatic > Freshwater... | reverse complement strand
AGCAGGTAAACCGTCAATCAAAGCCCATGAACGAACTAACCATCAATCTCCATATCCACACCGTCTATTCGGATGGCAGCGCCACCCACGCAGAAATTGCCCAGGCAGCCCTGAAGTGCGGTTTGGATGCCGTCATCATCACCGACCATAACGTGTATGTCCAGGGAATGGATGGCTACCACCGCTCGGGTTCACACCAGACCCTGCTCCTGGTCGGCGAAGAGATCCACGATCAGGCCCGCGATCCTCAGAAGAATCACCTGCTGGTTATTGGCGCCGGGAAAGAACTGGCTACATATGCAGAGGATCCCCAAACACTGATCGACAACGTTCGCAAGGCTGGAGGGTTGAGTTTCATCGCCCACCCGATCGACCCCGAACTGCCTGCCTTCAATGAGGATGATATTTCCTGGGAGGCCTGGGATGCCCAGGGCTTCACAGGGATCGAATTGTGGAACGGGTTCAGCGAACTGAAAACCATTGTCAAAAGCAAGATAGGCGCATTGCTTTATGCCTATTTCCCCGAATTCATCCCGCATGGGCCATTGCCTGGAACGTTGAAGCTCTGGGATGTACAGCTGGCCAAAGGTCAGCGCGTGGTGGCAGTAGGCGGATCCGATTCTCATGCCCGTCATATGTCGATGGGGCCACTCAAGCGTACGATTTTCCCATATGAATATCATTTCTCTACAATCAACACACACCTTCTTGTTCCCGAACCCCTTACAGGGAACCTGGATACAGATCGAAATATGATCTACACCGCCCTGGCCGAGGGACATGCCTTTGTCGGCAACGATCTGCCGGCTCCGACAAAAGGTTTTCGGTTCAGTGCGCACGGCAGACAGGGCAGTGTCATCATGGGGGATGAAATCTCAGGGGAAAGTGCGGTCACCCTGCAGGTCCGATTACCACAGCAGGCAGAGTGCCGGTTGCTCTTCAATGGAGAAGTAATCAAGACAATAAAGGGAGAGGCTCTGACTCACCTTGTCTCCCAATCGGGCATCTATCGTGTGGAGGCATATCAAAATTATCTGGGCAAGCGGCGCGGTTGGATCTTCAGCAATCCCATATACGTAAAGTAAATGTGGAAGATGTATTCCAGCAAAAAAACTTACCCTTCGCAAAACCGGATATTTATAGTAAACTAACGCCCGTTCGCGCCGCAACGCGGCGCGCTTTCCACTCCTGGCCCATCTACGGTGGTGTCTGGGAGCAAACCCGAGGAAAGGAGGTCCCTATGCGTAAATACGAATTGGTGTGCATTCTCCACCCCGATCTGGATGAGACAGCTTTTAACGAGGCGGTCGAGAAGATCCGTGGCTGGATCACTGAGGCCGGTGGCAACGTGGATAAAGTGGATCTGTGGGGCCGGCGCAAGATGGCCTACGCGATCCGCAAGCAGAATGAAGGCCAATATATCCTGCTGAACATCAGTTTGCTGCCTTCAAATATTGCCGCGCTGGAACAAAACCTGCGCTTCCTGGAAACCAACCTGCGCCATATGATTACAGCCATCGAGTAAATGTCTGCCGGTATTCTGTTCATTTTTGAAGGAGTTAGCCATGAGTCGAGGATTAAATAAAGTGATGATCATCGGCCACCTGGGCCGCGACCCCGAAATGCGATATACGCCCTCGGGTCGTCCAGTGACCACCTTTACAGTTGCCACCAGCCGTTCGTGGAATTCAGCCGACGGCGAGCGCCACACTGAAACGGAATGGTTCAATATCGTGACCTGGGGCAACCTGGCTGAAATCTGTAAACAATACCTCACCAAAGGCCAGCAAGTCTACATTGAAGGACGCCTGCAGACACGGCGTTGGGAAGACAAAGAAGGCAACAAACACAGTACCACCGAGATCGTTGCCACCGAGATGATGATGCTCGGTGAGCGCCGGGATGCCAACCATGCCCCGGCAGAAGAGATCTCGGAAGAAGATTTATCCAGCCAGACCAATGAAGACGAATTCCCATTCTAGAGTTGGTTTGATACACGAATTGGAGTAAGAAAATTATGGAACAATCATACGACCGCGATCGCGAACAGGGCGGGGAACGCCGCTACTATGCGCGCCCCAAGATCTGCCAATTCTGCGCAGACAAACATCTGGCAATCGACTACAAACAGATCGATATATTGCGACGCTTCACAACCGAAGAAGGCAAAATCCGTCCACGCCGCCAGACCGGCACCTGCGCAAAGCACCAACGCGCCCTGGCTCACGCCATTAAACGTGCCCGCCATATTGCGCTCCTGCCCTTCACTGGCGGGACATGGGATAACGATTAACCTTATCCCACTCGACTCACTGGGCATGTAAAGATTCGCCATGCCCTGCGATTCCGTCGAGGAAGGCTCCTATGGCAAAATCCCAATCAACGAAAGTCATTACCAAGAAACACCTTGCAAGGTTGGAGCGTGAACGCCGCCAGGTTAAGGCTATTACCTATGGTGCAATCGGGGTCATTGTTGTTGTAATCTTGCTGATTGCATATGGTATTCTCAACCAGACTGTAATCCAAGCCCGGCAACCGATCATCGAGGTGGGCGATACAACCGTCAGAACAAGCGAGTTTCAGGCCCGTGTTCGTCTGGCCCGGCAGCAACTGATCAACCAGTATTTGCAGAATTACCAGTTTGCTCTCATGTTTGGTGTGGATCCCACAACAGACGAATACTTCTCGTCTGCGCTGAATGAGATTGCAACCAAACTCAATTCCCCCGTTCTCGTTGGGAGTGATACGATCACCCAGATCGTGGATGAGATCTTGATCCGACAGGAAGCCGAGAAACTGGGGATTACGGTTTCGGAAGCAGAGATCGAAGAGGCTATTCGGGCAGATTTCAGTTTCTATCCAAATGGGACTCCCACAGCCACCATTACACCTTCACTGATCGTTACATCCACCTTATCGGCAACACAGATGGCACTGGTTACCCTTACACCGACTTCCGTGCCCCAACCAACATCCACGCCCCTGCCCACTGCCACGCTGGATCCCAACGCAACAGCAGCGCCAACGGCAACGCCAACAACTATCCCGCCGACTGCGACTCCATACACTCTGGAAGGTTTCCAGCAGTCATATCAGACAAACCTGGAAAACTTCGATGCAATTGGCATGACGGAGGCGGAATATCGCCGGATCTATGAGAATTCCCTGCTCCGTAAAAAAGTCATGGATGCCAAAACCGCAGATGTAGCCCAAGGCGAGGAACAGGTTTGGGCCCGGCACATCCTGGTAGCCGACGAGGCCACTGCAACCATCATCCTAGCTATGCTGGATGACGGAGCCGATTTTGCAGAATTGGCAGCAGAATACTCAACAGATACCAGTAACAAAGATAGCGGCGGGGATCTGGGCTGGTTCGGACGCGGCAAGATGGTCGCGGAATTCGAAACCGTTGCCTTCGAATTGGAGATAGGTGAAATCAGCCAGCCAATCCAAACTTCTTTCGGCTATCACATCATCCAGGTTCTGGGCCACGAAGAGCGGCCGTACTCCGCCCAGGAATACCAAACCCTGCGCGAGCAGAAATTCCAGGAATGGCTGGATGGTTTGCGGGAAGTTGTCGAAATCACCATTCACGATTACTGGCAGGATCGTGTACCTGACCAACCGGACCTGGCCACAGAATTCAACAAGTATTTCGGCCAGTCCACCTCCCCATAGCCAAATGCCAATATAAAAAAAAGAGCGAGCCCCTTTTCAATCAGGGACTCGCTCTCTTTTGTTAATCGGTTTCACCCGCGCCGCAGATATTCATCACTCACCTCATCCAGCCGCAAGCTGATCACCTGGCTGGCAGAGTCACGACCCATGGTTACGCCATAGATAACATCCGCCGCTTGTACGGTATTGCGGTTATGGGTAATGATTACAAACTGGGTGTCTTGGCTCAACTCCAGCAGCAGGTCGCGAAAACGGCCCACGTTGGCCTCATCGAGCATAGCATCCACTTCATCCATCACGCAGACGGGTGTCGGTGATACTTTCAAAAGGGCAAATACCAATGCGATCGCTGTCAGGCTTCGCTCACCGCCCGAAAGCAGAGCCAGTCCCTGCTCGCGCCGTCCCGGCAGGCGAGCTTCAATATCGATACCGGTATCCACCAGGTTATCGGGATCAGTCAGAAGCAGTCGCGCTGACCCACCTCCAAACAAACGTACAAAAATATCACGGAATTCTTTTGCAACAGCGTCGAATGTCTTGCTGAATTCCTGCTGGGTGAGTTCATCCAACTCGGCAATCACCTGGCGAAGGTCCGCCTCCGCCTTGCGGAGATCAGCAACCTGTTCTGTCAGGAACGTATAGCGCTCAGTTTCCGATTCAAACTCCTGCTGGGCCTCCGGGTTGACCGGACCCATGCGACGTAACATGGCTCGTTGCTGGGTAACTTGCTCTTCAAGTCCCACGGGGAGTTCGGTTACTTCATTCAAGTATTCTACCATCCCGTCAAACGGAAGCGGTACGGGACCATCCACATCTGCGGCATATGTAAATTGCACCAGCCCAAAATCATCTTCGATCTTCTCGCGCAGCGCATCCAATACTTCTTGCTGACGAACCTGTTCCATCTGGAATTGACCATACAGCCGCTCCTCCGAAGCAAGGGTACGCTGTACCGTCAGTTCTTTTTCCTGGAGCAAGGCTTCCTGTTTTTCAGTTTCTGAAAGCTGCCGCTCCGCCGGATCAATTTTCAGCCGTAGGGCTGCCACCTGACCGGTTAATTCTGCTTCTTGATGGTGTAATTCAAACCTTTTGTTCGCCAATTCTTCCAATGAACTTGCAATTTCATCCTGCCTGCGCGATATGGCGGTTCTTTGAACCTCGAATCGCTCTGTCTCCCGATGGCGTTCATCCTGGCGAGAACGAGCATCCGCCAACCCACGCTCAACAACCGCACATCGGGTATTCCAGTAAGTCACCTGATCTTGCAATTCTTCGAGTTCCAAACCAGAGATTTGGGCAGATAAATTCCGCAAATCCTTCTGAACTTCAGCAGAGTGGGTCTCCACCTGGATCAGTTCCAAATTTATTATCCCGATCTCGTCCTTAGCCTGGGCAGTCTGCGCCTGCAATTGTTCTTTTTGATCCAATTGCCATTGATACTGGCGTTGGGCGGACTCAAGCTCTAGAGAAGCCTGTTGTTGTGCAAGACGGGCTTCGTCCAAATATGCTTGACCTCGCTGAATTTCCTCCTGATGCGTCCGCATTTGATCTTGGGCTTTTCTCAACTGTTCCATTAAGTCAGCCAACACTGATTCCAATACTACCAAGTTCTGCTCAACCGCTTCCAGATCAGATTGCAGCTCCTTGCGCTGGCGCGGCCTGCTCAGGGTTCCGGAACGAGGCGGCTTCCCGGCCAGGATTACGCCATCCGCACGGAAAACCTCCCCGCGCAATGTCACTATCCTGACAATCTGCGGTTGTTTTGACATGATCCGTCTTGCTGCCATGCGATCTTTGACAACCAAGGTCTGTCCCAACAACAGGTTTATTGCCTTTTGAATCTCTCCGGGCGATTTGACCAATCGAGATGCAACCCCCAAACAGGCAGTATCGTCCGGCTCTTTCACTTCCTGGGAGTTGGACTGTAAATCCATCGATAATAATGCTGCTCGCTTTGCATCATCATCCAACAATAAAAGGGCTGTTTCCTCATCTGACTGGGATGCAACCACAATGGCATCCAATGCATCCCCGAGTGCGGCGGTGATAGCTGTTTCCAGATCGGCCCGTACCTCCAGCATGGAACTTAGAGCACCGCGCGCGTTCAGCCGGGATTCCCTGATAGCATCCAGGAGAAATCGTGTTCCATCTGCGTATCCAGTCAGCGATGCCTCAGCCTGCTCCAAAACCTCAATTTGTACTTGCAGACGCGCTCTTTCTGTGGAGAGCTTGGCATGTTGCTCGTTTTTCCCCTGGTGCTCCTGTTCCAACCTGGTTGCGCACACCTGGGCTTCCTGGAACAATTTTTCCACCCGCCCATGCGCATCGGCCGCCTTCGACAAAGCCGATTGCGCAGCCTTACCTTTTTGTTCAGCCTGGTTCACAATCTGCAATGCAGAAGCGATCAATCCATCCACCCCAGATAATCTTGCTTGCTGGTTATCCATTCGGGATTGCAACTCATCCAGACGGGCAACGAGTTCGGCTTTCTGCGTGATAGTTACATCCTGCTCACCACGAACTTTATGCAGCAGTTCTTCGATCTTTCTCCTATCCGTCACGCGCTCTTGCAAGGCAACGCGAGCGGATTCTGCCTGGGTCTTCGCTTCGTCATGTTCTTGCTGTAACCGCTCAACATCCTTATTGGCATCTGCCCTCCTTTCAGCTCCCAACCGCGCCTCATCTTCAACCCTGACCTTCTCAGAAAGGATATCCTGTTGAGCCTGCAGCATTGCACGCTGTCTCTCTTCCATGACAGCCAAATCTTTGCTGATGATCTCACGCGTACTTTGCAGACGAGCCAGTTCACGCTGCCATTCATTCAATTGGGACCGCATCTCCTGCGACTGTGCAAGGAAGGTTGTGTGGTCTTTTTGTGACTTTCGGTATGCATCCCCAACCTGCCTGGTAACAAGTTCCTGCCTGCGCAACTTCTCACGCGCATCTGCAAGTTCCTTCTGGGTGTGACGCCAGTGAAACCCATACCAATCGCGAAGGAGGACGCGCAGATCTGCCTGGGCTTGGGCATACTCCCTGGCTCGGCGCGATTGGCGTTCCAGGCTGCGCAGGCGGGGTTCCAGCTCCGCCATAATGTCCTGCACGCGTTCCAGGTTCCGCAAGGTAGTTTCCAGGCGACGCAAAGCTTCTTCGCGACGCGAACGATACAACCCAACGCCTGCAGCCTCCTCAAACAACCTCCGGCGTTCATCTGCTTTCAACGCCAGGGATGCATCCACCAGACCCTGGCCGAGGATGGTATAGGTCCGTTCACTCAAACCGGATTGCGCCAATAACTCATTGATATCTCGCAAGCGAACATGCTGACCATTGAGAAGGTAATCGTTGCGGCCATCACGGTAAGCACGCCGGGTAATGGCTACCTCGGTAAAATCCACGGGAAGCCAGCCCGAGCTGTTATCAAATACCACAGTGGCAGATGCCATGCCTGAACGGACCCGCTGTTCTGATCCGGAAAAAATCATATCTTCGGTTCTTTTTGCGCGCAGCAAGCTAAAAGACTGCTCGCCCAATACCCAGCGTAAGGCATCAGCGATATTCGATTTTCCAGAGCCATTGGGCCCAACTATCGCTGTAATCCCATCTGCAAACTCGAAATTATGCCGAGCAGCAAATGTTTTGTATCCATGCAATTCGAGGGATTTTATGTTGAGAGGCATTCGTTCCGTTTTTTTTGATAACTAGATTGTTTGTATCATCTCAATAACTTGGGGGGCGGGGGGTGTGTGGGCGGCTTCGCCGCCCACACACCCCCCATCTTCCCCTATTTATTGAGAAGTTACGATTGTTTTCGTATTTCTACGAGAGTGCTTCGAGAGCATTTTGGGCAGCCGCCCTGGCAGCAAATTGCTTACTCGAACCAGAGCCCTGGCCAACGACTTTCCCATCAACTGTTACCTGGACTTCGAATAAGCGGGCATGATCAGGGCCAATCGCGCTTGTAGTTACGTAATGAGGGATACCCAACCCTTGCGCCTGTGACCACTCCTGCAAGCGGCTCTTGGGATCATGAAAGTCTGGCTGGATCTCCACTGCGGTAACTGCTTTTTCGAACAGGGGACGAATGAAATCCTGTACACCTTGAACACCTGCCTGTAAATACAATGCCCCAACAACCGCTTCAAAGGTAGCACACAACAAGACATCACGCGTGCGGCCGCCAGCCTGGTCTTCACCATGCCCAAGTCGCATGGCATTCCCCAATTGTAATTGACGCGCGAAATCAGCCAATTGTTCGGTGCGCACAAGCGCTGATCGCATGCGGGTCAACATACCTTCTGCCATTTCGGGGTAATGGTTATAGAGCCAGGCGCCCACCACAAAGTCCAGAACAGCGTCGCCCAGGAATTCCAGGCGCTCGTTGTCCTCCAGAACTTCAGGATGTTCGTTGATGTAAGAACGATGGGTAAGGGCGCGGGTCAGCACGAAAATATCCTTGATAGGCAACCCCAGCCGCTGAGCCAATCCCGCGGGGGATTCAATGGCCTCCCCTTCCGGGTTATGAAACATAACAGCACCTCCCGGAACTCAGGGGCCGCCAGCCGCCTCACATTGTCAAGCAGCTGGCGGTCCATGCGTTCACAACATATATTCGAGCGCACACGATTGTAACCGGTTTTGAACAGGATGACCACCTCTATGATAGAATTCAAACATCCCCATCAATTTCCAGGAGAACTGATGAACAACCAACCATCGAAGGAAACCGCATTCTTGCATAAATCCGAGATAGGCCTCGGAGCCTGGCAGTGGGGTGACCGGTTCATCTGGCATTATGGGCGCAGCCACACCGCGGCGGATGCTGAGGCAGCATTCCACGCATCCATCAATGCTGGAGTTAACCTGATCGACACAGCCGAGGTATATGGCAACGGAAATTCCGAGCGCCTCACCGGGCAATTTATCCAAAATACTGATAAGCCTGTTCTGGTTGCAACAAAATTTTTCCCCTTCCCCTGGCGAATCCGCAAACAAGGCCTGTTCCGTGCCCTGAAGAACAGTCTCGAACGTTTAAGCCTGGAAAAGGTTGACCTCTATCAGATCCATTGGCCTCCTGTAACATCATCCATCGAGCTTTTGGCCGAAGCCATGGTAGAGATCGTTAAGGCCGGCCTGACTCGTGCGGTAGGCGTTTCGAATTTCGACAAGAGCCAGATGCAGCGCGTCTATTCGGTTCTTTCCCACCATGATATCCCCCTGGCATCCAACCAGGTTCAATATCACTTGCTGGATCGGCGCATCGAAAAAAGTGGCCTTCTTGCTCGCTGCCAGGAATTGGGGATCCGGGTGATCGCCTATTCCCCGTTGGCAAAAGGCATGCTGACAGGAAAGTTCACCCCACGCAATCCACCGCCCACTGTACGCGCGCGAGAATATTCTTGGGCATTGGATAAAATCGAACCACTCATCAACCTGATGCGCGAAATTGGACAAGAACAGCAGGGGAAGACCCCCGCCCAGGTTGCCTTGAATTGGTTGATTTGTAAAGGTACATTGCCAATTCCAGGCGCCAAGAATGCCTCTCAGGCTGAACAGAACGCTGCATCTGCTGGGTGGCGATTGACTCCTGAGCAGGTGACAGAACTCGACGAAGCCAGCGACAAAATTGCAAGGTAAAAAAATCCCGAAGTTTTGCCTTGGGATTTTTTAAGCTCTTTGGGAATCTCCGTGAAGAGGGGGATGATATGGGGATGTTGGGCGGGCTTCGCCTGCCCAACATCCCCTTTTTCCTGCCTCACTACGCTAATTCCCAAAGAACTTTTTTTTCACTTGAGAATCTGGAATAAATTACTGTAATCATCCGTCCACAGGCGGATGGGGGTGAAAAAACCTTCCATGAAATCTGCCTGGCTTGCAAGTGCTGGGTTTGTTAACAGTGTCGGATCGCGCGCCATCAACACCCACAAGGAAGGGGCAGAAACAAGCGATTCGTCCTTGGTGTATTTCTGGATCACAACCGTCCGGAGATTGTAATATTGGCCTATCTTCCACAAAACAGGTTGAAGATCCAGGTGCTGGTTTGTGATATTGGCAGCAATGAGGCCATCTGGAACGAGATGCTCCAAGTAAACCGCAAAGGACTCTTTCGTCACCAGATGGACCGGGATGGCATCACTGCTGAAAGTGTCGATCACCAGGATATCGTATGCCTGAGGAATGCCTGCGGCCAATTCCTTTTCAAGAGAAAGGCGTGCATCTCCAAGGATAACATCCACCTGGGCCTGACTGTCGGTGAGAAAGGAAAAGTACCCGCCATCCCCCGTTGCCAGGTCCACAACGATCGGGTTGATTTCATAGAACCGGTATACATCACCGGGTAGGCCGTAGGCAGCTAATGTCCCAGCGCCCAAACCCAGAATACCGACGCGTAACCCATCTCCATAACGCGGGTGGTTACGGATAGCCAGACCAACGCCGCTTCCCTCCCAAAAATAGCCGGTAGGTGTATCCCGGATTTCAGGATCGAGGAATTGGAAACCGTGCATGGTCACACCATGAACAAGCGCATACGCAGGTTGACCACTGCGTTCTTCACCTATCTCATTGACACGTATGATCCCGTAAAAATTCCTCGCTGTATAAAGGTCCTTTGAGTAGTAACCCTTCATGTAGTAGCCAACGAACAACACCATCGACAATGCCATTGCCCCGATTAGAACATCAAGAACGAATCGTGCCCGGCGCAGCAACCGTTCCGTTGGACGAATGAAGGTCAGCGCCGCAAGCAACAACCACACCAGGGCAATCCCTATATACAGCTCCCAGTAACCCTTGAAGATATAAGGAGCGACCAGGTTGACGAAGATTCCACCCAATGCTCCGCCGATCGACACCATCAAGTAGAACCTTGTCAGGTGCACCGGTTGCGGTCGCAGGCGATACATCTCGCCATGACAAACCATCGTGACCGCGAACAACAGCAAGTTGTATAAAGCAATCTGAATAATGAAGTGAGTCAACGGCTCATACACCAGGAAGATCAAGCCCACCGTACCGATCAGGAGCAGGCCGGCAAACAATGGACGAAAATACCAGCGTTCGCCCGAAAAGGTGATGATGAACGAAAGAAGATAAATGGTTAGTGGCAATACCCACAAGAATGGGATGACTGCCACTTCCTGAGTGGTCTGGTTGGTGATTGCCAATAGCAGCACGGAAGCCAAGCCACTGAGCACGATCCACAGGATTTGTACTCCCGTGGATGGACGCGCCTGACCAGCCGGTTGTGATTTCTGCTGCACTGGAACAGAATCTGCGACCGTTGTTTTTTGCCGTGCGGAACGGACCGCCCCGTAACCTGCCAGCAGCGCAAAAAGCACGTACCCGCCCGACCAAATCCACCCCTGCCAGCGCAGGGTGAGTAGAGGCTCAATCAAAACCGGATAGCTCACCAGCGCCAGGAACGAACCGACATTGGAAAGTGCGTACAGTCGATAAGGCGACTTGCCTTCGAACACACGGCTGAACCAGGCCTGCATCAGTGGGCTGTTGGTGGAAAGCACGAAATATGGCAAACCGACAGATACAATCAGCAACTTGAAAATATTCAGGATCGGGAGTTCAACTCCGGCTGGCTTCCAGGATGCATCGGGGGTGATGGGGGATGGCCAGAAAATCCCTATCCCGACAAGCAGCAACACCGAAATCGCCAATAGTACAACATGCACAATTCCCTGCTTTCGGGCGCGAACACGCCCAATCAGCCCATAAGCGTAGGCATAGCCACCCGTCAGCAGTACCTGGAAGAACAGCATCACCGTTGACCAGACGGCCGGAGTCCCCCCAAACCAGGGCAGGATCAACTTGCCAATCATCGGTTGCACCTGGAACAACAAGAACGCTGAGAAGAAGATGCTGAGTGCAAAATAGATCATGGCGTCACCTTTCGGCCAATTCTATCATTACCAATTAATGAATCGACATTACAATTACGCAACCTCATAACAAGGAAGCTTCAATGAAAATCCAACGCGTCTTCATCGTGGGAGGAACCGGGTTCCTTGGTTACCATGCCACACAGGAGTTCGTAAAAAGAGGCTGGCAGGTGACAGCCTTGGGATTGCCTCCCGGCCCACCCTTGAACCTGTACCCGGATAGCGTAGAAGTCACCATCCAAGATATTGAGCATATTGATAACAAGGAATTGCTTCAGCTCCTGCAAGGCCATGATGCAGTGGTGTTTGCTGCTGGCATGGATGACCGCTATACCCCCAAGAAACCAGCCTACCCCGCCTTCTACCGCGCCAACGTGGAAGTTCCGCGCCGCCTGCTGACCCTGGCAGTACAAGCGGGAATCCGACGCGCGGTGATCTTGGGTTCATATTTTGCCTATTTCAACCGAACCTGGCCTGAAATGGAACTAGCCAAACATCATCCCTATATCCGCAGCCGCGTGGAACAGGAACGGGAACTAACATCCATCCCCGGTATGGAAACCTGTGTGCTCGAACTCCCCTACATCTTCGGAAACATGCCTGTGCCAGGTTGGAAACCGCTCTGGACTCCACTGATCAAGTATCTTCGCATGTCACCTGTCATCCTCTACATGACAGGCGGCTCAGCCTGTGTAACAGCGAGCACGGTCGGCAAAGCCATCGTTGGCGCAATCGAACACGGAACACCTGGAGCATGCTACCCCATCTGCGATGAGAATCTAAGCTGGGCAGAGATGCTCACCCGCCTGGCGGCCGCCGATGGGCGCAAGGTTCGGGTGGTGAACCTGCCAACATGGCTGGTCAAAATATCCCTTTTTACGGTTTGGTTGCTACACGCAATACGGGGAAAAGAGGCCGGACTCGATCCACGCCAATTCGCACCGCTCCAAACCTCAGAAACCTACCTGGATCCGGATGCCTCCCGGAAAGCGCTCGGGTACGAACCCGGCAACCTGGCTCAGGCTTTTCAGGATATAGTTGTAGCCTGTAAATAATTTGCTATATCCATTGGAATGCTGGTATAATCCCCGCCGCTCAACCAGCCACCGTAGCTCAGCCGGCAGAGCAGACGTTTCGTAAACGCCAGGTCAAGGGTTCAAATCCCTTCGGTGGCTCAATGGAATCGCCCCGGTTTCCCGAAGGCCCCCGATGGGGGTGAGAAACCGGGGCGATTGTTCTATGAGCAAGGGAGAAGGGTGGAGGGAACTATTCGAAAAGTGCCCGCACTGCTTGGCGGAAAACTTCCGTATGGTAATCCACATCCGCCTCGGTTGTGTCGGCGGCAATCAGCGCCATATTATGAAAAGGCGTCATCAGGATGCCCTGGTTGAGCGCCCACAGGTGCATGAAGCGGTCGAGTTCGCTATCCACAGCCGAGTTGGCTTCGCCGCCATTACGAGGTGGACTGGCCCGGAACCAGTATTCAACCCGGAAACCAAGACGCTTGACGATCCATGGCAGTTCAAATTCCCGGATAATATCCAGCACCCCCTGCTCATATCGATCGGCAAGTTTTTCACACCGCTCATACATCGCTGGGGACAACACCTTCTCGAGGGTTGCCCGCATGGCAGCAATGGAAAGGGCATTCCCGGCCAGCGTACCGCCCACACCGCCCACATCCGAGAGATCGAGTTCGAGCTTCGACCAGAATGCATCGGCGATTTCCTGCGTAAACCCGTAAACACCGGCCGGTATACCGCCTGCCAGCGGCTTGCCACATGTCACAAAATCAGGCGTCAGGCCAAATTTGCCTGTATATCCGCCAGGACCGGTACACAGGGTGTGCGTCTCGTCAATGATGAGCAATGTCCCTGTGCGGTGGGTGATTTCCCGCAGGGCTTCGTGATAGCCAGGATCGGGATGGATGATGCCGATATTGGTCATGACCGGCTCGGCCAGGACACAGGCTACATCACCCGTGGAGAGAGCCGCATCGAGGGCGACCACGTTGTTGAACTCGATCACCTTGGTGGTCTCGACAGGGTCAACCGGCGGGCCAAGGTTGCCACCGCGTGCCCCAGGCATGCCGTACTCATCCAGGGCGATGAAGGTCTCGTCGACCGAGCCGTGGTAGCAGTAATTGTAAACAAGGATCTTCGAGCGGCCGGTGATGTGGCGCGCCATGCGGATGGCAAAGCGGTTTGCGTCGGTGGCCGTCAGGGTGAACTGCCAGTATTTCAACCCAAAACGGCGCTGGAGTTCCTCGCCTACCCAGATGCAGTCTTCAGTAGGAAGCATCAGAGTAATCCCCTTCGCTGCCTGATGGGTAATGGCTTCCAGCGTGGCATCCGGTGAATGGCCTGTCATCGCCCCGGTATCGCCAAGGCAAAAATCGATATATGTATGACCGTCTACATCTGTGAAGTGAGCACCCTTGGCAGCATTGACAAAGACCGGGAATGTGCCTGCCCAGCGGATCATCCAAAGCATGGGCACCCCGCCCTGCATGGATTGCCGGGCACGCTTGAATAGCTCGAGTGACTTGGGATGCGTCGCATGGAAGCGTTGCTCTTCCTCGTGAAGCAGATGTGCTAAGCGAGCGCGATCGAGTGTACGCATAAAATGAACCTCCGGAACACCTGTTATGCCATCCGTGGCCTGTTATCTAGAATTCACTTTTCAACGCATCCCCGAAAATGCCCAGCGCCTCGTTGATCTGCGCCTCGGTTACAATGAGCGGCGGGATCCACCGGATCGTATTGTCATAGGTACCGCAAGTTAGCAGCAGCAACCCACGCTCCTCGCATGCGTGCACAATGGATTTGATCATCGCTTTCTCGGCTGGTTTGCCGTTGACCGTGAATTCTGCACCGATCATCAAACCCAGGCCGCGCACATCTCCGATTGCCGGGTATTGCTCCTGCAACTTCCTCAGCCCGGTTACCAACTGGACCCCGCGCCGGGCCGCGTTACCGGGCATATCCTCCTCCCGCATGGCGCGGATGGTGGCGACACCCGCAGCACAGGCAACGATATTCCCACCATATGTCCCGCCGTGGGAACCGGTCTGCCATTTGTTCATCAGGTCAAGCGGTGCGAACACGCCCGAAAGGGGCAGGCCGGAAGCGATCCCCTTGGCAACGGTCATGATATCCGGCACCACATCGAAGTGATCCCGGGCAAACCATTTACCGGTCCGCCCAAACCCCGATTGGACTTCATCGAAGATGAGCAGGATGCCATGCCGGTCAACCAGTTCGCGCAAGCCCTTCATGAACGCGGCGGGCGGGTTGACATATCCACCCTCACCAAGCACCGGCTCGATCAGGATGGCCGCCGTCTCGGCCGGAGATGTCTGGGAAAGCAGGAGTTCCTCCAGCGCGGCCAGGCAGTATTGGGTGGTCTGCTCCTCGTTCATGCCCAGTCTGTAAGCATATGGATACGGCGCGACGAAAACGCCCGCCGGGAGCGGCTGGAAACCCGAACGATAGATCGTCTTCGATGTGGTCAACGCCATCGTACCGGCTGTGCGGCCATGGAAACTGCCCGAAAATACGATGATGTTCGGCTTGCCAGTGACCGCACGCGCCAGCTTAACTGCGCCTTCCAGCGCCTCAGCGCCAGAGTTGCTGAAAAAGAACCCATCGATGGCGGGTGGCACAATCGTCCGCAGTTCAGCAATCAATTCCATCATCGGTTTATGGACGATGATATTCGCCTGGGCGTGCAGGAAAAGCCCAGCCTGTGCACGGATCGCCTCGACGACTTTGGGATGGCAGTGGCCGGTATTGGTCACGCCGATGCCGCAAGTGAAGTCAAGATACTTTTTGCCATTACTGGCGTAAATGTAGCACCCTTCGGCACGCTCAGCTTCGATTGGGAAGATGCGCGTCCAAACCGGGGACATGTGTGGAAGGTTTTCACTAAAAAGAGACATAGAGGTTTTCCTGATAATCGTAATCAAAAAAGGGGAGAGTTTTTTCTCTCCCCTTCCGGAGGATCAAGCGGGTAAATATTGTGCAACCCAATCGATATCCAGTTTCTTTAACGTTGCCGGGGTTGGAATGCCATCATCCGTCCAGCCAGCCAGTCTGTAATACTCATCAAGCGCTGATTCGAGTTCTTCTTGGGTGAGGGCAAACCCGGCTGTCGGACCTGTGCCCTTGAGGGCCTTGAAGAATTTCTTGGGCAATTTATCATCCTTGCGACTGAAACCCTCGCGGGCATTGAATGTCCGCATCATGTTCAGGCGGCGCGCACCGACTTCCTGCAGCTCATCCACAGTCACACCCCAGCCAGTGACGGCGTTGATCATTTCTACAGTTTCAGCCGGGCCGTACAGGGTCCAGGCCGGGCCCCATACAAACTGGCACAGTTCGACCGAATCGCACAGGCTGAAGAACAACTGGCTGTTATAGGCAAAGCGGACTTTTTCAGGGGTCAAGCTGTAGGCAGGCTGCGGTTCACCCAGGCCGATCAGTTTCAGGCGATCAAGGTTGAGAGCGCCGACTCCTTCTTCGTAATAGGGGTCATGTTCGCTGGACTGGTGGTCCGCGCCGAAGGGATTGACAGCGTAGATCAGGCCGAGGGATCGTTTGGCCTGCGGCATGTGCGCCGGGGCTTCCTCGCCCTTGCTGGTGATCAGGAACTCGTCCGCGCCATTCCCCCAGATCTTTGCTGCCCTTTCCGAACCCTGCGACAGCACTTTACCAAGTGGGCCTTCATTTTTCACAATCGCATCCAGGGCAGCCAGCATGGCATCCGCGTTGCCGAATTTCAGGTCGATGCCACCCGTCTGTTCTTTGGTGATCAGGCCGTTCTCGTAGCACTCCATTGCAAAGGCAATCGTTGCGCCGCAGGTGATCGTATCCACACCATACTGGTTACAGATCATATTGGCGCGGGCAACAGCGGCCTGCTCCCGGATCCCGCAATAGGAGCCAAAGGTGCCCAACGTTTCATATTCCGGGCCGCCGTAATATGGGTCAACCGGATACTTGCCCTCGGTCACTTCCACTACTCGCTTGCAGCGGACAACGCACGCATAGCAGGTTTCGCGTCCCTTGAGAATGGTTGCAGACATGCGTTCCCCGCTAATATCATCGGCGTATTCGAATTGACCTTCGTTGTAGTTGCGGGTTGGAAGGCAACCGATGGTGTTATTGAACATGACAACCGTGGCCGTCCCATCGTTGGCGAGGCCGGGCATATCCGGATTATCCGGCAAAACCTTAGGCCCCATACGGTGCAAGGCAGCCAGGGCCTTGTTGTCAAAAACAGCAGGCTTCTTGGTGCCACGCACGACAACTGCCTTCAGGTTTTTACTCGCCATCACGGCTCCCATGCCCGTGCGCCCAATATGGCGGCTGGACATGCTAACGATGCTGGAGAACAACACGCCGTTCTCTGCACCGGGTCCATGCTGCAAGATCTCGATCCTGTTATCGCCGATCTCATCTTTCAGGATCCTATCCACTTCCCCCGTGACCTTGCCCATCAAATGGGATGCATCCCGCAGTTCGCAGGCGCCATCCTTGATGAACAGATAGACCGGTTTGGGAGACCTGCCCTTGACCACGATACCATCGAAACCTGCAAACTTTAGCTCTGCCGGGAAAAATCCGCCGCCCTGGCCATCGCCGATTCCGCCGCTCATCGGTGATTTGGCGTTGGCGTTGATGCGGCTCTGTCCAGAAATAGCTGCCCCAGTGGTCACACCCGTGAACAGCGTCAGAACATTTTCCGGGCCAAGCGGATCGGCCTTTGGCGGGGTGTGCTTCAGGACATAGTACAACCCCATGGCGCTGCCGCCCATGTACATCCGGTAGAAGGATTCGGGCGGTGTCTCGACCTTGAGGCTTCCGCTCGTCAGGTCGATATGCAGGATCCTGCCGTGATAACCGTATGGCATAGTTCACTCCTTTCGATCATAAGTGAATACCACTGTCGAATACGAGTTGCGTAGCGCAACATCGACTGAATACGCTACGCAACTCAACAGCGAATGTAACTAATCGTCGATCCCTTTCGGTGTCTTGCTCCAGGCAAAGATGTTCTTGGTATCAACCGGCTTGCCGTTGATATCGGTCAGTTCCTTGGGCGGATCGCTCTTCTGCGTCAGCAGGGAAACGACGATCAGGAAGATGACCGAGATAAAGAAGGCCGGGGTGGATGCAATGTAGATCGAATCCCACCATACGTCTTCCATCATCTCGCCTTCGTACACGACTGGCAGGATATAGGTGTATGCCCAGACCAGGGTTAAGGCAATCCATGAGATAACCCCGCTAAAGAAGGATGCCAACGCACCGGAATGGTTGGCCTTCTTCCAATACATGCCGATCAAATACGGTGCCGCCATGCCCACCAGAATGGAAGTATTTGCGAGAACGGCCAATTTATAGATCGTCGAGGCAAACAAGGCGATGAATAAGCTCAGGATACCGCTGACGATCAGGCTGATGCGGGTGATACGCAGGGTGGCCTTGTCAGAGAGATCCGGTTTGAACACCTTGACGATATTCTCGGTGAACATGGTCGCCCCAGCCAGCAGGGAACTGTCCGATGTGCTCATCAGGGCGGAGGCCACAACGGCCACAAAGACAGCTACAAGAATCGGAGGCAGGTATTTCATTGCCATCAGGATCAGTACATTTTCCAGATCTCCTCCACCCAGTTCAGCGCCCAAGGAACCGTAAGCCGCGACACCGATCAGTGGGGAGAGCACACCAAATCCCAGGTAAAGGGCGCCAGCCAGGAAGGTGGCCTTGACAGCTACGTTCTCGTTCTTGGATGCACAGGTGCGCTGCAGGTAATCCTGGGCCGGGATGGCGCCCAGGCCAAGCGCAAGCCAGGCCGCGATGTAATAGAAAATGCCATGCACCCCGAAATAGCCGTAATACCCATCCTCGGCTGTCGGCCAGATGGCAAAAGTGTTGGATGTATACTGCGCACCCGCCATATCGAACATATTTCCCAACCCGCCAACCGCGATTGCAATTGCAGTCGTGATCACTACCAGGCCGATGGAAGTCAGGAACATCTGCATGAAATCCAGGGCTGTATCCGCCCACAGACCACCCATCAGGGTGTACAAGGTCACGACCGTGGTCACCAGGATCATGCCCCATGCGAGCGGCCAACCAAGCAAGGCCTGCAGGATGGCGCCGCCCGCCACGATCTGGGCAGCCGTCCAGCCAAAGTAGGTAATGATCTGGGTCACCGTACCAATGACGGACATGGCCGTTCCATAGCGGTGCTGGAAGAAATCCATGATCGTCACGTATTGGGCTCGGCGCGCCAGGCGGACAACGAAGATGCCGGCGATCACAAGGCACATGGTCGCGCCGAATGGGTCGAAGACCACACCCTGGAAGCCGTATTGATAGGCTTCGTTAGCAGAGCCCATCAGGGTCTCAGCGGCAAACCAGGTGGCCATGATGGAAGGCGCGGCCATCCACAAGGGCAGGCGGCGTCCAGCCAGAACGTAATCCACATTGTTCTGGACCTTTTTGGACGCCCAAACACCGATGATCATGCGGATGATCAGGATGACAACGATCCCGCCGATGATCAATCCTGCATATTCATATGCTTCTCCTACCATGATATTCTCCTCTCAAGTATTATGGATTTGGCGGGGCAATGTGAACCATCGCCCTTTATTGATCACATTTCCTGGATCCCATACGGGAAGCCATAATCCTTCATCTTTTCCACGAAGGGGACCGGATCGAAAGCCTCCGGACCGAGCACGCCCACGCCCTTCCAGATGCCGTGCTCGAGCAGGTCCCAACCGATGACAGCATTGAACGCGGTTTGGGCTACAACAGCCTGGCAGCCCCACTTCTTCATGCATTTCTTGTTATCAGCCACCTGATAAATATAAACCTGTTTCTGCTTGCCATCTTTTTTCCCCTTGACCCAGGTACCGGCACAAGTTTTGCCTTCCATCTTGTCACCAAGATGAGCCGGGTCTGGCAGACAGGCTGCAACCACATCGCGCGGCGCGACCATCACATCCTTGACCTTGATCGGCTCCTTGTTGTCCAGGCCGATCATGTGGAGTGTCTTCAAGACACCGATGAACTGGTCACCAAGCCCGTACTTGAATGTAACCCGCTTGCATTTGACCCAACGCGGCACGAGCAGGACTTCCTCGTGCTCAACGTTCACGACCTCCACCTTGCCGATGCCTTCCGGGAACTCGAAAATTTCCGGTTCGGAGAAAGGCGGAGTAGTGAACCAACCCTTTTCCTTTTCCCAGACAACCGGTGGATTCAGGCATTCTTCGATGGTTGTCCAGATCGAGAAATTGGGCGCAAATTCATAACCCTTGACGATGATATTGGCCCCATCACGGATGCCGATCTCGTCGATCTCATCGAACAGGTAATCCTGGGCATAGCGGGCAAAGATATCCGCCATGCCGGGCTCAACCCCCAGGCCAACCAGGCACAGGATTCCTTTCTTCTCCCAATCCTTGGCGCGTTCGAACTGGTAATCACCAAGTTTGACGCCACATTTCTCGAACGGCTTCTTCGGGTGCGGGGAGCTGAGCGTCATGGCCATATCCATGTAATTGATGCCCACATTGTATGCAGCGTCGAAGATGGGCTCGTTGAAGGATGGGTCGCAGGCATTCATGATCAGATCGACCTTGTACTTCCTGGCAAGCTCTTCCACCATCTCGCGTTTGCTGGCATCGATCCAGGCAATCGGGAAGCGCTTCTTGTCGCCCAGCTTGGCCTGGACCTCCTTGATCCGCTCACGGTTGTAATCGGTGAGCACCACTTTCTCCACCCAGGGGCGATCCTTGGCGATGGCCGCGATCGCTTCGCCAACCCCACCCGTTCCAACAAGCAACACTTTCATATCAGCATCTCCTTTTTATGAATAGTTCGGTTCTATACGGTTACTGTAGCTTCTCAATAAATAGGGGAAGATGGGGTGTGTGGGCGGCAAAGCCGCCCACACACCTCCCGCCCCCCAAGTTATTGAGATGGTACCGGTTACTTTAATAGTAGATTTCCTTGACAATTTTCAGATGCATGAACGATTCCGACTCGCGGACGCCCTCGATCCGATATAAACGTTCGGTTAAGAACTGGAGTAGATGATTCTGATCGCGGCAGACTACTTCTGCAATAATGTCGTAAGAACCACTGACGACAATCAGGTAAATCACCTCTTCGAGTGCCGCGATCTTGTCTGCTACCTTCAGTAGCTTTCCGCCATCCACTTTTATGCCGATCAAAGCCATCGTAGTAAAGCCCATCCGAAGTGGATTGGTTATCGCAACTACACGCAACACCCCCATCTCCACCAGGCGGTTATAACGCATGCGAACCATGCCGGGGGAAACATGTAGTTCCTCGGCAATTTGAGCCAGCGGCATCCTGCCATCTTGTTGCAACATCGTGATGATCCTCTGGTCGATTTCATCCAGTTTTTCAAATCCGCTGATGTTTCCTTTTGCCATGTTCATATATTACAACTTTTCATCATGAAAGTCAATAATATTATGCGCTTATATCACTCAATTACACCTATTTATGACGATTCCGCTAAATTTCTCCGGCGCGCCGTTTATCCTATGTGGTTTCGGCCGTTTCTTCAACCACATCCTCCAGTCGGTTGAGCACCTCATCAATCTGTTCATAGGTAATAACCAATGGAGGCTCAATGCGGACAGTCTGCGCGCTGATAAGCGTTCCAGCCACAAGCACACCTCGTTTGAATAAACCTGCAGCCACCTTGTAACCGATCTCCGGTTTCTGAAAGTGCATACCGATCAGCAACCCTCTACCGGTGATCTCGCGGTAGATTTGTGGATATTTCTGCGCCAATGCATTAAGTTTGGGGATGATGTAGTTTCCCTTGGCTGCTGCCACTTCCCATAGTTTATCGCGCAAGGTCACATTGATGGCTGCGATGGCTGCTGCGCAAGCCAGGGCATTCCCGCCTGTTGTGGTGGTGTGGATGAACGGGTTGGGATACATCATCACCTGCCAGATCTCTTCGGTAGAGCAAAATGCGCAAACAGGCATCACCCCACCGCCGAGGGATTTGGCAACGGACAAAATATCCGGGATGACATTCCAGTGATCCACGCCCCACAGTTTCCCGGTTCGGCCCAGACCCGTCTGGACCTCATCCGCGATCAGCAGGGCGCCGTAACGCTTCGTCGCTTCCCGGATGCGCGGCCAGAAATCATCCGGCGGGACGATCGCGCCAGCCTCGCCCTGAATGGGTTCCATAAGAACCGCTGCGATGCCGATCCCAACCTTCTGGCAGGTTTCCAACTGGCGCTCGACGGCCTCCGCATCCCCGAAGGGCACATGATAAACCGGTCCACCATAGAGAATACCCACCGGCTCGCGGTAATCAGACTTTCCGAGCATGCTGAGCGAACCCATGGTCTTGCCATGGAACGCCTTTGTCGCGACGATAAAGCCCGGTTTCTTGGTGTACATCTTGGCCAGCTTGATCGCGCCTTCGATACTTTCTGTTCCACTGGAAGCGAAGAATGAATACTTGATATCGCCGGGGGTGATCATGGCCATCAACTTCGCCAACACACCCCGCAGTGGATCGATCAATTCCTGGCTCGGCATCGGGGTGCGGAAGGTCAACTGGTCACGCACAGCCGCTACCACCTCCGGGTGACTCCAGCCAAGATCCATCATCCCGTACCCGCCCAGGCAATCCAGGTACTCGCGCCCCAGCACATCCCGGAACACTGCGCCGGAACCGGTCCATTCGGTCGCAGCCCAATCCCCGGCTTCCGTTACCGATTTCCGGTATTCCAGCCAGCCTTTATTGAAATGTTCAGCAAAATTCTGTTTGGATTCTTCGATGATCTTCTTGCCATCCTCCTCCGAGATATCTGGCTTGTGGATGATATCCAGCCAACGCTGCGAATAGGCGAAGGCATCTTCATAAGTTTTTGACATATGCTCTCCTATCTTCATTCCCAATCCGAGACTTCCTTATACCAGGGCTTTTTCGTGCCCGCTTTGGCGCGACCTTTCCATTTTCCAGACTTTGGTGCCGCTTCGATGGATGCAAGGATTCGATCGGCCTTCTCGGCAATGATCTTGCGCTGTTCATCGGATAGTGCTTTTACGCCAGCCGTGGCTTCCTTGATGCGACCAAGATTGGTGGTTGCAGTGTAATAAAAGCCCCAGTCTTCCGAGAATATCTTTACCAGATACTTGATATTGACAGCATCCTGATCCGTATCACCTACCGCACCGGCGAGCAGGAGCAACATGGCGTCTTTGAGATCCTTGTCGTTGATCTGCACAATTTGCAGCTTCTGGAGCAGTAAATCTGCCAGTGAAACACAGTAAGGGTGGGCCTCCAGGCGACCGCGATAATCAATCGGGTGGTTGTAATCCAGTTTGTCGAAGAACACATCGATCATCGGGATGCGGTCGCTGAAAAAGATGAGCCGCGTCCCGCCGCTGATCATGGCCGCCCGTTTTTCCAGTTCGTAGCCTTGAGACTCAAAAAAAGGTACCAGTTTCCCGCGCTGTTTGCCGTAGGAGGCATAATCGATATCCGTGAACACCCGCTCTCCCAGGCGTTCCATGCGACTGTAAAGATCCGTATAGTCAGGGAAGTAATAATGCAAGGCGATCGGTCCCATCACGCGCAGGATCAAGCCCTGTTTCTGAGCCTCGTCTGTCAGGCGGCGGGCCTCCTCAAGATAGGCTTCCGGTTTTGGGTACTCATCCAGCGGGATATCCTTTGGCAATCGAAAATTTTGTGGCATGTTTATGCTCCTAACCGGAAGTGAAGACGTAATCTTTAACTTTCCCTTTTTCCAGGACGATCACGGCACCTTTCAGGATGCCTTCGGAATACTCGCTGCCAGGGTTGATCAGCAAAGTCCGTTTCGCTTTCTGGGCGCCGCGCGATTCGTGGATGTGCCCATGTAATCCGATCAAGGGTTGGTATTTTTCGATCATTTTCGCCACGGCCCGGCTACCTACATGGATTTTCTCATCCGCAGCCTGGACCAGGTTCTCATCCAATTTGGGTGCCAGATCAAGGGCATAACCGTAAGGTGGGGCGTGGAAATTAAAAATGGCGTTCGATTTGTCCTTCACCAGCCCACACAGTTCCTCGAGCATCGGTTCCAGTTCCTCGTCCGGCTTCTCGCGCGGGGTATTCCAGGGGGTCGGGTTGGCCCAACAAAACGTGATCATCTCATGGTCGCCGACAGGCACATTCCTGTTGTTGCAATTGACGATCGCCGCAGAATCCTCGATCACCTTGTCGACTTCGAAGTGGTCATCGTTGCCCGGCGCCATGTAAACTTTATAGGTTGTACCGGCCAGGCGCTCATCCGCCAGCGCGATCCATTCCTTCAGGCGGGCCAGCATAAGCTCCTTGAACAAAGTATCCACCTTTTTGGGATCATCCCGGTAAGTTCGGAACTCTTCGGGCGTCTGGTGAACCCAGTAATAGCCCATCATCTCGATGGTTTTCTTGAGCTTGTCCAGTTCCTCCTGCGTGCTAACTTCCGTGTGCGTTCCCATCAGGGTGGTTTCCCAGCCTCCGCCAGCCTTTTCGATCAGCGGAACCAGAACCTTGCCGGTCAGATCTCCGAGCAGGATACCCACATCGACATCATAAACTTTCAGCGCATTCAGGAATTTGCGGTAACAGTGATTAGAGCCGTGAATGTCGGTTACGAAGAAAATCTTGATCGCTTTACCCATAGGACACCTCGTTCAAAATAAAGTTAGATAATTGCGCTACCGAAGGACGGAAGATGACCTCCCGTCCTTCGTTCAAAGATCTTAATTAATCTGGCGGTAACTCTCCAAAGGTCATGTTCGAATCGACACCGGCCTTCTTGTTGCGCCACTTCCAATAGAAATACCATAGGATCCCTGCACCCCATATGACCGCATATAGGATGACTGACCCAATTGCCATCCCCTCCAAATCTGGCAAGATGAGGAAGAAGTAGAATAGGATGGCCAGATAGATCAAGTTAACTACCGCACCGATCGTGACAACAGGGATCCCCAGGATCTTCCAGCTTTTATAGGGTGAAGAATCCCAGATCTGGCGGGCCTTCTTCGAGAAGGGGAAGACTGCAGCAGCGATGGCCGTAACCCCAAAGACCGTAACGATCTCAAGACCGGTGACCGAAAGGCCTTCCATCGGGTTGCCACGGAATGCATACAATGCGATACCGATCTCACCCAGGATGAAACACAGAATATGGTTTTTAACAGGGGATGCCCAGCGATAGTTAATATCAGCAAACCACTTGGGTCCCATGCGATCCATACCCCAGGCAAAGAGTATGCGCGGGAAAGCCAGGTAGGATAACGCCACCCACCACAGGTTGAACAGGATGAATGACAGGGCCATCAGGAAAGTCATGATCTTGTTCTGGGTGATCACCGCAGCTAATCCGACAAAATGGGGAGACCAGGGGAATGAATACCCCGCCAGGCCTTCGCCCATGTTATCCACCCAGGCTGTCGCTGAAAGGAACTCAAAGCCGACCGTGCGATACAGGACAATCGCCAACCAGAGCATGAAGAAGCCCGGCAAAAGGACGGCGGACAGGTTTGCCAGGATGATTGTCTTATCCGGTCTCTTCACCTCGCCAGCGATGAAGGTGATGCAGTAGGAATAGGCAAAGAGCCAGGAAGCGGCCACCATCACACCCAGCGTGTCAAACCAGTTCCACGTAGTTGGTAAAACATCGCCAGCCTCCGTGATTGTAGTTCGCGCCGTTGCCAGGAATCCTTCGTAGGTAAGCGAGCCGTACTGGGTTGCAAGGGCATCCCAAGACTGAATAAAGCTCTCGCGCGATGTGAAGGTAAATACAAGCAGGATCACAAGCGTCCCGAGAATACCCAGGCCCATGACCACCTTCTGCACGCTGGCGAATACTTTCATGCCGAATACAACGAACAGCAAGGCGATAAAGCTCACCACGGATGAAATCAAGAAT
>Ga0209285_10000141_pt1 | contig 25631 bp, 24 predicted proteins | sample PPLLak3March2015_2_FD_187249 | JGI IMG/M metagenome (GOLD analysis project Ga0209285, IMG submission 187249) | Freshwater sediment microbial communities from Prairie Pothole Lake near Jamestown, North Dakota, USA - PPLs Lake P8 Core (3) Depth... | ecosystem: Environmental > Aquatic > Freshwater... | reverse complement strand
GTTGGTTTTCGTACTCGTTTTGCCCATGCTGGCCATCCTGCTATCCGGATGCGCTGAAGGGTTGCAGGCCGCTTCCTGGCCCAGCATTACCGTAGAGGGAGAATATGCCTATGTCGCCGCTGGCCCCCAACTGTATGCTGTAGAGCTGGATGATGGCGACGATATCTGGCAATTCTCACAGAAAAGCACGATGCAAAATCAATTCGCCATTTTTGCCACGCCCATTCTGACGCCGGATGGACAGTTGATCGTTGGGGCGTATGACAAAGTGCTCTACAGCCTGGATCCAACAGTGGATCCGGAGCAGGAAGATAACATCAACTGGTCATTCCCGGATGCCAAGGACCGCTGGATCGGCAGCGTGCTGGTTGCCAATGACCGCATCTATGCGCCCAATGCCGACCACAAACTGTACATCCTGAACTTCGATGGCGAACTCCAGGGCGAACCGTTCGAAGCCGATAACGCCCTCTGGACAGCCCCGGTTACGGATGGCGAAAAGATCTACTTCACATCCCTCGGTAGCACAGTCTACGCGCTGGATGCAATAAGCGCTGAAAAGGTTTGGGAACAGAAAATTGACGGCGCCATCCTGGGCGGGATCGCACTCGGCCCCGACGGTGTCTTATATATTGGCACCTTCAGTGGTATGGTGACCGCCCTGAATACATCGAATGGCAAGCCTTTCTGGGAGAAGCAATTCCCCGGGCAGATCTGGTCCACGCCTGCCCTGAGCGATGGCACATTGTATGTCGGCACATCCGATGGTCACGTTTACGCCCTCAATGCCGAAGATGGCAGCGAGATTTCAGATTTCATGGCTGATTCTGCTGTTCTGGGCACACCCCTGGTGCTGGAGAACAAGATCATATTCGGCACAGAACTCGGCACGCTGTACTTCCTCGACCGGGAAACCCTCGAAGACAACCGGGAAATCCTGGCCGGAAAGTTATATGGCACCCCTGTCCTGGCTGGGGAACGCATCCTGGTTGCACCCGTAAAGGGTGACTACATCCTGCTCGCCTACGATCTCGATGGTAAACAGGATTGGACCTTCACGCCGGATAAGTAAAGGAGAAATATTATGTGGGAAACCATTATTGTTACCCCCCTGACGAACTTGTTATTGTGGGTGAACACCCTGGTCGGCGGACACTTCTGGATCGCCATCATCCTGTTCACCATCCTCATCCGCCTTGCAACCCATCCACTGATGGCCAAGCAAATGAAATCCACCGCCGCACTGCAGGAGATGCAGCAATCCAAAAAATGGCAGGAAATCCAAGCGAAACACAAGGGCAATAAAGAGCAACTGGCTCAAGAGCAGATGAAGATGTACAAGGAAGCCGGGGTCAGTCCCTTCGGCTCCTGCCTGCCAACATTGATCCAACTTCCAATTATTTTTGGCCTGTACCAGAGCGTCATGCGGGCGCTCTCTGCCACTCCCTTGCAGTTAACATATCTGGTCAAGAGCGCTGGTACGTTCACCGGGGAATTACTGAATATCAATATAACCGAGATGATCCCGCTCAATAGCAATTTCCTTTGGATGAACCTGGGCCAACCGGAGCGGGTAACGATCTTCGGCTTCGGCGTCTCGATCCTGGCCATCATCGTTGCCATCACCACCTATATCCAGTCCAAACTGACCATGCCGGCCACGCCCTCCGCCAATCCAACCGATCAGAGCGCCCAGATGGGCAAGATGATGAGCCTCTACATGCCCCTGATGCTGCTCTACTTCGCATGGAACTATGCTTCCGGCCTGGCATTGTATTTCATCGTCAGTAACGTGCTGGGCATCGTTCAATATGCCCTGCTGGGCAAGGCTAACTGGAAGAACCTCCTGCCAAAGAGCCTCCAGCCAGCCACGAAAACAGGAGGAAAAAAATGAGCGAAAACGAGCGCGCCACGCTGGAAATCATTGCCCCCACTGTGGAGGAAGCTATTGCCCAGGGCCTGGCCGATCTGGGTCTCACGGAAGATGCAGTGGATGTGGAAGTGCTGGATGCTGGCAGCCGCGGCCTGCTTGGCCTGGGTGGGCGACAGGCCCGCATCCGCCTGGCCATCAAGGGCGTATCTGCCGAACCTGATACCAACCAGCCCGAAGCAGCCAAAACCGCCCCGGATGGGGAGGATCACGAACTGCGCCTGGCCGAGGACACGGTCCGGGAGTTGATCGGCAAGATGAAAGTGCAGGCCAATGTCAGTGCGCATTATGGCAGCCTCGACGAAGAGGGCAACCGCCCTATCCATGTGGATATCCACGGCAATGACCTGGGTATCCTGATCGGCCGCCGGGCGGAAATCCTTAACTCGCTGCAATACATCGTCAACCTGATCATTGGCAAGCAACTGGAACACTGGGTGCAGGTGGTGGTGGACGTGGAAGGCTACCGTTCCCGCCGCGAGCGCCAACTGCGCCAGATGGCCCAGCGCATGGCAGACCAGGCGATGAAGACCGGCCGCCGGCAGGTGCTGGAACCCATGTCCGCAGCCGAGCGCCGGATCATCCACATCGAACTGCGTGACCATCCCAATGTAACGACCCAGAGTGTCGGCGACGAACCGGGCCGCAAGGTCACCATCGTGCCAAAGTAATATTGTTAGTTCATACGTAATTCAAAGGGGTTGGGGGTGTGGCGGGTGGGTTTCACCCGCCCACCACACCCCCGAATCCATCCCAACCGCGCAACTCCTAATTGTTACAGGTTTTCCATACAAAGCCCGGCTTCTTCGAGAAACCGGGTTTCGTTTTTTTTCGGCCCTCAGGTATAATCTGTGTGTGACCGGACTTATCCCTATTAAACCAATCGATTATCTCATCATCGGCCACCTGGCCTGCGATCTGACGCCTGACGGCCCGCGCCTGGGCGGTACCGCAGCGTATTCCGGATTGACTGCCCGCGCCCTCGGCTTGGAGGTCGGTGTAGTCACAGCCTGGGGGGGAGAATTCCCTCTCGACGCCCTGGACGGGATCCAGATCTGGACTGTACCCGCCGGGAAAAGCACCACCTTCGAGAATGTGTATACTCATACCGGACGCGTCCAGTATCTGCATGCACGGGCACCCGAACTTGATTTTCAGATGGTTCCGCCAGAGTGGCGGCACGCAGCCATCGTTCACCTGGGTCCGATTGCACAGGAAATCAAACCCATCCTGGATGGGATCCTTTCACCATCCTTACTCGGTCTGACCCCGCAGGGCTGGCTGCGCTGTTGGGATGAGAATGGATGGGTCAAACCCTGTGCATGGCCTGGGGCGCAGGAAGCTCTCACCAACGCAGGAGCAGCCATCATCAGCGTAGAAGATGTGGACAAGGATGAAGATCAGATCGAAGCGATGGCACTTGCCTGCCGGGTGCTGGTTGTAACGGAAGGGCCGGCAGGAGCAAGGTTATATTGGAATGGCGACCTGCGGCGCTTCCATGCGCCGGAATTGGAGGAGATCGATGCAACCGGGGCCGGTGATATTTTTGCAGCAGCCTTCTTTTCCCGCTTGCATATGACGAGGGATCCCTGGGAAGCAGCACGTTTTGCCACATGTTTGGCGTCTTTGTCGGTCGCCCGTCGCGGGCTGGATGGCGTTCCAACGACTGAAGAAATTCAAGCCTGCCTCGTGGAGGTATTTTAGTGGGAAGGGTCTACACACTCGTCAACCAGAAAGGTGGGGTTGGTAAAACGACAACCGCCATCAACCTGGGTGCCTACCTTGCAACGTATCACCAACGGGTTCTGATCGTCGATATCGACCCGCAAGCCAATGCCACATCCTGCCTGGGCGTGGATAAGCATACCATCCAAGGTGGCAGCTATGAATGCTTGTTCAATGGGTTAGAGGCGGCTTCATTGATCCTGCATAATCCGCGCTTGAAATTATCCTTATTGCCATCCTCTCCATCCCTCGCAGGAGCGGAGGTGGAACTGGTCAGCGAGCAGGCGCGTGAAGGCAGATTGAGACAAACGCTTGCTCCCCTGATGGAACGGTATGATTACATCCTGGTCGACTGCCCACCTTCACTGGGCTTGTTGACCGTGAATGGCCTGCTGGCGGCCAAAGATGGCATCATCATCCCTGTACAATGCGAGTACCTTGCCCTGGAAGGCCTGGGAGAGTTGACGCGCACGCTCCAGCGCGTGCGCATGTCACTGTTCCCTGGATTGCACATCCGCGGCGTGGTATTGACGATGTTCGATAGCCGTACACATCTTTCGGCGGATGTGGTTGCCGAGGTCAAGAAACATTTTGCTGCACAGGTTTTCGAAACCGTGGTTCCCCGCAGCATCCGCCTGGCCGAAGCACCTTCCTATGGGTTGCCGATCAATTCTTACGCTCCCAGTTCGAGCGCTGCAAAAGCTTATCATTTCCTGGCACGCGAAGTTTTGGCGGGGGATGGCATCAGCCTGCCCCCGATGGAGGAATAGCCAATGTCCCCGAAATCTGGTCTTGGCCGCGGGCTGGATGCCCTGATCCCCGGTGGCGAATTTGTCCCTGCCGAAAGAGGCATAACGCATGTTTCTGTAGATTCGATCTCCCCCAACCCGCGCCAGCCGCGCCAGGATTTCCATGCTGAGGAACTGGAAGAACTGACCGATTCGATCCGCGAACATGGGGTCATCCAGCCGTTGATTGTCACACCCGCCAACCAGGCTGACCGATATACATTGATCGCCGGAGAACGTCGGTTGCAAGCCGCCCGCATGGCAGGGCTGGCATCCGTACCGGTCATTGTCCGGGATGCAACCGACCAGCAACGCTTGGAATTGGCCTTGATCGAAAACGTTCAGCGCGCCGATCTGAATCCCCTCGAAGAAGCAGAGGCGTACCGGCAACTGTACGAGGATTTCAGCCTTTCCCATGAAGATATCTCCCGCAGGGTTGGCAAGAGCCGCGTTGCAGTGACGAACACGATGCGCCTGCTGCGATTACCGGATTCGGTCAAGAATGCTTTGATCGAAGAACGGATTTCAGAAGGCCATGCACGGGCATTGTTAGCCCTGTCGACGCCTGAAGCCCAGTCTGCCGCCTTGAAGACAGTCATCAGCCAGGATCTGACTGTCCGCAAAACGGAGGAACTGGTGCGCAAACTTTCAGGCGAGAAGAAGGCATCGCTGAAAACAGTGCCACTGCCGGAAATCACAGAACTCGAAGAACGCCTGCGAACCAGCCTGGGCACGAAAGTGACCCTGCGTTCCGGGAAGAAAGGCGGAAGCCTGACCATCCATTACTACTCAAACGAGGAACTGGACGCGCTGCTGGGACGTTTGTTGAACCAGGAATGAAAAATCACAACAATATCTTGACCCGATGATTTTCGATTTATAACGGTCATTTGCCATGCAATTACTCGAGCATGCCCGCATCCACACTCTGGATCCAACCCTCCCCACGGCAGAAACGCTTGTGTTGGAAGGTGATCGGATCCTGGCTGTGGGCGGGCCTGAGCTGGCCGAACAATTCCCTGCCGCATCCCGGCAGGATATGGGGGAACGTGTGATCCTGCCCGGATTAACCGATGCCCACATGCACCTCCAGACATATGCCCTTGGATTAGAGAAAATCGACTGCGAAGTCGGGACACGCGCCGAATGCTTGAGGCGAGTTGCGGAACGAGTGCGCATGGCGAAACCGGGTGAATGGATTTTTGGACATGGCTGGAACCAGAATTCCTGGGTAGAAGGCTTCGGCACGGCTGCCGACCTGGATGCGGTTGCACCGCATAACCCTGTCTACCTGACTGCAAAATCGCTCCACGCAGGCTGGGCAAACAGCCAGGCCCTGGAAATGGCCGGGATAACCGCTTCCACGCCTGATCCAAAGGATGGCTTCATACAGCGCAACGAAAGCGGCAACCCGACCGGCATCCTGTTTGAAAAAGCCATGGATTTGATGAAGGCAGCCATTCCGGAACCGGATCCTGAGGAGTTGGCAGAAATCATCCGCGATATCCAGCCCTACTTATGGAAGATGGGGCTAACGGGTTTGCATGACTTTGACCGCCGGGCATGCTTCCAGGCACTGCAGTACCTGCATGAACGCGATGAGTTGAAACTGCGCGTGATCAAGAGCATTCCATTCGAGGAAATGGAAGATGCGATCAGGTTAGGCCTGCGAACCGGCTTTGGCGATGATACCCTGCGGGTTGGGTCGGTCAAGATTTTTGGGGATGGCGCGCTGGGGCCACGCACCGCCGCCATGCTCGAATCCTATCTTGATGACCCTCAAAATTGTGGTATTCTCAATGCAGTTGTGGAAGAATTATACGATGTTGGCCGGCTGGCAACAGATAACGGTCTTAGTCTGGCTATCCATGCAATCGGTGACATCACAAACCGTAAAGTCCTGGATCAGTTTGCCAGGATCCGCAGGTACGAGCAGGAGAAAGGGTATCGGGCTTTGCGTCATCGCATTGAACACGTTCAAATACTGCATCCGGCAGATGCCACCCGCTTGGCCGAGTTGGATATCATCGCTTCCATGCAGCCCATCCACGTCATCTCGGATATGGAGATGGCAGACCGCTACTGGGGGGATCGGTGCCGCGGGGCATACGCCTTACGGACGCAATTGGCGCACGGAGCGCATCTGGCCCTTGGTTCCGATGCACCGGTCGATTCACCCAATCCATTCCTGGGCTTGCACGCGGCCGTTACACGCCGTCGTGCGGATGGATACCCCGGGCCGGATGGTTGGTACCCGGAGCAACGCTTGACTCTCACGGAAGCCCTGGAAGGCTTTACGGTCGGCCCGGCCCATGCGGCTGGGATGGAATACCGCTTGGGATGTTTGAAAACCGGATATTTGGCAGACCTGGTCGTATTACCGGAAGATCCGTTCACATGTGACCTGGATGGGTTGCTGACCATGCAACCCGAGGCGGTCATGGTAGGCGGTGACTGGGTTTGGCAGGCATGAGGTAATCTGATGGTAAAAAAGAACCTGACACCTGAGATGCTGGTGCCTCGCCTGGGGGAATATCTTGTACAACAAGGCCACATTACTGATAAACAACTCAAACAGGCTTTAGGTTTCCAGAAAAAGAAAGCCAAAACCGATAAGCCATTCTTGCTTGGCCAGGCCTTGGTGGAATTGGAGTTGATCGACAAGGCCACCCTGGATGAGGCAATTACAGAGCAGATCATCCAATTGCGTACCGCGCTGGAAAATGCCAACCGCTTCCTGGAGCGCCGGGTGCAGGAACGGACGGCAGATCTGCAGGAAGCACTCCGAAAACTATCTGAACTGAGCCAACTGAAGGCAAATTTTGTTGCCAATATCTCCCATGAACTTCGAACCCCATTGACGCATGTAAAGGGCTACCTGGAACTATTGATCACAGAGGCGCTTGGCCCGATTACAGAGGAGCAGTACAAAGCGCTCGAGGTCAGCCAGCGCGCTGCGACCCGCCTCGAGAACCTCATGGAAAACCTGATCATGTTCTCGCTGGCATCACGCGGTGAAATGACCCTGCACCTGGGCAAGGTGAACCTGAACAAGGTTGCTTCCGAAGTCATCGGTTACACCAAACCAAAGGCAGTAGATAAAAACGTAACCCTCACCGTAGATATTCAGCCGGACTTGCCCTTTGTCCAGGCGGACGAGGAAATGATCTCCTGGGCGATCCTGCAATTGCTGGATAATGCTGTCAAATTTACACCCACGGGAGGGGAGGTAACCCTATCCATCCAGGCAGAGAGTGAAACCTTGGTTCAAGTAACTGTGTCGGATACCGGCATTGGCATCCCGGAGGATAGCAAGGCGGAGATATTCGAGCCATTCCACCAATTGGATGGTTCCTCCACCCGGAAACACGGGGGAACTGGCATCGGACTGACATTGGTACGCGAAATCCTGGACGCGCATGGATCTGTGATTGATGTACAATCAGAGCGGGAAAAGGGATCCTCGTTCCGCTTTCCTTTAATCGTCGTAGGAAAGAAATAATGCAAAACACTGAAACCGATCAAACCTATCTGGATTTTTTCGTTGCGCTAACCGAAGCAATTGAAGATGGAGAGTGGAGAGCTTGCCTGGACTCCCTGTTCAAGAATTTCAGGCAGGAGTTCGTTTTTGACAACCTGGCCATCTTTTCATCTGAGGTAGGGAAACTGCCAGAAGTCATCTATGCCCGTGCAGTGGGGCGTGGTCGCAACGCCGAAGCCGACGCATCCTGGGGAGAAGAAGTAGCCAACCAGGTTTTACTGGATAAAACCATCGTGCAAGACAAACCCCTAAAAAAAGATCCGGAAAATCGGATCAAGATGCCTTATATCCTGGGGCTTCCACTTCAATTACTTCGCAAAGCAGGCGCGCTGGTATTCATTCGCTTTGGAGGCCCGGAATACACATCCGACCAGATAAAGCTGGCAAGGTTGACCGCCAGCCATGTATCCCGTATCCTTGAGAGAAACTTGCTGCGCGAGTCGACGGAACAGTTGGAGGTCGCACGGAATTACGCGCAATTGCAGGATGATTTCATCGCAACGATGTCCCACGACATCCATACCCCGCTTGGTTTTATCAAGGGATATACCACATCATTGCTCCGATCCGATACGAAATGGGATCTGGAAACACAGCACGAATTCCTCACCATCATTGATGAGGAGGCCGATCACCTGATGTATTTGCTGGATCACCTGCTGGATTCTGCGCGCTTGCAAAGCGGGGTATTGATGATGGATTTTCAACCAGTGCGGCTGGATTCCCTGATCCGTGATGTAGCCATGCGCATCAGGAGTCGCAATAAACCAGTTGGAATCGAACTGGATCTCCAACCTGCACCCCCAATCCAGGCTGACACGGTCCGGCTGGTACAAGTTTTCGATAACCTATTCGAAAACTCCTTGAAGTATGCCCCCGATTCGAAAATCGCTATTAAAATGTGCAAGCAAGACAAGTACATTAGAGTCACCTTCTCCGATCATGGACCGGGCATACAGCCCGAGCACCTGCCATTCCTTTTCGAGCGTTTCTATCGTGTACCCAACCAGGAAGGCAAACGGGGAACTGGATTGGGCTTATACATTTGCCGGGAAATTGTCCGGGCGCATGGCGGTCTGATTTCCGTTGAGACTGGCCCGGACAAAGGAACGACATTTATTATTGAATTGCCTTATAAGCAAAATTGATACCCTATCAGGTCAAACAAGGAGATGTGTGCTATGGCAACTCGGATTTTGGCTGTCGACGATGAACCCAGGTATTTGAGACTGCTGGAGGCGAATCTCAGAACGGAAGGATATGAGGTTCTCACAGCAAAGGATGGAGATGAGGCGCTGGAGGTTTTTTCGGCCCAGCCGGTTGATCTCATCCTTCTGGATGTGATGATGCCTCACCTGGATGGTTTTGCCACCTGCCAGCGTATCCGGCAATACTCTAGCGTCCCGATCATCATCCTGACTGCCAAGGGAGAAGAGCAGGATCGGGTGCGCGGTTTGGATGTCGGCGCAGATGATTACCTGGTCAAGCCGTTTTCGGTTATGGAGCTGCTGGCGCGCGTTAGGGCTGTCCTGCGGCGTGCCCAGGTGGCCGAAACTGGACAAACCCGTTTCTTCACACACGTGAATTTACGGATCGATCTGGCGCGTGCGGAAGTTTGGCTGGGTGATCAGTTGGTATACCTCTCAGCCACTGAGTATCGCCTCCTGCTCCAGTTCGCGCACAATGTTGGCAAAGTTGTCACTGCGGAAGAGTTGCTCACCAGTGTCTGGGGTCCTGAATATGCCAGCGACAAGGAAATCCTTTGGGTTACCATTGCCCGCCTTCGCCAGAAAGTCGAGAAAGACCCCCATGAACCCACCCATATCGTCACCCGCTCCGGGCTGGGATATATCATGCCGCCTGAAGACTAAATGACCCTGTTGCCCAACCCGATTACCTGCAGGTGGATCGGATAACTTGTGACGAAATGACTGAAGATGCGCTTGTTGTATTGGTGATCGACCCTGATGTGGCCAGCAGGAACTACCTTGCAGCCATGCTCCGGCAGCACCAGTATACGGTCATTCTTGCCGCATCGGGTCGCGAAGGGCTTGTCAGCGCCTGGAAGGAATTGCCCGCGGCCGTCATTTTCGAACCTGCGCTTCCAGATATTTCCAGCGTGGAGTTGGTGACCCGGTTGCGCCAGGAACGTCGAACCGAGGATGCATTCCTGGTGGCATTGGCCAGCAAGGAAGACCCGGATGAGATATCCCAACTCATGGTTGCACGTTGCAACGAGTACCTGGTCAAGTCACCGGTTGTCTTGGAAAGATTGCTCGAGATCATGCCGCGCCCAAGTCAAGATGAAGATAAGCCGAAAGCTGAAGGGCACCTGATCGTGCTACTCAGCGCAAAAGGGGGAACCGGCACATCTTCCCTATGTGCGAATATCGCAACCAGCGTTGCCAGGCAAAATCCCGATGCCAGCGTGGTAGTAGTGGATATGGTATTGCCGATCGGCTCCATCGCAAATATCGTTGGCATGGGTACGGATACCAACCAGGTCACGGTCGCAGAAGAATATACCCGCCGCAGTTCCTCCTCGTTTTTTATGACCCACCTGCCAAAATCGGAAGCCTGGGGTTTTTGGGTGCTGCCCGGATCACCCGACCCTGAAACTGCCAGCCATATAACGGTCGAACGGATCAATGAAATGCTACTGTCCATGTTATTGGAATTCGATTATGTATTCGTAGACCTGGGACGCGCCCTTTCACGTATCAGCCTGCCGATTATCCGCAGGGCAGATAGCACTGTTCTCATCGTAAGTACTGACCTGAGTGCAGTTACCCTGACACGAACCGTCCTGGATTACCTCAAAGCCCAGGGCATTGCGATGGAGAACATTTATACCATTTTGAACCGGCCAGTTGGGATCGAGGGAATGCTGAAGCCGGATGTGGAAGAAGAACTTGGGATGCCAGTACACCTGACCATACCCTATGTCGCCGGCAACTTCACAATGGCAAATAACAACCATGTGCCCTTATCCCTGCGCTTTCCGAACGATTCGGCAGTGCTTGCTGTTCAACAAGCCGCCAGCGAGATCTATCGATCCATCCAGAAAGCATAGTGCCACGAACCGGTAGTTATCATTAGGACTTACGCAACTCAAGGGGGTTGGGGGCGTGGTGGGCGAGTGAAACCCGCTCACCACACCCCCGAATCCACTCCAAATGCGTAACTCCAAATCATATTCTGCTATAATGGCTTTCGTAACTACAATTAAGGAAACATGCCGATGAGTATACAGGCTCAGGTCTCCATTCGAACCAAAAAGCTGGGTGTTTTGATCCGTGACGCCCGCTTGGCAGCGCGCCAAACGATCCCGGAATGTGCACAAGCAATTGGGGTGACCAAAGGGGTGTTCCGCGGCTACGAAGAAGGGCGGCGCGCACCCTCGCTGCCTGAACTGGAAATCCTGACATATTTCCTGGATTTACCCATTGAGCACTTCTGGAGCAGGGAGGCGATGTCGGATAACCCGGCCCCCACCGAGGCCCTGAAACTTGCCCCCCTGGTGGGTATCAGGCAACGCCTGATCGGAGCATTGCTGCGTCAGGAGCGGGAACGGGCAGGGTATTCGATTAAGGTATTGGCTGAACAGTCGGGACTGACAAGCAGTCGCCTGAAATCTTACGAATTGGGCGACCGCCCAATCCCCCTTCCAGAACTGGAAGCGCTGCTGGCCTTGCTCAACAGCCAGGTCGAGATATTCTTCGACGAAACAGGCCCGGTTGGCAAATGGCTCAAACAACAGAAAGCCATCCAGGAATTCTCGGAACTTCCCCCTGACCTGCAAACTTTTGTCTGCAAGCCGGTCAACCTGCCCTACCTGGAATTGGCCTTGAAATTGAGTACCCTCTCTACCGAAAAACTCCGCTCTGTGGCGGAGGGATTACTGGATATCACGCTCTAACCATGATCGATCAAATCTCCCCCCAGAACCTGGCCGATCAGGCCAAGCTTGCATTCGAAAGAGGCGATTACCCCACAGCAATCAAGGGCTTCACCGAAGCAGCCAACCAGTTCCTTGCAGATGGCAATGCCCTGATGACTGCTGAAATGAAGAACAACCTCTGCGTTGCCTATCTTCAGGAGAAAAAAGCCAAGGAAGCCCTGGAATCGGTCGAAGGTACGGACCAAATCTTTGCTGGCGCCAGGGATCTGCGCCGTCAAGGGATGGCGCTCGCCAACAAGGCTGCCGCCTTGCAAGCCCTGAAGCGGAAAGAAGAAGCGGCGGAATTCTATGAAAAATCGGCTGCTGTGCTCGAACAGGCCGGCGAGCCCGAATTGAAGGCAGATGTTTACCAGGCGCTGGCCGGGTTGGAAGTCAGCCGAGGGAAAATGGTTGACGCAGTGACAGCTATGCAATCAGGCTTGATGGGCGTTGAAAAGCCGACCCTCAAGCAGCGAATCCTCAAGAAATTGCTCTTCCGGCGTTTATGGAAGTAAAGGTTGGTTTTCAAGTTCGCCAGGCGGGAGTTAAAGATCAACAGCAGATTGCGAGCTTGATCCATTTTGAAACTTACATCCATCGTCACCTGGATTGGCGCAATCCCATCGACTGGCTGGGGAAGCAGCCTTTCTATGTAGCCATCCAGGATTACAGGCTGGTCGCAGCATTCGCCTGTCCGCCAGACCCTCCTCAAGTGGCATGGATCCGTCTTTTCACCTGTTCCGACTGGGCATCCCTGCAGGACACCTGGCTTTCCCTTTGGGAGGCTGCGAGGAGCGAGCTTCTCGGCATCGGCGGGTTTACTGTTGCAGGGATCACCTTGCAAGCGTGGTACCGGGATCTCCTGCGATCCAGCGGCTTCCAGAACATGCAAGAGATTGTCATGCTGGAATGGACGTATGACAACCGGAAAAACCTGACCAATGCACCAGGTATGGTGGTTCGCATGATGGCTCCGGCAGACCTGGAAACCGTTGCGCGCGTGGATACGGCTGCCTTTCCGCCACTCTGGCAAAATTCATTGGAGGCTTTACGACACGCTTATTCCCAATCTGCCGTTGCGACAGTGGCCGAGTTGGATGGGATGATTGTCGGTTATCAGATCAGTACGAAGAACCCCGTGGGGGGGCACCTCGCCAGGCTTGCTGTCCGGCCTGAAGCGCAGGGCAAGGGAGTAGGGGCTGCCCTGGTAAATGACATGCTCGAGCGTGGCAGGCGGCGCGGTTTCACCCGGTTATCCGTCAATACCCAGAGTGATAATACGGCATCGATGAACCTGTACCGGAAATTGGGTTTCCGTCAAACAGGGGAACATTACCCGGTTTATACCTACCAGATTCCTTGAGATAGGAGGCGATCATGGTTTCCTCTGAAGAAGCGGTCATCGTCAATACCCTTGTACGCCAGGCGCTGGTTGCGGCCGAAGAAGTGATGGGCGCCAACGGGCTTCACGCCGTTCTACGCAACTCGGGCCTGGAACGGTTTATCAATAATCTGCCTCCGGATGATCTCAATCCGGGGATCAAAGCAGTGGAATATGCAAAGTTCAACGAGGCGATCGAAGCTTTTTACGGGCGCGGCGGACGTGGAATGCTACGCCGGATTGGAAAGGCATCCTTCCAGTATGGGGTGCGCGAGCAAGGAGCGCTGCTGGGGATTGCCGGGGTAGCCCTGAAGTTGTTGCCTGAAAAACAGCGGATCAAGTTCATCCTGAATGCCTTGGTGAATGCCTTGAAGAAAACCAATGCCCAGGTGCAGGCGTGGGTGGATGATGCAGATGGCAAACTGGCTTATGTTGAATCCACCTGTGCCATATGCATGGGGCGCCATAGCGAACAACCCATCTGCCACCTGTATATTGGGTCGGTGGGGGAGGCTGTTCGCTGGGCAACGGAAAAAGAATATGAGATCATCGAAACCCATTGTATTGCCAAAGGTGATCCGTATTGCCGTTTTGAAGTTGGTGAGGCACGCGTGTGACTCATGATTCATCCAGTGGAAATTTCTCACATGTAATCCTGCGCCAATTTATCGAATTGATCGTTCAGGATGTAGGGGCAGAGAAAATGGCCCTGATCCTGGCGATGGCCAGCCTGCCAGAATCCCTGCTGGAACATCAATCGTTAGAGAATGCAAACTTTCCTCAGGCTGTTGAGACCTATGCGTCACTGCAAAAAGCGCTGCGAATGTATTATGGACGCGGGGCGCGCGGCCTGCTCCTGCGCAGCGGCCGCAGGCTATGGGAGAGCACGGTCAATAGGGCATCTTTCAAGGAGAAGGCCGAACTCTGGATTGTGCGCGTCCTGCCTGCCACATCCCGCCGCAAGCGAGTGGTCGAGATGGTAGCTGGCTGGTTGCAAATCGAGGAAGGATCTACCTCTGTTCACCTTTTGGATGTTGATCTGCTCCTGGTTGACCGAGGCAGCGCGGCAACCCGAAACCAGAGCGAAGGTGAACCGATCTGCCACGTGACGCTTGGCTTGCTCCAGGGTGCTTTATTCTGGGCAACCGGGCGTGAAGCTGATGTGGATGAGACTGCCTGCCGGGCAATGGGAGCCCCGGCTTGTGAATTCAAAATAAGAATCGGAGGATGATTATGAAAACGCAAGAGTGGAACTGGCAGACCCATGATGGTCTGCAGGTGTATTCGAAGGAATGGAAACCGGAAGGAAACCCCAAAGCCGTTGTCTGCCTGGTGCATGGATTAGGTGAACATGTTGGGCGTTACGAGCATGTCGGTAAGGTGCTGGCGGAAGCTGGCTACGCGCTGTTGGGGGCTGATCTACGCGGTCATGGCAAAACAGAAGGACAAAGAGGCCACAGCCCTTCTTACGAGGCTTTTATGCAGGATATTGACGGACTCTTGCGGGAAGCAGCGAAACGCTATCCAGGAGTACCGGTTTTCTTATACGGTCACAGTCTTGGAGGGATCCTGGTACTCAATTATGCCTTGCGACGAAAACCGGCTATCCACGGTGTGATATCAACTGGTGCCGGGTTGCGGACAGCCTTGGAGCAACAAAAAATGAAAGTGTTCCTTGCAAAAGTGCTTGGATCTATCATGCCAACTGGTTCCATGGCGTCTGGGCTGGATCCAAATTCCATTTCTTTGGATCCTGCAGTTGTCGAGGCCTATATCCATGATCCTCTTGTCCATAACCGCATCTCTTTTGCAATGGGTAAGCACTCACTTGCTGCGATCGCTTGGATATTTTCACATGCTTCTGAGTTCCATATCCCATTGCTCATAATGCATGGGCTTAAAGACCAGTTGGGTTATCCTCGGGGCAGCCAGGAGTTTGCTGACCTCATACCCAAAGAGTTATGCACATTGAGGCTCTGGGACGGTTTTACTCATGAGATCCACAATGAGCCGGAGAAGGCTGATGTATTCAAAGTGATGGTCGAGTGGCTGGATGCGCAGATTAAAAAATGATGTGACTGGGTTGCCATGACTGGACAAATCCACCTGCGCATGGCAAAATATGACGCATTAAGTCTGAAATTTGGAGGAAGATGTTTTTATGAGTAAACGAGATGAGATCCGTGCCCGCCGACGAAGACAGCAGATGCAGAAGCGGGTTTTGATCATCCTCATGATGGTAGTAGGCGCTCTTTTGATTGCGGCAGCCTTGATCGCGCCGTCCCTGACACCGGTGGGTGATATTGCTACGATTGAGCCACGTACCTACAACGCGCCGATAGACGGAACGCAAATCGGCGATCCGAACGCGCCGGTCAGGGTGGATATTTGGGAGGATTTCCAGTGCCCGGCTTGTGTCAACTACACCGAATCTATTGAGCCATTGATCATCCAGAACTACGTCGAGACCGGTGAAGTTGTTTACACTTTCCATCACTATGCATTCCTCGACAGTTACTCCACTACCAAAGAATCACAACAGGCAGCCAATGCCAGCATGTGCGCCAGTGAACAGGGACGCTTCTGGGATTACCATGTTTTGCTCTACAAGAACTGGAACGGTGAAAACCAGGGTGCATTCACCGACAAACGGCTGATCGCTTTTGCAGAAACACTGGATCTGGATATGGGTGATTTCAAAGCTTGTTTCAACGAAAACCGATATAAAGATCAAATCGATGCCGATTTCCAGGCGGGTGTGGATATGGGCGTGACCGGCACACCAAGTGTTTTCGTCAACGATGTACAACTTACGCCCGGTTATGTTCCCAGTTTTGAGGAAGTAGCTGCAGCGATAGAAGCCGCGCTGGCTGGCGAGTAGACGATAGAATCTTGCAGAATATGAACCGGGTCTTGTCCAAGGCCCGGTTTATTTATTCAAATGTGTCAATTATCGTTGCAGTGTCAAGCAATCATCGATTTCCTGAGTGATGTATAATCAACAGCGACCAAAACCAACCGGAGGATACGATGAGCAATTTGATATTCCCATTCACCGATGAGCACAGGATGATCCGCGACACCGCCCGCGATTTCGCCCGCGAGAAGATCGCCCCGATTGCAGCCGAGTTCGACGAGAGCGGCGAATTCCCCCATGAAACCATCAAGAAGATGGGCGAGATGGGCTTCATGGGCATAGAAGTCCCGGAGGAGTATGGCGGCGCAGGCATGGATACCTTGTCCTACGTGCTGGCCGAGGAGGAGATCGCAAAAGTGGATGCCGCCCATGGCGTCATCATGTCGGTCAACAACTCCTTGTATTGCACCGGGATTCTCAAATTCGGCACCGAGGAGCAGAAAAAGAAATATGTCCCACCGGTTGCTTCCGGGAAGGCCATCGGAGCCTATTCGCTGACTGAACCGATGTCCGGCTCGGATGCCGGGACGATGAAGAGCCGCGCTGTACGGGATGGCGATTCCTACATCCTGAACGGGCGAAAATCCTGGGTCACGAGCGGACCGGTGGCTGAATATATCGTTGTCTTCATGATGACGAACCCTGAACTGCATCACCGGGGCGTGACCGCTTTCCTGGTCGAGGCCGGGACGCCCGGTTTCTCGCGCGGCAAGAAGGAACCCAAGCTGGGCATCCGCGCTTCCGCCACCAGCGAACTGCTCTTCGAGGATTGCCGTGTGCCGGTCACCAACCGTCTCGGCGAGGAGGGCGAAGGGTTCAAGATTGCCATGACGGTGCTGGATTCCGGTCGCATCGGCATCGCCGCCCAGGCCCTGGGCATTGCCGAAGCCGCTTATGAGGCATCTGTGGAATATGCCCGCGAACGCGAAGCCTTCGGCCAGAAGATCGGCCAGTTCCAGGGGATCGGCTTCAAGCTCGCCGATATGAAGACCCACATCGAAGCCACCCGCCTGTTGACTTACAATGCCGCGCTCGCCAAGCAACGCGCCAAGACCACCGGCGAACGCTTCACTGTGGAAGCCGCCATGGCAAAACTCTTCGCTTCCGAGACTTCCATGTTTGTCACCCACGCCGCGGTCCAGATCCACGGCGGGATGGGATATAGCAAGGAACTGCCCATCGAACGTTATTTCCGGGATGCAAAGATCACTGAGATCTACGAGGGCACGAGCGAAATCCAGCGCCTGGTGATTGCCCGTAGTGAACTGGGGCTGAAGTAGGAAGTTGAAACCTCCGGGGTTCCATCATCCATGAGCGTTTCATCAAGAAAAACCATCTTGCGGATTGCAGGATTCATCCTGTCCATCCTGCTGACCTTTACCGGCATCCTGCTGATGCGGAAGCTGGAACTCCTGGCAGGAGGTATCCTGCTTGTTGCTTCGGTTGTACTCTTCCTGCTCTCTGTGCGGGCAATCGAAAAGAATCCGCTCACCGATGAAGAATTGGCTATGCTGAAACCTTATCTATTCCCGGTTATGTTCTTCATCGCGGCGCTAACCTTGACCGGCTTGCTCATCTTCAATATCACCGATTATGCCCGTACAACGGAATTGAACCACTGGGCCTCAGCAGAATGGCTCTTGAGCATACTCAGCCTGATGATCGGCATTCTATGGCTGGCGCGCTGGAAACCCTTCCGCCCGAAAGTTATCTGGGAGTGGATCAAAGCCAACCGGGTCGAGTTTGGCCTGGCAGCCGCGATCATCATCGCCGGGCTGGTCATCCGCTTGGTTGCCCTGACGGAGCATCCCTATCCATGGTCAGGTGACGAAGCCTCGATCGGCATGGAGGCACGCCGCATCCTGAAAGGCGAGAATACCAACTGGTTCAGCACCGGTTGGGCCGGCCAGCCGAACGTATCCTTCCTGCCCACCCTGATCAGCATGGTTCTCTTCTGGAACAGCATCGTCGCTGTAAAGATGGTAAGCGTGATCACAGGAACCCTGAGCATCCTGGCGCTTTACCTGCTGGCGCGTGAATGGTTCGGCCGGGAGGTTGCCCTGATCGCAAGTGGTTTCGTGGCAGCTTACCCTTTCCACTTACAGTTCAGCCGCATCGGCGTCAATAATATCTTCGATAGCCTGATGGCTCCCCTGGTCATCTGGTTGATTTTCCGTGCCGTTCGGACGAAGAGACTGCCAACCTACCTGATGGCCGGAATTGCCACCGGGTTGACGTTCTATACATATGTCGGTACACGGCTGGTTCTGGCGATGGGCGTTGGAACTTTCATCTACATCATCATCCGTCAGAAGGGATACCTGAAGAACAGCCTGCCACACCTGGGCACGTACCTGGCTGGCTTGCTGGTCACGCTGGCCCCGATGGGGACTTTTTTCATCAAATATCCATCGCTCTTCATGACCCGTATCGGCCAGGAATACATCTTCCTGAATGGCTGGCTTCCCAACCAGATGGAAGCCACCGGGCAGAATGTTTGGCAGATCCTGTTCGAACAGTTCCTCAAAACCATGCTGGTCTTCTTCTCACAGAACGCCGGCAGCAATTTCCTGAATTTCGACCGCCCCTACCTGACGATCCTGGGCGCCATCTTTTTTGTGATCGGGCTGGCAATCGCTTTCCGCCACCTGTTCGAACAGCGCTATTTCATCCTCCAGGCCTGGTTCTGGTCTGTCTTGACCCTGGGCGGCTTCCTGACCGTCAGCCCACCTGCCAATACCCGCCTGGTGATGACCATCCCTGCGACCGGCTTGTTCATCGCACTGGGCGCCTGGCAGGTATCCAGGGTGCTCCTCCAACTGAAGTTCAAACCCTTCTGGGTGTATGCCTTGAACATCATCCTGGTCATTGCACTGGCCACCCAAAACCTGTTTTTCTACTTCGATACATACCGGGAAAGATACTTCTTCCAGGATGCCAATGGCGAACTCGGCATGGAGACCGGGCTGCAACTCCAGAACCTGGGCACAACGTACGACTACTACCTGTTCGGCACCCCGCGTGTCTTCGCGGGTTTCCCCACCACGGAATTCCTGGCCCCCGGCATCCCGAAATACGACCTGGTGGCCGAATCCATTCCTGCATTATCTTTCAACCCCGGGCGAGGAGCCTTCATCGTAGCGATCCCCGAGAACGAAGAATTACTCCGACAAGTCATGGAAAAATTCCCGGGCGGGACATGGGAGACCATCCCCCGAAAAGTGCGGGATGAAGTGCTGTATTATGCCTACATCCTATCCCCGGAAGCGTTAGACTCCCCCTAAAGAGGTGCCATGAAAGCGGTCCTTTTCCACCAGCACGGTGGGCCTGGCGTTCTCCAGTATGCTGACTTCCCGGATCCCCGGCCTGCTCCCGGCCAGGCACTGGTACGGCTCCATGCCGCGGCCCTCAACCGCATGGACTTGTGGGTGCGCAATGGCTGGCCCGGCCTGAAACTGGAATATCCCCACATCCCCGGAGCAGATGGTGCCGGGATCATCGCGGCCCTTGGCGAGGGAGTCTCCGGCTGGAAAGTCGGTGAACGGGTTGCGATCAACTCCAGCCTGGGGTGCGGGCAATGCGATACCTGCCGGGCTGGCCAGGACAACTTGTGCAAGGATTGGCACCTGCTGGGCGAGACCATCCGAGGCACCTATGCCGAGTTCGTTGCCGTGCCTGCCCGCCAGCTATTCAAGCTACCGGATCAGTTCAGTTTCCATACCGCTGCGGCGGCTGCATTGGTTTATCACACCGCATGGCATTCACTGGTTACACGCGGCCACCTGCAGGCCGGTGAGACCGTGCTGATCGTAGGCGCATCAGGTGGCGTCAATACGGCCAGCATCCAGATCGCCGAACACTTCGGAGCGAAAGTCATCGTGGTTGGCGCCGGGAAGGAAAAACTGAACCTGGCCGCATCACTCGGTGCTGACATCCTGATTGACCGCACCCAGGAAGAAGACTGGTCCAAAGCCGTCTACCGCCTGACCGAAAAGCGCGGCGTGGATGTGGTGGTGGATAATGTCGGCACAACCTTCCCGCTCAGCCTGCGCACCCTGCGCAAAGGCGGCCGCCTGCTGACCGTTGGGAATACCGGCGGGCCAAAATTCGAGATCGACAACCGCTTCATCTTTGGCAAACACCTGTCCATCATCGGTTCGACGATGGGCTCGCTGAAGGATTTCAGGGAAGTGATGGAACTTGTGGTAACTGGCAAACTCCAGGCCGTCATCGATAAAACCTATCCCTTGCAGGAAGCCCACCTGGCTCACGAAAGGCTGGAGGCAGGCCAGCAATTGGGGAAGATCACGCTGGACATCCCCTAGAATGTCGACCTCACACCGATCTGCCCCATGAAGAAGCGCCCTTCCAGCGTAACCATCCTGTCCTGGCTCGTGTTATGTTTCTCAGCATGGAACTTTGTCCGCTTCGGCGCGGCGCTCTTCTTTTGGCAAACATTGAAAGAATACCACCTGATGGTGGATCCTGCCTACGTGGCCGGGATGGGGCTGCTTTGGGGTTTGTCCGGCCTGCCCCTTGCCTGGGGACTGCGGCAGGGAAAAGCCTGGGCCAGGGTGGCATGCCTGTGCGCGGCGGCAGGCTATGCATCCTGGTATTGGATCGACCGGCTGGCTTTGCAACTCCCGCGCCCGAACTGGCCGTTTGCGCTGGCCGTAACGGTAATCCTGCTGTTACTTTGCCTTGTTATAATGATTTGGCCGAACACCCGCCAATGGTTCAAAGATCGAAAATCGCGCCATCCCGGAGAAATCCATGAGCAATCATAAGAAAATCGAACGCCTGCGTGAGATCAAAGCGAAATCCCGTCTGGGAGGCGGGTTGGAGCGCATCGAAGCCCAGCACAAAAAAGGCCGCCTGACTGCCCGCGAGCGCATCGACCTGCTCCTGGATAAAGGCTCCTTCCGGGAGACGGATGCTTTCATCCAGCACCGCACCCACGATTTTGGCCTGGATAAGCAGAAGTATCTCAGCGACAGCGTGGTCACCGGCTGGGGTACGATCGAGGGACGGCTGGTGTATGTTTTCTCGCAGGACTTCACCGTATTCGGCGGCTCGCTGGGTGAGGTGCACGCCGAGAAGATCTGCAAGATCATGGATATGGCCCTCAAGAACGGCGCGCCGGTTATCGGCCTGAACGACTCGGGCGGGGCGCGCATCCAGGAGGGTGTGGTCTCGCTGGGCGCTTACGCTGACATCTTCCTGCGCAACACGCTGGCATCCGGTGTCATCCCGCAGATATCGGCCATCATGGGACCCTGCGCCGGAGGGGCTGTTTACTCCCCCGCCCTGACCGATTTCATCTTCATGTCCCGCGGCTCATCCTACATGTTCGTGACCGGGCCGGATGTGGTCAAGACGGTCACCCATGAAGAAGTGGATTTCGAATCGCTGGGCGGCGCGTCGGTGCACTCCGAGACTTCGGGCGTGTGCCACGTGGCGGCCGATACGGAAGCCGAAACGCTCTACCTGATCCGTAAACTGATGGGCTACCTGCCGCAGAATAACATGGAAGACCCCCCTGTTATCCAAAGCGGGGATGATCCGCTGCGCATGGAAGAAGGCCTGGATTCGCTCATCCCGGATGAACCCGGTAAGCCGTACGACATCAAGGAAGCCATCCACCTGATCGTGGACAACGGCGAATTCTTCGAGATCCACGAAGCCTATGCCCAAAATATCGTAACCGGATTCGCCCGGCTGGGCGGACACTCGATCGGCATCATCGCCAACCAACCCGCCCACCTGGCCGGCGTACTGGATATCAACTCGTCCGACAAGGCCGGGCGTTTCGTGCGCTTCTGCGACTCGTTCAACATCCCCATCCTGACCTTCGTGGATGTGCCCGGTTTCCTGCCTGGGACCGGGCAGGAACACGGTGGCATCATCCGGCATGGGGCGAAGCTGCTCTACGCCTACTGCGAAGCGACCGTCCCCAAGCTGACCGTCATCACCCGCAAGGCTTACGGCGGCGCGTATGATGTCATGTCCAGCAAGCACATCCGCGGCGATTTCAATGTGGCCTGGCCATCGGCAGAAATTGCCGTGATGGGGCCGGATGGGGCGGTCAACATCATCTTCCGCAAGGAACTGGAGAAAGCCGAAGATCCTGCCAGGCGCAAGGCGGAACTGGTGGCCGATTACCGCGAGAAGTTCGCCAGTCCATACATCGCAGCCGAACGCGGCTACCTGGATGATGTCATCGAGCCAAAAGAGACCCGCCCGCGCCTGATCAACGCGCTCGAAATGCTCTCGAACAAGCGCGACGCCAACCCCGCCAAGAAGCACGGGAATATCCCGCTATGAGCGAAAACAAGGGAACCGATGGATGAAAGGATGACCTGGCTCCTGGAAGGCCAGCCCTGGGTGCAATACCGCACCCGGGTGGATTTACTCGGCCAGCCGGAGAAGGATGCCGAGGCAAGCGTGGCGCGCCAGGCCTTGCTGGCCCATCCCCAGGTACAGCGACTGGTGAACGAACTGGCGGAATGGCCGGGGGTAGTGCTGAACAGCCACAAATCCGCCGGCTTGCATATGCACAAATTATCTTTCCTCTGCGACCTGGGCTTGCGCGCCGATGACCCTGGCATGGACAAAATCATCACCCGCATTTTCGAGCATCAATCAAGCGATGGCCCTTTCCAGATGCCGATGAACATTTCCGAATCCTTCGGCGGGAGCGGCAAGGATATGTGGGGCTGGGCCCTATGCGATGCACCAGTCACGTTGTACAGCCTGCTCAAGCTTGGCCTGGCTGCAGATGGGCGCGTCCGGAAATCTTTGGAATACCTCATGGGATTGGTGCGGGAAAATGGCTGGCCATGCGCAGTATCCCCTGAGTTGGGAAACTGGCGCGGGCCTGGCCGTAAAGCGGATCCGTGCCCGTACGCCAACCTGGTCATGCTCAAAGTGCTGGCGCAATCCGAGTGGAGGGATTCTCCTGCCACCCGGATTGGCGCGGAAACCGCATTGAAACTCTGGGCAGAGTCAAAAGATCGTCATCCATATATGTTCTACATGGGCAGCGATTTCCGCAAACTCAAGGCACCTTTCATCTGGTACGATATTCTGCACCTGTTGGATGTGCTGACGCAATTTCCCTGGCTCAAGGGCGATTCCCGTTTGGAAGAAATGAAAACCGTTGTGACTGCCAAGTCCGGACTGGATGGCAGGTATACCCCTGAATCGGTGTGGAAAGCCTGGAGCGAGTGGGATTTCGGGCAGAAGAAAACACCTTCCGGGTGGTTGACATTCCTTGTCCAGCGCATCCTGTTCCGAATGGATAATATTTCATGAATACTGAAGCAAATACCCGCCTGCAAAAGATCGCCGATTTCGTCCGCACACGCCAGGAGGAAACCTACCTGAAGCGGCCGGACCGCGCCGAGTTCGACCGCGAATTGATCAGCCTGGATTACCGCTGGAGGCACACCCTGCGCGTTGCCCAGTTCGGGAAACTCCTGGCCGAGGCCGAAGGTGCGGATGTGGAACTCGTGGTGGCCGCCTGCCTGCTGCATGATGTGGCCTCTTTCGATCAGATGGAGAACGACCGTGACCACGGGCGGGTGGGTGCCGGGATCGCCCGACCGTTGCTGGTCGAATTGGGATACACACCGGAGCAAGTCGAGAATATCTATTATTCCATTGCCGCCCATGTGGATGTGGAAAATCCCGAAACACTGGAGGCGCGAGTAGTGACCGATGCAGATAACGTGGATCGCTTCTGGGCATACCGCCTCCTGCAATGGTGCCTGCCGGATATCGGTGACTACGACAAGCTGGCCGAGAAATTGCGCGCCCGCGTCGAGAGGCTCGAAAGGCTCAAAACCGATTACACTCTTTGCACGCCGAGCGGGCAGAAGTTGTTCCTCGAACGGCTGGATTTCCAGATCGGGTTCTACAAAGCCTTTGTAGAGCAACACGACCTGAGTACGATGCCGCTGATTTGATCGCTTGACATTTCGGAGCGCTCACCGCACAGAGGAGATTCATGAACAAAGTCCTGATCGCCAACCGGGGGGAGATCGCCGTCCGCATCCTGCGCGCCTGCCGCGAGCTGGGCATCGAAACCGTGGCTGTCTACTCCGAAGCCGACCGGCAGGCCATGCACGTCCGCTATGCGGATGAAGCCTACTTGCTGGGCCCCGCGCCGTCGCGTGAATCCTACCTGCGCGGCGACAAGATCATCGATATCGCCCGCAAGAGCGGCGCCCAGGCCATCCATCCCGGTTATGGCTTCCTGGCCGAGCGTAAATCCTTCGCCGAAGAATGCGCCAACGCCGGGCTGGCTTTCATCGGGCCAAAACCCTCCGCCATCGCTGCCATGGGCGACAAGATGACCGCCCGCAACACGGTCCTTGCGGCGGGCGTGCCGGTTGTGCCGGGCACGGAAGGCGAAGGCGCCCTCCGCGACGATGAACTGCTCGCCATTGCCCCCAGGATCGGCTTCCCGCTCCTGGTCAAGGCGACCGCCGGCGGCGGCGGGAAGGGCATGCGTGAAGTCAAGAATATCGAAGAGATGCCCGCCCTGCTTGAATCCGCCCGCCGGGAAGCGGAATCATCCTTCGGGGATGGCAACGTCTACCTGGAGAAACTGGTCGAAGGGGCGCGCCACATCGAGATTCAGATCCTGGCTGACAGCCACGGGAGCGTCATCCACCTGAACGAACGCGAGTGCTCGCTCCAGCGCCGCCACCAGAAATTGATCGAAGAAGCGCCTTCCCCGTTCGTGGACGATGATGAGGAACTGCGCCAGCGCATGGGCAACGTGGCCGTCAAGGCCGCCCAGGCCGTGGAATATGTCAACGCGGGCACGATCGAGTTCCTGGTCGATAAGGAGAAGAACTTCTACTTCCTGGAGATGAACACCCGCCTGCAGGTCGAGCACCCGATCACAGAGATGATCACGGGTGTGGACATCGTCACGGAACAACTGCGCATCGCACGCGGCAGGCAACTCTCCTACAAACAGGAAGATATTCATATCAACGGCGCGGCGATCGAGTGCCGCATCAACGCCGAAGATCCTTACAACGGATACCTGCCCTCCATTGGCCGGATCGAGCACATCATCCTGCCCACCGGCCCTGGCATCCGTGTCGATACCGGCATCTACTCCGGCTTCGAGATCACCCCCTACTATGATCCGCTGATCGCCAAACTGATCGTATGGGGGGAAACGCGCGGCCAGGCCATCCTGCGCATGCGGCGCGCCCTTGAGGAGTACCGAATTGTTGGTGTACATACCAACATCCCTTTCCATCAGACCATGATGGATTCGCACCGCTACATCGCCGGGCAGTACGACACCCGCTTCGTTGAGGAACGCTTCTCCATGCAGGAACTGGAGGAAGGTCGCCAGTTCTATCCGGAGATCGCCGCCGTATTCGCC
>Ga0209285_10000140_pt1 | contig 25706 bp, 24 predicted proteins | sample PPLLak3March2015_2_FD_187249 | JGI IMG/M metagenome (GOLD analysis project Ga0209285, IMG submission 187249) | Freshwater sediment microbial communities from Prairie Pothole Lake near Jamestown, North Dakota, USA - PPLs Lake P8 Core (3) Depth... | ecosystem: Environmental > Aquatic > Freshwater... | reverse complement strand
GCCCAGAGAGCGGGCATCCAAGTTTTCGCTACGGGTGGGATTGGCGGTGTTCACCCCGAACCGGATTTCGACATTTCCGCCGATCTCCCGGCACTGGCCGATACACCCATGATCGTGGTCTGCGCCGGGGCAAAGGCCATCCTGGATTTACCGGCCACCCTCGAGTATCTTGAAACCATGAGCGTTCCGGTAATCGGTTACCAAACGGATGAGTTCCCGGCTTTTTATTCGCGCCAGAGCGGCCTGAAAACCAGCGTGCGCCTGGATACACCCGAAGAGATTGCGAATTATGCCCGAATCCATTGGGAACTGGGATCATCAAGCGCAGTACTGGTGACACAACCCCCGCCGCAGGAAACCGCCCTTCCGCACGAAGAAGTGGATGGCTTCATTCACCAGGCACAAAAAGAAGCTGTTGATAAGGGAATTCACGGGCAGGCGCTGACGCCATTCCTGCTCGGACGCCTGGCCGAACTGACCAACCATGCCACCCTCAAGGCCAACCTGGATTTGCTGCTCCAGAATGCCCGCCTGGCAGCCCGGATTGCCCGTGCAATGCATCCTCAAATCCGCCAAAAGGCAATTTAACCAAATTTGAATCAAGTGGTGGTCGAGTAGCCCCGAAGGTTCTTTGAGGGTCGTATCGAGACCACAATTATGGCATTTTCAGTTAATCGTTAGTCTCGATATGGCGGAAAAACGCCGCCCACACACCCACCATCTTCCCCTATTTACTTATTTTCCGCTACCCTCTTTTAGGGGTTTAGGCGGGGGTCCGGCTGGGATACAATTCGCCCTGGAGGCGAACGTATGCCAGTCGAGACACAGGGAGTTGAATATCGAACGGTTCCAATAGGTGGAGCCTTGCTGGTCAAAGGCATTTTGGACCGGCTGAATGTGATTGCTGCGATTGACCAGGCGCTCCAATATCAACCTGAAATTGCAGCCACTTACGGGAGGTTGGCGCAAGCAGTGATCGTCAACCGGATGAGCTATGATCCGCAGCCATTGTACCAGTTGCCTGAATGGGTTGTTGAACATGGGATCGACAGCTTGCTGGGCATCCAAGCCGATTGGCTGGACGATGACCGTCTGGGCGCTATGTTGGAAGGGTTGGCTGACCATGCGGTAGAGATTTGGAGTGCCATCATCAGGAGAGCCGTGGAAGACTTCAAGGTTGAGTTGGAATGGTTGCATGCCGATACGACCAGTGTGTATTTTGAAGGTGCCTATGAAGATAAGCAAGGTGAACCCAAGCAAGAGAAGAATGGGCCTTTGTTGGTGAAAGGTTACAACAAAGATGGTCGGCCGCAGAACGTACAGTTCGTGTTGAGCCTGGTGACCAGTCAGCGGCTGCCAATATGGTACCGGCCTTGGGATGGAAACCAGAGTGATGATGGGGTTTACCTGACCGATATGAACGCCTTACGCAAGCTGGGTTGGGTACCTGCCAATGTGGTCATGATCGGCGATCGCAAGCTGTGTAATCAGGAAACAATGCTGGCTTTCTGCCGCACGGAGCAATCCTTCCTGGCCGCCCATCCCTGGACGGATACTGCCAAAGCAGTGTGGGTGCGTACCTGGCAAGAGTTGCAAGCCAGAAAGCGGGATTGGAGCGTGGCGGAATACGTGAGTCGCAATGAAGCCCGCAAGCCGGCCGAAAAACGCACTCAGTATCGGGTGTGCGAAGTGGAGCAACCGTTGTTTGACGAGCAGGAGCAAAAAACGTACTGCCTGCGTTGGGTGTTCAGTTGGTCGAGCGCCAAGGCCGAACAGGATGCCAAACATCGTCAGCAGGCCTTGGAAGCGGGCGAACAGGCCTTGCAGCGCATCGCCCGCTTGCTGGGTCGCTACGACTACACCAGCCGCGCCGTCATCCAATCCCGGATCGACCAGGCTCTGAAGAAGGCTAAAGTCCAGGCGTACTTCCAAGTTGCTTTGACCGGCAGTGCAGAAGACCAGACCTGGGAACTGCGCTGGGAAAGGCACTCTACCATTCTGGCTCAGGCAGAACGCTTCGATGGGGTCGTGTTGCTCTGTACCAACGTCCCCACCGAACGATTGTCGACCGCAGGCGTCATGACCAAATACAAAACACAGATCAACGTGGAACAGACCATTGATTTCATCAAAAGCCCGGTGCAAATCCGCCCCATGTGGCTGCATTCGCCCAGGCGTTTGGCTGGTTTGACCTTGCTGATCATGATTGCCGTCCTGATGGCTGGCCTGTTGGAGTATCAAGTCCGTCGTCATGTCGCTCAAACCGGTGAACTGGTACGCGGCCTAATGCCTGAAAACCGCGACAATCCTTACCCTACTGCCAAAAAAATGCTGCGCTCCTTTCAAAGCTATGCCTTGGTGATTGTCCATCACCCCGATGATCGAGAGGATCTCCATTATCCGAAGTTGCGCCCCGTTCCGCAGCAGATCTGGGATATCATGCAACTCTCCTGGCCGCCAGTGCCAACCCTGGATTCAGGGTAGCGGAAAATAAGTATTTATTGAGAAGTTACAAGTATTCCCTATTTCAAACCCGGGATCAAATCCTCCGGCACCTGCACCGCGACAACCTCCCCACGAACGGTGATTTGCCCATCCGCCACGATCCAGGCATCCACCACCACCTTGCGCCCCTTGACTTCCTTGATCTTTCCTCTCACCTCCAACTGCGGACCCAGAGGAGTCGGCTTGAGATAGTTGACATTCAACGCCGCAGTCAGGAAGCGTAGAGGCGGTTCGGTATCCATCGTCCGCCCTTCGGCGCGGTAGGCGGCCGCGGCTGCTGTTCCGGTCCCATGGCAGTCGATCAGGGAGGCCAGCAAACCGCCATAGACATAACCTGGGATGGCTGTATGGTATGGCTTAGGCGTGAAATATGCGACCGTCTCCTCCCCATCCCAAAAACTCTTGATCTGGTGACCTTGTTCATTCAACCGCCCGCAGCCATAACATAGGGCGAGGAAATCGGGGTAATAATCCTGGAAAGATTTTTGGTTCATGAAAACAAATAACCTCGATATGTTGGATTATGGTTGCGCCGTTGGCGTCCGGCTCGGGATTGGCGTGAGTGTGATGGTTGGAGGCGGTGGGGCGCCTACCACCTTGAATTCACCTGTCACCTTCCACTCCAACCCCACGAAGATCTGCACCAGGTAATCTCCTGGCAGCCATTCCTCCGCCGGCGGATTCCAATCGGTATACCCTGCGCCGCCCGTTGCGCCATCCCAGGGTATGGTTTCAAAATGAACGAGGGTTCCATCCCGATACCAGAGCGCCGTCCACTGTACGCCGGGAATCATGTTGTCGTATGTGAAAGCACCGTACAAGTGTCCCACCGGATTCTGGAATTCCGTGGCGGGATTGACCACCTCGAAGTTGACATACCGCTGAGAGAACTGGATCGGGCTGAATATGGCTTCCGGGTTGGGCGTTACTACGCTGGTGAATTGTGCCTCCACGGCAATGGGAATATATGGCGTAGGCGTCAATGTGGGCGTATCACTCACGAGGGGTGTCAATGTGATGGTGGGGGTCAAGGTGATCGTTGGCGTCAACGTGATGGTTGGGGATAGGGTGATGCTGGGCGTCAGGGAGGGCGAAGGCGAGGGCGGCAGGAACCGATAGGCCACCGGCTCTGCATAGAAATTCATGAACAAGGCCAGGAAACCAAGCAGGATCCCAAATCCGATCAGACGCCAGCCGCCAGCGACGCGCTGGTGACGAACCCGGTAGAACGTGATGGCATTGCTGCTCCGGATGGCGCGCACGCCCAGCCAGATGCTCAGGATAAGCCCCAGCAGGCAAATCACCATTGCGGTTTGGACAGCAGCACGGATATCGAGTTGCATAGGCTACACGCGTGGAAATTATAGCACAGCCATTCTTGACGCCAATCGGGGAACATGCTAAAGTTTCAATCGTGAAATCCCTTTTCCTGAAACTCGGCGGTTCGCTCATCACGGATAAAATCCGCCCCCACACTCCCCGCCTCGATAAAATGGATGAACTGGCCGCACAGATCGTGTCTGCCCGGCAAATCCAGCCGGATATGAAACTGCTGGTTGGGCACGGCTCCGGTTCATTCGGGCACGCCGAAGCCAGCAAATATCAAACCCGCCGCGGCGTGCGGGACCCCGAGGGCTGGCAAGGGTTCTCCGAGGTCTGGTTCGCCGCCGCGGCTTTGAACCGGCTGGTGATGGAGTCCTTGCACAAAGCCGGGTTGCAATCCATGGCATTTCCTCCATCGGCAAGTGTCACAGCCCAGGATGGCCATGTGGCAGCCTGGGATATCTCCCCCATCCAATCCGCCCTGGATGCAGGCATCATTCCGGTTGTTTATGGGGATGTCGTTTTCGATACGATGCGCGGCGGGACGATCCTGTCCACCGAGGAGCTGTTCGGATACCTGGCGCATGCGCTTCATCCGCAGCGCATCCTGCTGGCCGGGCTGGAAGCCGGGGTCTGGGCAGACTTTCACGCCTGCAGCCACCTCATCGCCGAGATCACACCTCATAATATCAGCGAACAAGCCCACAGCCTGGGAGGCTCTGCAGGGACAGACGTGACCGGCGGCATGGATAGCAAGGTTCGCCAAATGTTGAGGCTCGTGCAAGATATTCCCGATCTCGATGTGCTCATCTTCTCTGGCGAGGGGCTGGGGAATATCCAAAGTGCATTGCTGGGTGAAGTTTTGGGTACCCGCATCCACAATTGACAGCCATCGGAGGGTAAGGTAAACTCATCCCCCATATCCAGGAAAGAGCAGGATCATGTTTCATACTCGCCAGGAACTCGAAGAAATCGAAGATAAGAGTCTTGCACCTTACGGGGTGCGCAGCAAGGATTCGAAAGGCCGCGCCTATCTGGACAATGAACCCGATTACCGCACGGCCTTCCAGCGCGACCGTGATCGCATTCTGCATACCACTGCCTTTCGCCGGCTGGAGTACAAAACGCAGGTATTCATAAACTATGAAGGCGATTACTTCCGCACCCGCCTGACCCATACCCTCGAGGTGGCCCAGATCGGCCGCACCATTGCCCGCGCCCTGGGCGCCAACGAAGACTTGGTTGAAGCCATCTGCTTGGTTCATGACCTTGGGCACTCCCCCTTCGGCCATGCGGGTGAAACTGCTTTGTCTCGCCTGATGCTGGAGTTCGGCGGCTTCGATCACAACAAACAATCCCTGCGGATCGTCACCGAGCTGGAACAACGTTACCCCGAATTCCCCGGCTTGAACCTGACCTGGGAGGTGCGCGAGGGGATCGTGAAGCATGAATCCGAGTATGATGTTTCGGATGCGCGTGATTTCAACCCAAAACTGCGCGGCAACCTCGAAACCCAGATCGCCAATGTTGCCGATGAACTGGCTTACACGACGCACGACCTGGATGACGGCTTGCGGTCTGGCATGATTTCACCCCACATGCTGGATGGCATTGCCCTATGGGAAACCCTGGTGGGTATATTCAACTGGCGCGGGCCTGCGCTGCAAGAGATGGAACGCCACCGCATGATCCGTCACCTGGTTGGCTTGCTGGTAACGGATATCATCCAGGCCACGGATAACCGGCTCAAAGAAAGCGGCGCGAAGTCGCCGTTGGATGTGCAGGGCTTGACCCTCAACGTGATCGGCTACAGCGAAGATATGCAGCGTCGTAACCGGGAGTTGAAGGATTTCCTGTTCAGTAAACTGTATCGCCATTACCGCGTCGTTCGGATGCAAGTCAAGGCAGAACGGATCATCACGGATCTGTTCGATGCCTATCGCAACGAGCCAGCCATCCTCCCCGACCATGTTCAGGCATGGATCGATACACGCGGCCTGGAACGCACGATTTGCGATTATATTGCCGGCATGACCGACCGCTATGCAATCGAAGAACACACCAAGTTGTTCGGCGCAATGGAAAAACCCTGATAGGTGATTCAAAATGAATAATGAAAACATATATTTAACTGCCGAAGGAGCCGCCCGGCTCAAGGCTGAACTGGAAGAGTTGCGGGGTCCGAAACGCGACGAAATCGCCAAACGCCTTCGATCTGCCATCCAGATGGGCGACCTCTCTGAAAATGCAGATTACCATAAAGCCAAGGAGGATCAGGGTTTCCTGGAAGGGCGCATCCAGGAACTGGAATATACACTGAGCAATGCGATCATCGTCGAAAAAGGAGAAGCATCAAACGATATCGTTTCAATTGGCAGCAAAGTAACGGTTCAAGAAGAAGATTTTCCACCCGAAATATTTTATATTGTGGGGGCAAAAGAAGCCGACTCGCGAACCGGGAAAATCTCCAATGAATCCCCCATCGGCCAGGCGCTTCTGGATCACCGGGTGGGAGAAACTGCCGAGGCAGAAACCCCGAACGGTAAAATTTATCTAAGAATCATCAAGATCGAATAACAAGACGAAAAACCCGTTTCCGGAATGGAAACGGGTTTCTTTGTTAATCCTATTGTGGGGGCAGCACCTTTGGCCAGACAGCGATTTCCAGCGACAGGTGTTCAAAATAACTTTCATCGGGCAATGGTCCTTGCCCATACTCCATGTACGCGATCTGGACATACATTCGCAGCGCTTCTGTTTCGAGCACGAATCTCCCCTCCGGCTGAGCCAGCACCAATTCTTTAGCGCTCAGGTCTCCAAGGAAACCTGTGTTATCGTACGCGTAATTGCTTACCAGGATCTTGGTAGCTGTTTTATTCATCACATGATCGAATACCCAAACTTCGAAGGCCGCCACCCTGGGCGGAGATTCGAGTTCGCCAACACCGATGGTTTTGGCGATCCCAACACCACACTCACCCAGGAATTCCCCATTGGGCAACTCGATGCTCTTCGACTCGTCGAAATGCTCGTCGCCGAACATATACGTCATGATGAACTGGGAAACGGGTTGATCATCCCCCATGTCACTGTAATCAGTCAACTCGGCTTGCTTATTGAAATCGCTCGCCCTGCGTGCCGCGCTGGCTTCCCCTGACCGCTTGGTCATGGGACGCAGCAAACGGAACAGGAAATAAATCACTCCGCCAACAGCAAGGATGCCAATTATGATCGCCGCAACAGTCAGGATCGATAAACCAATCACGGGGCCGGTCGCGGTGGCGGTTGGGGTCGATTGCGCTGGCGTTTCGGTTGTTGCGTCGCCTGTCGGCTCTTTGATAAGCTGACTGAAAGCAACAATCGCGCTGACATCCTGGGAGCCGGCATTCGATGCAACCTTCGCAAGCAGGGTGGGCGCATCCGCCCCGAGCGCCTTCCATCGCAAGAGAGCCAGCTTATCATTCTGGTTGACTCCATAAGAGTCAATGACCATCCGCAGGTAATCTTCCTGGTAAGCATCCCCCAGTCTCTCTGGCGGCACATCCGTCCATTGAACCGGCATAATCCCCCAGGCCCAAACCAAACCTACGATAAGGCCCACCAGGGCAGAAAGCAATGCAACTATCAACGGCTTTTTCAACATATCACGAATGGCATCCATTTCACGCTCCTGTTTGAACGAAGAACGATACACCTTGATTATACACGCATTACGAATCGTTTATTCACTTTCGGTCGCGAAATTCTCCAACAGGAACATCTCCTCGCAATCCAGGCACTGAACTTCGCGTTTGTTGGCGATCACCAGCATCCCTTGACAATTCGGGCACGGATTCAGTATCGGTCGCTTCCAGGTAGTGAATTCACAGGCTGGATAATTGGCACAACCAAAGAATATGCGTCCCTTGCGCGTTTTCCGTTCGACAATATCCCCACCATCTTTCGGGCAGGTTACGCCGATTTTCTCCAGCCAGGCCTCCGTGTGTCTGCATTCCGGGAAACCCGAGCAGGAGATGAACTTGCCATAACGGCCGTAACGAATAACCAGTTCCTTGCCGCAATCCGGGCAGGCGCGGCCAATGGGTTCCGGTCCCTTGTTGGTAACGGGCATTTCGGCTTGGGCAATTTTTACTTTTTCGGCAAATGGCGCATAAAATTCACCCATCACTTTGACCCACTTGGCCTTTCCGGCCGCGATCTCGTCCAAGTCCTCTTCCATACTTGCAGTGAAACCCAAATCAACGATTTCAGGGAAGTATTGCACGATCAAATCATTTACCAGAATGCCTGTTTCGGTCGGCTCCAGGCGTTTATCAACCCGGACCACATATCCGCGTGCCTGGATGGTCGAAATGGTAGGCGCATACGTGGATGGGCGCCCGATCCCGTTCTCTTCGAGCGTCCGCACCAGGCTGGCTTCGCCGTAACGCGGCGGCGGTTGGGTAAAGTGTTGTTCAGGGATCAACCGTACCAGCTCCTGCTTTTGTCCTTCCTCGATCGAAGCAGGGATACGGATGTTCTCTTCATCCTCACCCGCATCTGTCCTGACATCATCATCCTTGGCTTCTTCGTAAACAATCAGGAAACCGGGGAATTTGACCGCTGAGCCTGATGCCCGGAACATGTACTCATGCGCAACCCCCTTGCCGGTTACCTCAACCGAAAGCGTATCGTAAACAGCAGCCTCCATCTGAGAAGCAACAAATCGCTGCCAGATGAGCTGGTACAGTTTGAACATCGCCGGCTCAAGATATGGCTTTACCTTATCAGGATCTCGATTCACGGATGTTGGACGAATAGCCTCATGAGCCTCCTGAGCGCCAGCAACGCGCGTCTTATATTCGGGGGGTTGTTTGGGTAAGAAATCTTGGCCGTAGCGTTGGGCAATATACTGGCGTGCCTCATCACGTGCCACGACCGCAATATTCGTGGAGTCTGTGCGCATGTAAGTGATCAATCCAGTACTGCCCCCTTCACCCACATCCTGGCCCTCGTAAAGGCCCTGTGCAAGACCCATCGTCCGCTTGGCTGTAAAACCCAGTTTACGCGAAGCTTCCTGCTGCAAGGTGCTTGTGATGAACGGAGCCGATGGTTTGCGCCTGCGTTCTCCGCGCTTGATCTTGCTGATGCTGTAATCCGTCTTCTCCATATCCACCAGCAACGGCTTGACCACTTCTTCGCGTGAGAGTTCAGGTTCTGTTTCGTCGATCCGCGCCAGCTTGGCAATGAAGGTGGCCTTCTTTTCCGTTTCCGGGCGGAATTCACCCGCGATGCTCCAATATTCCACCGGTACAAAGGCATCGATTTCTCGTTCACGCTCAACGATCAAGCGCAAGGCTACCGATTGGACACGCCCCGCTGAAAGCCGGCTGCGAACCTTTTCCCATAAGATGGGGCTGATGCTGTAACCGACCAGCCGGTCTAGGATCCGCCGCGCCTGTTGTGCATTAATCAAATCCATATTGAGTTCACGAGGGTGGGCAAATGCATCAGATATGGCACCCTGCGTGATCTCATGAAAAACCACCCTTTGAGCCAATTTCTTTTCGATGGCAGCCGCCTCCATCAAATGCCAGGCAATGGCTTCGCCTTCCCGATCGGGGTCGGTGGCCAGGTAGATTTCGGCTGCATCCTTGGCAAGCTGTTTCAGCTCTTTCACAACTTCCTTCTTTTCGTTCGGCACGCGGTACTTTGGCTTGAAGTCATTCTCAACATCCACGGACAATTGCGAACGGAGCAGGTCACGCACATGACCAACGGAAGCTTTGACCGTATAGCCTTTACCGAGGAAGCGCCCCACCGTCCGCGCTTTAGCCGGGGATTCAACGATAACCAGCTTGCCGCTGCGGTGGGAACCTCGTTCGGGCGGCGTCATCCCTTCGTGCGCGGGGGTTTTCCCGATCCGAAAAAGTTTGGTGCCGCACACGCCACAAGTTCCAATTGTGACGGGTGTACCATTCTTATTGAAATCCGGCTTGGGATCCTGGACTTCACGCTTGGCTCTGCATTTCATACAATAGGCTTCCATGATTGCCTCCTAGAGGTATCGGTTATTCTCTGAATCTTTCAGCATGGCCACAACCTGGCGAACTTGTTGGGTATGCGCCCGGTGGCAGACAAGCAATACATCCTTCGTATTGACGATCACCAGGTCATCCACGCCTACTGTCACAATGAGCTTATGGTCATCACTTCCATACACCAACGAGTTGTGTGTTTCCAACGGCAGCAGGTCTCCGCCAAATACGATATTTCCCTCTTCGTCCGGATAAAAGACATCGAAGAGCGAATCCCACGAACCAACATCACTCCACCCCAGCCCGCTGGCCGGCAGAACGGCAACGTTCCCGGCATTTTCCATGATCCCGTAATCGATGGTTTCCGTGTGCAACCGGGGCCAGATCGCTTGAAGTATTTCGTTTCGATGGGGGGTTTCCCAGGCCGCAGAGATCGAATCCAGGCCTTCTTTGAGACCGGGCATTTGCTTCTGAATTTCGTTCAAAATGGAATCGACCTGCCAGATGAACATCCCTGAATTCCAGGAATGGTCGCCGCGCAGGATCATCTCCCGGGCTTGTGCCTCCTCCGGCTTCTCTTTGAACTTCAACACCCGATAAACCGGATAAGGAAACTGCTGCGGGAGCAGCTCGCCGCGCTGGATATAGCCATAACCCGTGGCAGGATAAGTCGGCGTAATACCAAGGGTAACAAGATAACCCTTCTGGGCGACATCCAAGGCCACATTCAATATCAAATGGAATAGGTCCTGGTTACGGATGTAATGATCCGACGGCAGGATGCACATCACAGCTTGTGGATCGCGTTTTTGCAGTATCGAAGCCGCAAAGCCTACCACCGACGCGGTCCCGCGCGGCTCCGGCTCGAGCAGGAAGTTAGCCTCGGGAATATCCGGAACCTGCTGGCGCAGTTCACCTGCCTGCGAAGCAGTCGTCACAACCAGGATATGCCCACGGGGAAGCAAGCCGTCAAGGCGCGCAACCGTGGATTGGAAGAGCGTATCCTTGCCCAGCAAAGGCAAGGTATGTTTGGGGTGGCTCCTTCGGGATACAGGCCAAAGCCGGGTCCCGCTCCCGCCAGCCATAATCACAGCATATGCATGGTTCATGGTTCACTCACTTATGTAATCGGCTTGTTCTTCTCGTACGGACACGTAATTCATTCCACCTACCTGGCGAACCAAACCTTTCAATTCCATCATCACCAGGGTGGCAGAAACCCGGTCCATGGATAAGCCGGTCTGGTTTCGGATTTCATCCACATGGATGGGTACATGGCTCAGCACACCCATCAACTGCGTCTCCACCGAATCGGAAGGTAATACTTTCCGGACAGCACGTTGCTCGGTAACGCGTGTCAGATTCAAGGCATCGAGAATATCCTGCGCAGCCAACAACGGTCGTGCGCCTTGCTGGATGAGACGGTTCGTTCCCCTGCTCTGGGGTGCGAGGATATTCCCTGGCACGGCAAATACCTCCCGTCCCTGGTCGACTGCAAACTGGGCCGTGATCAACGCCCCGGAGGTTTCGCCGGCTTCGACCACCACCACCGCCATCGACAAACCAGATATGATGCGGTTGCGCGGTGGGAAATTCGAGCTTTCCGGTGGGGTGCCCGGAGCATAATCGCTGACCAGTGCGCCCGATTGCATGATTCTTTCGGCCAACTGACGATTCTCGGGGGGATATATCCGGTCCACACCACAGCCCATGACAGCCAGAGTCCGTCCCCCTGCTCTGAGCGCGGCCTGGTGGGCAATCGCGTCCACACCGCGCGCCAGGCCGCTCACAACGGTGACACCATTTTGCGCCAGGAAAGTTCCCAGCTCTTCCGTCACCTGGCGCCCATAGGCAGTGACTCGCCTGGTTCCAACAATGCCAACTGCCCACGAATCATCCTCCGTTAATTCGCCGCGCGCGTAAAGAATTGGCGGAGGTTGGTCGATCTCTTTCAGCCGTAAAGGATAAGCAGGATCATCCCAGGTTAGAACCTTGATATTCTGTTCGTTCAACCGTTCTACCAACGAATCCAGATCGACTGTGGCTCGTATTGCCATGATGCGCTCCACAATCTTTGCGCTGAGTCCAGCGGCCATCAGGGCATCTGCGGGTGCCTGCCAGGCAATTGCCAGATCGCCAAAATGGGCTTGGAGAGCTCGAAGCCGCACAGCCCCAATCCCCTTGATCAAATTAAAGCCGATCCAATATCGCTTATCCATCTATCAACGATGCCAACTCTTCTACTTTTCATTAACAAGGCCAGGCAATAAATGTACCTGTATAATTCTGTTGAGTAAATCCACTTTCAGGATTACATCCTGAATAGCAGGGAGCAACAACTCGTTTTCCCCTCCAGCCCTCACAACATATACATCGTTCGCACCCGTCTGCAATATTTCGATCAAGGTGCCCAGATCACATTCATTCTCGTCCACTACTTGCATGCCAACCAGTTGATGGTGATAATATTCACCTTCAGGTAATTCAGGAAGCTCTTTTGACTCAACATAGACAATCTGGTTACGGAATAAGCCGGCCTCTTCAGGAGTGCCAATCCCTTCGAACCCCAACAAGAGACCGTCCTTATGGCCGCGAACACTATCCAGCCTGAGTTCTTTATATTCCCGGCCAGCGTAAACTATTCCTTTTGGTACCAAGCGCTCCGGGAAATCAGTGTGGATTTCCATCAACACTTCGCCTTGCACACCATGAGGACGGCGGATACGCCCAACTGCCAAAAAGGCAGGCTTGCTAGCAGCTGGCAAGCCTGCCACGCTTTTCTTACCGCTTGTCATCGGGAATTATGGTTCAACAACTTCCAGAATAACCTGCAAGCCATCCCGCTCGGCTGCGACCCGCAACAAAGAGCGGATTGCATTTGCAATTCGCCCGTTGCGGCCAATGATACGCCCCATATCATCCTTCGCGACGTGCAATTCCAGTGTTACATAGCTGCCACGACGGTGCTCCTGGACAATAACATCCTCCGGATGCTCGACGAGTGATTTAGCGATGTATTCCGTCAACTCTTTCATTGGATGTTATCTGCTGGTTTTCGGACTGGTGACATGCCCTTCGCGAGCTTTCGCTGCTTCTTCCAGCAATACTTCGATCTTCTCACCCGACTTGAAACGGGCAAAGCGATCAAGTATGCCTGCAGTCTTGAACAATTGTGCCACCGATTCGGATGGCTGGGCACCCTTGCCCAGCCAATCATAGACGCGATCCTCGCTGACTTCCAAGGTGGCTGGTTCCGTGCGCGGATTATAGTGTCCTAAAATTTCCAAGAAGCGACCATCGCGCGGGCTTTCCTTATCCGCAACAACGATGCGATAGGAAGGTTGACCCTTCAATCCAGTACGACGCAATCGAATACGAACCATCTAGCATTTCTCCTTAAGGTAATTGTTAGTTTCAAATTAGCGGCAAACTTCCAAGGGAGACAAGGGGCACGAAAGGAGGTGCATCTCTCTTCTCTGTCAGCCTAACCAAACAGGCGCGGTAACCTACGCCCGCCAGTTTTTTGTATTGTCTTCATCAATCGTTGCATTTCTCGGAACTGCTTCATCAAACGATTCACTTCCTGTACTTCTGTTCCAGAGCCACTTGCGATTCGCCTACGACGGCTGGCATTAAGTATATCCGGATTCTGTCTTTCTTGAACAGTCATCGAATTAATGATGGCTTCCGAGCTTATCAAGTTACTCTCAATTTCACGAGGGTCAGCCGAGCGAGCAACCTTCCCAAGTTGGCCAGGCAACATTTCCATCATCTGGCTTAGCGAGCCCATTTTTTTCATCTGGCGCATCTGGCTTAACCAGTCCTCGAGCGTGAACTGGCCTTTCATCAGGCGCTCAGCTTGATCTTGGGCTGTCTTCTGATCAAAAACTGCTTCCGCTTTCTCTATCAGGCCAAGCATGTCACCCATCCCAAGAATACGGGAGGCCAGGCGTCCAGGATCAAAAGCCTCCAGGGCCTCCAGCTTTTCCCCAACACCCAGGAACTTGATCGGTACGCCAGTGACTGAACGAATGGAGATCGCAGCTCCGCCGCGCGCGTCACCATCCATCTTGGTCATGACGAGCCCAGTCAAACTGATCGCATCGCGGAACCCTTCTGCTACCTGCAAGGCCTCCTGACCGATCATACTATCCACAACCAGCAATATTTCAACAGGCGGCACTTCACGAACGATGGCCTGTAATTCACCCATCAAATGATCATCCAACTGAGATCGGCCCGCGGTGTCCACGATCAAAACGCTGTATCCGCCCTTTTGCGCAATCTTATGGGCACGTGCAACCAGTTCAGGAGGATTGATTCCGCTTTCTGCAACGACTGGCACATCTAATTGTGTACCGAGGGTTTGCAGCTGTTGAACAGCCGCCGGACGATAGGGATCCCCGGCAGCCAGGATAACACGCTCACCCCGGGATCGCAAGAACCGGGCTATTTTCCCTGCAACAGTCGTTTTTCCGGAACCCTGCAACCCCACCAACATAATGGTTCGAGGTTTCTCACCACTCAGGTTTAGCGGAGAAGAATCGCCCAAGGTGGCAATCAACTCTTCGTTGACGATTTTAACGATCTGTTGTCCAGGATTGAGAGCTTTGGATACCTCATGACCAACAGCTCGCTCTCGGACGCGTGTCACAAACTCTTTCACGACCTTATAGTGCACATCCGCTTCTAATAGCGCCAGCCGCACTTCGCGCAAAGCAACATCAACGTCGGCTTCTGAGAGTTTACCGCGTTTTCGCAACTGGTCAAAGATTTGGTTCAGGCGTCCAGTGAGGGTCTCAAACACGCTACTTCTTCATTAAAAAGCAATTGCCCGAAGGCGGACAGATTTTATTCCAGAAACGGTTAATGGTCAAGGAAAACGATGCGCAACTTTCCATATGCCGGTGGGTTTATAACCCTCAGAATAATCCTACCAGCCTCAGGAGGAATACATGTCGAAAGTAGCAGTTATCACTGACAGCACCGCTTACATTCCGGATGATTTGCTCAAGCAATACAGCATCACGGTTACACCTCAGGTATTGATTTGGGGAGATGAAACATTCCAAGACGGCGTAGATATCCTTCCAGATGAATTCTACAAACGCCTTCGTACAGCAAAAGTGATGCCAACAACCTCCCAAGTATCCATCATGACCATGAAAACGGTCTTCGAGGAAATACTGGAAAAGGGCTTTGATGTGCTTGGCATATTCATCTCTTCCAAGCTTTCGGGGACCATCCAATCTGCGCAACAGGCACTGGAAATGCTTCCAAAAGCAAAAGATAAAATTGCCATCATCGATTCCCAATCAACATCCATGGCAATGGGGTATCAGGTTTTATCCGCTGCTCGCGCGGCACAGGAAGGTGCCAAATTGGATGAATGCCAAGAACTTGCCGAAAAAGCCAGGGAACACACTGGTGTTCTGTTTGTCGTTGATACGTTGGAATTCCTTCACCGCGGCGGCCGCATTGGCGGAGCACAAAAGTTTCTGGGTACTGCTCTAAATCTGAAGCCAATTCTCGAATTGCGAGATGGCCGCGTCGAATCGGTGGATAAAGTCCGTACCAAAGGCAAGGCCTATGAACGCGTCCTGGATCTACTAACTGAAAAGATTGGTGGTCGGACACCTGTTCGACTGGCTACATTACATGCCAATGCAGAAGCAGATGCCCGCGCCTTGTTGGATGCCGCAGTGGCCAGGATTCAACCGGTAGAAACCATCTTTGCCAGTGTTAGTCCCGTCATCGGCACCCACGCCGGACCAGGAACCGTTGGGCTGGCTTACTTGGCCGGCATGTAACCAACCTTGCACGATATCAGGTGTTGCAGGAAATTTCCTGCAACACCTTTTTTTGGTATCATCTCAATAACTTGGGGGGCAGGGGGTGTGTGGGCGGCTTTGCCGCCCACACACCCTCATCTTCCCCTATTTATTGAGAAGTTATTTTTTTGTTCCAAATCACACAAATTCAAATTTGACTGTTCACCCCGAAACATGTATAATCGTCCTTCGGCATTTATTCAGAAATACGGAGATAGTACCATGGATCCTACAACAACCCCCGCGAACGAAGGCGTGATAGAACCCAAGATGCGATTCACGGGTAAAGTAATCAAAACAACACTGGCTGGTGTAGTTGTTGATATCGGGCAAGAAGTTCCGGGTATTATCCATATCTCACAATTGCGTAAAGAACCTGTCAATCGAGTGGAAGATGTTGTCAAAACGGGGGATAGCGTGGAGGTATGGGTACGGCGCGTTTTGAAAGATAGCATCGAAGTAACCATGATTGAACCACTGGCATTGGAGTGGAGGGAAATGAAGCCAGATATGATGGTCAAGGGGAAGGTGGAACGCCTGGAAACATATGGAGCATTTGTGGATATCGGCGCAGAGAGACCTGGCCTGGTTCATGTCAGCGAGATCACGCACGGATACCTGAAGAATCCGAATGAAATCCTGAAGGAAGGCGAAGAAGTCGAAGCCAAGATACTGGAGGTCAACCGCCGCAAGAAGCAGATTCGCCTGAGCATTAAAGCTGCCACGCCCAAACCGGAAGAAATCCTGAAAGAAAGTGCTAAAGAGACGCGCAAAGGTCGCGGCAAGAAGGGAAAAGCCAAGGATGAAGCCAATATCGAAGAGGGCAAACCAGCAGAACCCGAACCAACCTCCATGGAACATGCATTCCGCGCCGCTCAGGAACGTGCCAATCAAAGGGATAACGCCAAGAACAAGAAGGCAAAGATATCTGTCTCTCAGGAACAGGAAGACATCCTGAACCGCACCCTTGAAAACCGGATGCCAACCGGATAAGATACCCAAGACAATCGCCCCCGCACATGCGAGGGCGTTTTTTTATCTTTGTTCCTTCATCTCGGCCAGGTATTTGTCCCGGTTCGCCAAGCGGGCTGTCTTCCCGCTTGAAGTTTTGATCAGCCAGGGAGGATCAACCAGATACACATGCCGAAGCGCGATCGCAGACCCACGCGTGACAACCTGGCGCACCTGGTCGGCGATCTTATATCTTTCCTGTAAATCTCTGGTTTCGACTTCGCCAACAACGACAACATCTTCCGTGCCAGCCGCTTCGTTATAGACCCCGAAACATACCACGCGCCCCGGATGGATGCCGGGCACATCCATGGCAAGCTGCTCGATATCCTGCGGATATACGTTCTTGCCGCCAACGATGATCAAATCCTTTTTACGCCCGGTTACATAGACTTCCCCATCCGCCATATAACCGAAGTCGCCGGTTAAATACCAGCCATCCAGGAAAGCTTTTTTGGTTGCATCCGGACGGTTGTAATAGCCGGTAAGCATGCAATCGCTTTGCAGGGCGAGTTCGCCAATCACGCGATCAGGCACATCCTGGCTTTTTTCATTCAGAACCCGCACTCGGACACTCGAGATGGGGCGGCCAGCTGACAGCATCTTGATTACATCCCGGTCCGGTATACCTGGGCGGGCAACCCGCTCGATCTGCAATCCTTCACGGTCTATCTCATCCACCACTACCGGAGCATCGATGCCTCCCTGTGTGACGGCAAAGACATTTTCAGCCATTGCATAGCAGGTGGTCAGGGCTTCGTAACGGAGGCCATAATCTTTGAAACGCTCATAGAATGCCTGGTGACTCTCCCAGCGCATGGGTTCGGAACAATTGCTGATGGCACGCCATGAAGAAAGATCGATCCCATCCAGGTCACGGTCGCGGACTTTTTGGGCACAGAAGTTATAGGCAAAATTCGGCAGCCAGGAAAGCGTTCCCCCGTATCGCGAGACAGCCTGCATAAGGCGATAAGGAGCCCGCACCCAATCAAACGGGGATAATAACACCAGCGGAACACCCAGCAGGATGGGCAGCAGGTAACATGCAATCAGCCCCATATCATGGTAGAGCGGAAGCCATGAAACAACCACATCTTCATCTGTCAAATGCAACGCCAGCCGGTAACTCTCCAATTGGTTGATGACAGCCTGGTGGGATAAGGCCACGCCCTTCTGAAGACCGGTCGTGCCGGACGAATGTTGGAGAAGAACGATATCTTCCGCCCGGCGCTGCATCCCCGGCAGCGACTCGAAATCCGGATCCGCAGGCTGGTCCGCTTCGGAAGAAACGATAACCGCCCGGACTGAATCGCCCTCTTTCAAGGCAGCCCTTACCTCCTGCTCAAAGTCCGGATATGTAATAATGGCTGCCGGCCGCGTGATCCCCAGGAGGGAAGCCAGATCAGATCGGTAACGTTCAGGGAGCAGTTTCTCGGTCAAGTACGGCATGATGGCAGGGATAGCCCCATGAAGCACCGCGCCGAAATAGGAATAGATCAGGTCGATCCCGTGCTGGAGGATGAGCAGCACCACATCGCCAGGCTGAACCCCGGCCCGGGCGTAGGTACGCGCGTATCCGGCTGCGCCTTTCAACAGGTCCCGGTACGTGACCGGGAGATCTTCCTGCCCGGCATGCTGTAAATAGACAGCAACACGATCCGGGGTCTCTTCATAAAACCTTCGAAGCAAATGGGAGAACGTAGTCATGGATCAGGGTTTTCGGGCCTGGATCAACGCCACCAATTGGTTGAGCGTATCGAACGTATCGGCGTTCAGTTCAGAGTCGTCGATATGGACCCCGAAGGTATCTTCGACAAAAAGCGCCAGGTCCACGAGGTGGAAGGAATCGATGATGCCGCCGGAGATCAATGGTTCATCCGGGTTGATGACGCGGCCGGGCTGCTTCAGGATTTCGTTTGCGATGTATTCGTTGAGGGTTGTTGAAATGTCGTTCATGGAAGATACTCCTTGTTCTATGGATTGACGCTCCGCATGAGCAGGTTGAGCACCTGGAGCGCAGTCAGGTTTCGCCAGGGGAATGCGTATGTCATTTTATTCCGACTGCTGAAATCGTTGGGCATCCCATCATCGAATCCCGGATGAGTAGGATGATACCCATCGTCCGGGCGGATGCCCTGGTTGGGCAGATCCTGGACGGCAGCCCAGAAGTTCCAGAGCGGGATTTCATACTCATAAGCAAGGCTGGCAATAATGGAATTGATCTCGTGATCCATCTCCAGGTTATCGGCCTTCGTGCCCAATACCGGGACAACACCGTTCGACATCAGGTACTCGATGATCATGCGCATGTTGTTCTCGAACCGTTCCGGCTGACCGAAATCATTGGTGCCCAGCGCAATCAACATGAATGATGGACGGTTCAAACGCACCTCGCAGGCCATTGCGCTTTCGCCAAACTGGCATTGGGAGATATAGCCCTGGTACTGCGCATCCCCTCCCCACGGCGGGATCAGGGCAGTGGCAGAGTTGAAGGCATCCCTGGCAGCCGCACCCTGCCGTTCATATGAACCCTGGAAGTAGTCGATCACTTCGCTCAGATAAGAATACTCGCCCAGGTTGTACGCATCCGGGCCTTCATCGAAATCCCCGAGGAAGGAGAACGGCAGGCTGTCACAATCGCCCATGCGCGAGAATGCCTGCGGATCATTCCCGAGGGATTGACCCAACTGGTAAACATCCAAGACCCGCTGGCTAACCGAGTCGGGCACAGGGGGCATATCCATCCAGGCGTTTGGGGCCAGTGTAGGCCGGGGCGTGGGGATAGGCGTCGATGTCGCCGTTGGCTGCGGTGTTTCGAAGGGATCGAGCGTTGCGGTTGGAGCAGCAGTATGCGTTGCAACCATCACCTGTGGAGGAGCATCAGGAGTTGATGGTGCAATTCCTCCGCTGCAAGCCGCAAGCAGGATACCGGTAAGGATCACTATAACTGCAGTCTTCATCGTGCCTCACATGCCTTTTCAAGAATATTGGTTCCAACCTGCCCAACCATGTACCCCTCCCCCACCGGCGTCATGTGGATGGCACTGTTGGTAAATTCATTGTTAGGGACAATATCCCAGAGATCGAGATAAGTCCAGCCGCCCTGGGCGCTGTGTTCAGCCATCATCTGGCGATACTGGTCATACGCCCAGCGCGGGTAGTAAAAATTATACCGGAGGTCGCTGTTCTGGCCGGTGCTGACCAGCATGGGTTCATTGACGATCAGCACGGGCGTTCCGCCAGCCGCCTGCAAACCCGTTGCGATGATCTCGAAAGCCAGTTGCGATCCATCCAGCACGGGCGGCTCGAAATCGTGGAAGGACTCATCCGGATCGAAATCCACCTGGGCAGGCGTGTAATCCGAAGGGTAAACCTGGTCGATGCCCGTGGCCGCCCACATGACACCGTACAATTGCAGGCGGATCAGGTCGGCCAGGTTGCGCCGCTGCCCGATGATCGTCCCCTGCCAGAAACCTGCTTCAACCAGGGCGGGATCATGGACATCCAGCGACAGGCCATACTTTTCGATCAGGGCCCGCGCCGTCTCTGCATTGTACGAAACGATTGGCGAGGTCAACTGCTTGTCGAGCGGGAAGGCTTCGAGCGTCATCGGCCAGACGATCAGGTCCGGCTCGTAATCCATCGCCCGCTCCAGGAACATCAAATCCTTGAACAACGAAATGGTCGGATACCCCAGGTTATAGACCCGCACCTGCCGCCCGTGGCAGGCCGCCAGCCCGGCAGCATCCAACTGGCCCGCCAGGGTCTCTTCGGGTCTCAGCAACGTCCCCCACACAGACGAATCGCCGATAACGATCACCCGGTACTCCGTGGCCGGTTTGGGCAGGCCATCCAGCTTATGCGAAGCGAACATCGCATCCAGGTCCAGCAGGCTCAAGTTGTAAGATTGGGATGGGCTCTCGCCGAACGGGAGACGCTCGCGTCCCCGGAACAGGATGTTGTATGCCGATAATTTCCCCAGGCCACCCGGATCCCACCAGGCGAACAAAAGGTTGACAAGTGCGAAGAGCAGCAACCCCTTGAGCAGCACCCGCACGAAACTGACCGGACCCTGAACCTGTTTACCGTTATCCATCATGAACCTGCCCCGAATAATGTCAACAGCACCTTCCAGGAAACATCAGGAGTTGGAAGGGCGAAGAATACCCAGCCCAGCGCAACGAAGTGGAAAGTAAGCAGTGCCCCGCTGACATTCAAGATAACCTGGCGCGCCTTTGTGATAGCCCAGGCGGCCGCGCGGGCACGCGTCCATTCCGACCAGCGGTTATGGATGAACAATCCCAGTCCATGCCACAACCCCCACAGCACGAAATTCCAGGTGACGCCGTGCCAGAGCCCGATCAACATCATGGTTGCGATCTGCGTCACAAAAATGATGATCGGGATGGGAACCTTCTTCGAACGCAGGGAGCGGGTGATCGGGTTGAAGAAATAAGCCCGGAACCACTGGGTCAGGGTCATGTGCCAGTTATTCCAGAACTGGGTCAGGTTGGGCTTGCGATAAGGAGCGTTGAAGTTCTCCGGCAACTTGATCCCAACCAGCAGGCCGATGCCAATGGCAACATCCGTATAACCGCTGAAATCGAAAAAGATCTGGAAGGAATAGGCGTACAGGAGCACCCACATCCAGCCGGCAGACTGCACCTGGCCGGCATTGGTCGCATTCAAGGCGATCAGGGCCAGGCTGTCAGCCACGATGAATTTCTTGAACAAGCCAACCACCAGCCGCTCGCCAGCCCGGAGGAGGTCGCCGGAAGTCAGCGACAGGGGTTTGCGCAAATCCTGGGTGAAACGCTCCAGCCTGTCGATAGGCCCGGCAGTCAGTGAAGGGAAGAAGATCACATACGTTACATATTCGCCAAGGGACACTGCCGGCAGCCTACCGGACTGCCGGTCGCGGATCGTGTGGATGATGCGGAAGGCCACGTAGGAAAAGCCCAGCCAGCGCACATCCACTGCAGACGCCAGTTCCCGGGATTGCTGTGTCCATCCCCGCAGGATACTGCCAGCCATCGCCGCCAACGCCGGGGTCTTCAACACCAGGAAGATAACGAGGAGCAGCACCAGCCACACGCCCAGGAGCCACTTTGGAGCACGCGAAAATATGATCCCCAACAAGCCCGCCCCAACCAGCGCGACTGCCACCTGCTGGACCTGCGGCGGCCGCCCGGCAGTCAGCAAGAATGGGAGATCGATGTAGCGGGTGGATGCCAGGATGGCAACGATCCCCGCCAGCAAGCCGACGGTGGGCCACTGTCCTCGTAAAGAGCGTTCGGTGGGGGAAGCCGTGACAAACCAGGAGAGGGCTGCCAGGACCAGGGTTGCGGTCGGCAGCCAGAAGTCCAGGCCCCGAACCGGGAGCGCCGGCTGGAGGGTATAGACTGCCAGGATACTGATCGCCAGCATCGGGTAGAGGCGGTTCCGGTTGCGCGTCAACAGGCCAACCAGCAACGCGGCCGCGCCGAAGATCAGGATGTGCGGAAGCGTCATCTAAAAGCCCTGGTAGATCCAGATGGGGGCGCTATCCGCAGTGAGGATCACCAACATGACCAGGATCAGGCAAAAGACCAGCGCCAGCAGGTTTTCACGTGTGAAAATGCGGATTTTCATCGATACCCGCAAACCAGGTATTCCCCGCCCTCTTGCACAACTTCGTAGGTCCGCAAGGAAAGATCGAGTTCCTGATCTTCATCGTTGTAGGTGGCAATGATCTTGCCCTGGCAATTGACCAGGAACGTATCGCCATCAGTGCCCGCATCGGAGCAGATCAGGCCTTCCAGGCGGGTTTCGACAGCCTGGAATGAATCGAGTTCGAGCAGGGCCATCGTTTCCCAGTCCGCACACGAAAGGGACGAAACGAGGGCATCATCCTTGCTAACCAGGGCATTCAGGTAATCTTCCACGGCGCGAACCGAACCGGAAACGCCGCCGCCACAGGCAGCGAGCAAGATTACCAGGATGGCCAAAACCAACGCAACAGGATACAAGTTTCTTGTCATCATAAGCTCCTTATCTCGAAGATAGCGACGGGATTATAGCCGGGCAAAAAGAAACCTGCAAGCCAACCCATCTATATGGGTAAACCCCCGCCCGGGAAAAGCGTCGGGAAACAATGCGGCCTCCCTGTTACGGGAGGCCGCAGGACACTTGTTCAATCCATTAGTCTTCCTTCAATGCTTTAGTGGGAGCCTTCGAGCGGACGATCGCCCAACCGACCACTGCCAGCATCACCAGCGCCAGGCCCCAGACCACGTACAGGGTTACACCAGTCGCGCCGGCGTACTTGACAATGATCGGTGCAGCCAACAGAGAAACCAGGTTAACCACCTTGATCATGGGGTTGAGGGCTGGCCCTGCGGTATCCTTGAGCGGATCACCGACGGTATCGCCCACCACGCTTGCCTTATGCCGCTCAGAACCCTTGCCGGTGTTGGCTTCCAGGTCGCGCGGCTCATCTTCGATGGATTTCTTCGCATTATCCCAAGCACCACCCGCGTTGGCCATGAAGACCGCCAACAACTGTCCGCTCAAGATGATGCCGGCGCAGAACCCAGCCAGGGCTTCCACGCCCAGCATCAGGCCAAGCGCCAACGGGGTTAGCACGGAAATCAAAGCCAACGGGACGAGCTCTTTCTGCGCAGCTTCCGTGGAGATGCCGACCACACGGGCATAATCCGGCTTGACTTTCCCTTCCATCAGGCCGGGGATCTTGAACTGGCGGCGGACTTCATGTACGATCAGGCTGGCGGCTCGGCTGACTGCCTTGATGGATAGTGAACCGAATAACCAGGGCAGCGCCCCGCCCAGCAGCAGTCCGACAAAGACTGGCAGTTGTGAGACGCGGATCCCGGTATCACTCAATAACTGTTTGAACGGGAGTGCCTGACCTGCAGCCGTAGCCACATCATTGGCTGCTTGCTGCACGCGACCAACATCTATGAAGAACGAGGCAAACAGGCTGACGGCCGCAATCACCGCTGAAGCAATCGCCACACCCTTGGTGATCGCCTTGGTCGTATTACCGACTGCATCCAGGTCAGCCATGATCTGACGGGCTTTCCTGGTTTCCTCATCGTGCATGTCGTGCCAGGCCATCTCGCCAATGCCGTTGGCATTATCCGAAATCGGGCCGTAGGAATCCATGGCTACGTTGTTACCGGTGTGACTCAACATACCGATACCGATCATGGCAACCGCGTAGAGCACGTATGCTCCTCCCTGGTCGTTATAAAGCAGGAGGGCAAAAACGAAACTGATCACAATCACCACCAGCGCCCAAACGCTCGATTCCATTCCAACCGAGAGGCCAGAAAGGATGGTTGTCGCCGGGCCGGTAGAGGTGGACTCGACAATTTCCTTGACCGGCTTCCGCTTGGTTGAGGTGAAGTAGGAAGTCAGCGGGTTGAAGGCCACCGCCAGGCCCACGCCGATGGAAGTCAACATCGCCATGCGCCAGTCGTGGCAATACAAGATGGCCAGCAGGAACGACCACAGGATCGTATTGACGCTGGAAACCTCGTAGGAACGGAACATGGCATCCTCGGCATCGTGGGCGTGCAGGAATCCAAAGAGGCCCTTCTTTGGCATCTTCTCCCAGATGGGAACCGTAAACGTTCCCAGGATGGAGGAGATCACCCCGATGGCACGGATGATGAGTGGATACACGATCCACTTCAAGTCGCCGGTAGCAGCCACCAAGGTCAAGCCAAGGATCAGACCAGAGACGATGGTCACCTCGTATGACTCGAAGATATCGGCTGCCATACCGGCGCAGTCGCCCACATTATCGCCCACCAGATCTGCGATAACCGCAGCATTGCGCGGATCGTCTTCCGGGATATCCTTCTCGACCTTACCCACCAGGTCAGCACCGACATCCGCGGCCTTGGTAAAGATGCCGCCTCCCACGCGCATGAACAACGCCAGCAACGTGCCGCCAAAGCCAAAGCCCAGCAAGGCATCTGGGGCGGCGGTGCCGAAAATAATAAAAATCACAGTACCGCCAAACAATCCAAGGCCATCCGTCAACATCCCGGTGATCGTTCCGGAATAGTAAGCGATGGTCAGGGATTCATTCAGGCTGCGGCGGGCAGCAGATGCAGAACGGATATTGGCCTGGATGGCCATTCGCATGCCCAACTGCCCCACCAGCAACGAGAAGGATGCGCCCATAATGAAGGCAATCGTACGGCCCACGGCGACAATGATCTGAGCGTTATCGCCGAACTCAACAGTTGCCTCATGGGATGGTGGAACAACGTAAACACTCAAGAACAGAACAACAGTCAATACGGCAATGAGAGGCAGGATGGTTTTCAACTGCCGGCTCAGATAGGAATCTGCACCGATCCGGATGGCATCCCATACTTCCTGCATTTTCTGGGTGCCCTTGTCCTTATTAAGCACGTTACCGCGCAACAGCCAGGCATACAACAGGCTAATGAACGCGGTAACTACGACGCCAACGATTGCGATCTGCTCAAAGTTATTGAGCCCATGTTTGGCGAGTCCCAAGATATTCATGTTCCCTCCGGCATATAAAATATAAAAACACCATCGCGGTGTTTCTGCGCAACCCATTTGAGTCATGCTTTCCTTTGGTGAAGCTGACCGGGGCTACAACTGCCCAATTTTACACAACGCATCCTGAAAAGTCAAACATATTCGTTTATTTCTCTGCGGTCCCAGCACGCGCAGTAGCGGAAAACTTGGTTACACCAGAACCAGCCACCTGACACTTTCGAATACATTGGTGGTTGAGTAGCCCCGAATGTTTTTTGAGGGGTGTATCGAGACCAAATTCTTGAGTTTTCCGCTAATTGTTGGTCTCGATACGGTGAAAAAGGCTGCCTACTCGACCCACGATATGACTTTGCATCAATCTTTCAGGTGACTAGTACTCTGTCAAGCATGAATTGATGGGTGAACGGAAAGGCGGTATGCTTTCCCGAAAAGGGAAAGCCATGGCCAAGAAATACATCGTCACCCTGAAAGCCGG
>Ga0209285_10000139_pt1 | contig 25722 bp, 27 predicted proteins | sample PPLLak3March2015_2_FD_187249 | JGI IMG/M metagenome (GOLD analysis project Ga0209285, IMG submission 187249) | Freshwater sediment microbial communities from Prairie Pothole Lake near Jamestown, North Dakota, USA - PPLs Lake P8 Core (3) Depth... | ecosystem: Environmental > Aquatic > Freshwater... | reverse complement strand
ATTCATCATCGAGATCGCCCTGTACCTGCCCGGTGCGCCGATGTGGGGGTACTGGATGTTCATCTTCCACGTGGCGGTCTCGATCACCCTCTTGCTGCTCCTGCCCTTCACCAAATTTGCCCATGCCATCTACCGCATCGTGGCATTGTACATCCACGCCCTGAAGCCGGTAGCCAGACAGGAAACGGCTCCCGCAAGTGCGGATTGATAATCATGTGCGTTACCTGCCGGGGCCAAATCCCGGCAGACAAAATTCAACCTATGCAAAAGGAGATACAAAATGACTCAAAAGATGGCCGTCGTCTGCAATGGCGACACCCCCGCGAACATCATGCCAACGTTGATCTTCGCCACTTCAGGCCTTTCGTTGGACTACGAAGTGCATGTTTTCGTTTGTCCCGCAGGCGCACGCTGGTTCCTAAAAGGTGAGTTGGAGAAACTTGGCACACCCAAGGGCCTGCCCAACCCCGTCAAGCTCTTCAACGATATCCTTGAACTGGGCGGTGAGATCGTGTTCTGCGAGTTGGCCTTGGAAAACAAGGATATCAAACCCGAGGACCTGCGCGACCCGCGCATCAAGATCAAGAAGGCCCCGCCGTTCTTGATGGATGTCGAGGGTGCCTGTCAAACCTACGTGTTCTAAACATCACCTTGCCACTTAAAACACCTGCCCCTGCCTGAAATCTGGCGGGGGCAGTTTCGTTTCATGTTTTTTGCTCCGGCAGGTGAATGAGATCTACATTCTCAGGGTTGTGGACGAAACTCCAGAAGGCATCCCGTGGACGGTGCGGGGCACTTTGGGATTTACGCGCCATGAAAATCGTCCGTTTGAGATTCAAGCCCTCCACCTCGAGATCGACAACATTGCCGCGTTCCAACGGGCACGCACTGGCCAGATTGGATACAAAGGCAACCCCGTACCCGGCTGCAACGGTTCGCACAATGGCCTCCGCATTGCCCAATTCCATGAAGATGTTCAGATCATCCAGGCCAACATCGTGCTTTGCCAATTCGGACAGCACCACCCGCCGCGTACCGGAAGTCTCTTCGCGCAGGATGAGCGGCTCTTCCAGAATCTCGGCTGGCTCGATCACTTTGCGAAAGGCCCAGCGATGACTGGCAGGGACAATCAGTGTAATCGTATCTCGAAAGAATTCCTGCGACTCCAAGCCAACCTCTGCGACCTCCCGACTGAGAACGCCAATGTGCGCTTCACCTTCCAGTAATTTAAGCGTTACATCTTCGGGTGTGCAGGCCAGGATACGAACTTTGACACCAGGGAAGCGCTGGCAGAACCGGGCAGCCATCTGCGGTAGAACATATTTCCCGGCCGTAGTACTGCAGGTGATCCGCAGTTCGCCGACAACATCTTCCTGAATGGAGGACATCATGGCTTGCATATTGTTTGTATCGTGCAGTAAACGGCGCGCCCAGGGCAGGAGCAAACGCCCTGCCTCGGTCAATTGCAGGCCGGTGTTGGTGCGGGTAAACAGCACCACACCCATCTCCTGTTCCAGCATCTTGATATGGTGGCTGACCGTCGGCTGGCTCATATGGATCCGTTTGGCAGTCTCAGAGAAATTCAACGTTTCAGCAGCGCGCAGGAATGTTTCTATCTTGTTGATGTCAACCATACCATCTCCCTATCATTCGTGAGCAGGATCCGTTGGAGATCGTACCATCAGGGTCGTGAGCGCCTGCTTGCCAGGAGCGATGGAAAGCAGCATCAGGATCGTCATCACCACAGCTGACGCCAGGCACCAGGCGCAAGTCGCACCAATCACGAACGGTTCCAGGAAGGTCAGGTATACCGAAAAGAGGGTGCCAAATGTAGCCATGACCAGCATCCCCAATGCACCATAATCAGCCAGTTTGCCACTCAAGAATTTTTGTACGTACCATGCAGCCAGGAACAAGATGTATCCCACCATTCCCAACAGGCCGATGGGCAGGATGCCGAATAGATGTGCATATTGGCTCTGCTGAACGGTGTTGCAATCACCCACCGGACCGCAGACAGCTTCTGTGTTGGTTGTCTCCACATAGGCCAGGTAACCAGCCACAGCCAGGCCAATCACGCAAAGGATGGGGATGGCCCAGCCGGCAGTACCCGACAGCCGCCTGCCGGGTGTTTTGAAGAAGATCCAGCCACCCCACCCCAAGCAGGCAAGCATGCCAGCCAGGATTACGATTGCAAGGCTATTGCCAACTGGATCCCGCGCCAGGCGGTCTGCGAGGCTGGTCTGTGTCTCATTAATCAATATGAATGGTTGGGGCGTGGAAGATGGCTCCGGGCTTGGAACAGAAGTATTTTTAATGGGGGTGGGGTTTGTGGGGATCGGTGTTGGTGGTACAGACGTGGGGGATGATTGCGCCTGCTGCGTACCCTCGGCAGCCGTGATCAGTTCGATCAGGCCGGGGATTGCAGGCCAATCCACGCCACCCTGGGCCAGGTATTGATCCACCAGCCCAGGGAATTGTTCGGGGATATCCACGGAACCGGTCAGGTACGTATCCCCAACCACCAGGAAAGGGACAGGACCCCGATCCAGATTGAACATCTGGATAACGGTGATAAACAACGCTTGCCCATCAGCCTGGGCGACATCGATCCCGATCATCTGGAGTTGATTGCCATATCGATCAAAGAGGGGCGGCAGGGTTTCCATGATAACGTACTGGCAATGCCCGCAGGTGGGCGAGTAAAAGAGTACCGCTCGCACCACGGGGCTGGAGGTTGGAGTCTGTGCCTGGGCTGGTTGTATCCCGATCAGCAGGAATAAACCTAAGATGAGGATGGCAATGTAGCGGTGATAATGCCTCATCATCAACTTCCGGTTTCACGCCAGCCCTTGCGAAGACAAAGTTTCAGATCGAAAGCGAGCATGGAGATTTATGTATCCTTTTCGGTAACTTCTCAATAAATAGGGAAGATGGGGGGGGGCGGCTTCGCCGCCCACACACCCCCCGCCCCCAAAGTTATTGAGATGATACCCTTTTCGTTTGTGATCGTCAGTAATTTTACCCCGTTTACCTGTCGGAAAGAAGCCGCCTGGCTGATGGTCAAGGCAGCGAGGTCCGCATTCACCACGCGAGCACCGGACAGGATGGTCGCTCCATGTTCAAAAAGAACCGGGGATAGGGGTGTACTCGGTCCCAGCACCATAATCGGTACACCGGCCGGACAGGCTGCCAGTAAGCCATCCAAGGTGCTGTTAATTAAGGCGCTTCCGGTTATGGCGACAATATCGGCCTGGGGCAGGATTTCCGAGGCGGCTTCAGCCGGGTACTCTCCTTCCGCTGGGTGTTGTTCGATAACCAATAACCTGCCGACTGCAGATTTCAAGCGGGGGATGAAGGGAAAATGCCCAACCAGCGCGACTGTTCTGCCGCGCCCGCGTTCGGACAGGATCTCGGCGGCATTCACCTGAACACAGCGGCTTTCATCCACATCGATGAGCGAGTTGATGGCGGCCACCCCGATGCTCACTTCCAAGGGATTTTCAGAACGCGCATATTCAGCCAATTCACGCGCAGATTTCTCGTGCAAGTGACCCACATCCCGCACTGGATCATGTCCATGCGGCCCCGATCCCATCAGGGTGGAGGCCAGCCCGCCATAACGGGAGCAGACCAGGGTCCAGTGCGCCCCGACCAGGACGGAGCGAACGGGTGCATCTTGGGTGAGTGAAGCCAGCAGATCATCCAGAATTGGCATAAAATCTCATGTTTCTCGAACGCTGTAATTTTAGTTCACATCAGGATAATGTGCACCCGCTGCACTCCAGAAGCGCAGACCGTATCTTTCCACAACTTGCGCCTGCTTACACTCCCGCAGGTTTTCCAGGGCTGAAAGTGCTTCGACAGCTCTCGCGCCTCCGAGCAGGGCAGGCAATTCATCTTCGCACAGGGGGTGCCGGGTGATGATTCCCAACAGGGCTTCTTTGAGACCCTCTTCCGGCGATATGCTGATCTCTCCATGGGCCGGGGTGACCACCTGTGCACTTTGCCCCAGGATTGCCTGTGCCCGCATCAACCCCTCCGCATCGGTCGGTTCGACCCAGGGTTCGGCCGGTGGGCGGGAGGGCAGGAGCAGATGAACCTGATCTGGTTGAACGCGCTCCAGGATAGATGCAATCTCATGTAAGGCTTCCTCGCTATCGTTCAGGCCGCGCACCAGCATCACCTCCACCCAGAGTTTCCCCTGATATTCATCCCGGAAAGCAACCAACCCATCCACAAGTCTCTTGAAGGAGATATCGGGATGCGGGCGATTGATACGGCGATACAGCTTGAGATTCCCGGCATCCAGAGAAGGCAGGACTGCATCCGCAGCGGATAATTCGGTCCGGATTTCCGGCAGGTACAGCAGCGAGCCGTTTGTAATGACAGCCACGGGCAGGTCCGTCATCTGTTTAACCTGGCGGATCAGCCAGCCCAATTGGCTGTGCAGGCAGGTTTCACCGGAGCCGACAAAAGTGACCCAGTCGATTTTCCCCGGAGCACGTTCATCCAATGCCTGGCGTACCTCCGTCAGGATGTCTTCAGGTGGGATAAAGAGTTTGCGTTTGTTGGTCAACGGCCGGCTGTGCCCCAACTGGCAGTAGACGCAGTTCCAGTTGCAGGTTTTGAGCGGGACAGGGTCAATGCCCAATGATTGCCCCAGGCGGCGGGAGGGAACGGGACCAAATACGTACTTCATTCCTTCTTATCCTGCAAGGCTTTCTCCATGGCTTGCTTGAGTAGAGCGGTCAGTTCATCAGAGAGTGCAAAACCGACAACCTTGACATCCTGTAATACAACCCCCGGCACCTCCGCAACAGCGCGCTGGATGGCATCTGCCAGCGGAACGGCAATCGGGCAAAAGACGGAAGATGGGCGGAACGTGTAGGAGACATGCCCGGTATCATCCACGATCAAGTCTTCGATCAAGCGCATCTGCACCACATCCACGCCCGTCTCCGGATCGATCACCGTTGCCATTTTCGCGAGAACCGCCGAACGGAGGTGTTCAGCATCAGTCATGTTGATTCCTTTTTTGAGCCGGAGCGGCTTTGATAAAAGCGTCAATCAGGCCTCCCATCTCTTCCAATCTGATATCCTCCACCTGTCCGGCATCGCACAGGGCAGCCACATCCGGGTGGATGGGAAGTTGTGCCAATATGGGGGCGCCGGCAACCGTGGCAACTTCATCAGCATGGCTGGTGCCAAAAATCAGATGACGCTTTCCGGTATCCGGGCAGATGAAATAGGCCATGTTTTCCACCACGCCTAAAATCGGCACACCAACAGCCTGGGACATATGCACCGCCTTGCGCACGATCATGGCTGAAAGGCCCTGGGGTGTGGTAACCATCACAATGCCTCTCACCGGCAAGGATTGCATCGTGCTCAAGGCAGCATCCGATGTGCCGGGCGGCAGGTCGACCAGCAGGTATTCCAGGTCACCCCACATCACATCGCCCCATAGCTGGGTAATCGCTTTACCGATCAATGGCCCCCGCCAGATGACTGGCTGATCCTCATTCGCCAGCAGGAAATTCATGGACATGATTTTTAACCCGCTTCGGCTCTGGAGCGGCCGCAACCCGACCGGCCCCGGCTCGACAGGCCCTTGCATGCCAAACAACATCGGAATACTGGGACCGGTAATATCGGCATCGAGAATGCCTGTTCGATATCCTTTTTGGGCCAGGGCAGTAGCCAACAGGCCAGTGACCAGGGATTTACCCACGCCTCCCTTGCCACTCATCACCGCCACTACATTCTGGATGTGATTATACTTTGCCGCTGAACCTTCCTCCGGGCTCCCCATCAGTGCTTTGCGTTCTTCATCGGTCATCGATCCCATCTGGATCACAACTTCTTTAACGCCCGGTAAAGCCCCTACAGCGGCACGGACATCCGACTCGATCTGGCTTTTGAATGGACAGTTCGGTACGGTGATGGCAAGGCTGATCTCGACAATGTCATCTTTCACATCCACCTTGCGCACCATATTCAAGTCCGTCAGGCTGCGGTGAAGTTCGGGATCTTCCACCTTCGCGAGTGCTGCGATGATTTGCTCTTTTGAGATAATGGAGTTCATTGGGTTTCCTTTTTTCTTATGGGATGAATTCGACGTCAAGCACTTTCACCAATTTTTGCCATGTAGCAGTGATTTCCTGGCTGGCGGGAGAGCCAGGATTGTAAGCCGTCACCGGCTCGCCATTCATCATCGCCTGTGTGACCGTTTCATCGAACGGTATATTACCAACCAATTCGAGCCCTCGCTCCTGGCAGAAAGCCTCGATCTGGCGCGTGCCTTCCGGATAGATATCGGCCTTATTCACGCAAACCAGGGTTGGGATGCGGAAATGTGCGGCGGTTTCGACGATGCGCAGCATATCGTGTAGGCCGGCAGCGGTTGGCTCCGCCACGATTAATGCCAGATCCGCGCCGGAGAGAGCTGAGATGACCGGACAGCCGATCCCAGGTGGGCCATCCACAATCAGGAGCGGATAATCTCCATCCAGAGCAGCCAGGCGCGCCCGTTGTTTGACCAGGGTGACCAGTTTGCCGGAGTTTTCCTGGGCCGGCTTCAGGTCGGCGTGGAAGAGCGGTCCGTAGCGGCTATCGGAACGGTACCACTGTCCTGCAGTTTGCGCCTCCATGCGGATGGCTTCTTCGGGGCATTGGTAAACACAGGCCGCACAGCCTTCACAAGCGATCGGGTCAACCCGATACACTTGGCCAGGCAGGATCGCATCGAAACGGCAGGCCTGTTTGCAATCACCGCAACCCTGGCAGAGCAATGGATCGATGATTGCCAGCGAACCGCCGGTGAAATCATGGGTCTCCAGCCGCCTGGGGCGCAGCACCAGTTCCAGGTTGGCGGCATCCACATCCGCATCTGCCAGCACAGCCCGGATGGGGGAGGAACCATCACATGCCAGGTGGGCGAAGGCTGCTGCCAGGCTGGTCTTGCCGGTGCCACCCTTGCCACTGAGAATCACAAGTTGTTTCATGGATAACGCTTAACCATCACTGATCAGAAAATAATCATGAGCAACCATACAAGAATCAATGCGCCAGCCAGGCAGCCGGCTGCAACCCAAAGGAAACGCCAATCCAGCGGCAACTGGGCACTGCCTTCCGGAAGGGGCGGCGTGGCAGGGTCGAAGTAGGCGGAAAGACGGTCGATGGCTGGCGTGGGGATGGATGTCTGTTGTTTCAGAGTCATAAACTCATTGGCAAGATGCTCGATCTCATCCTGCGCAGCCGCGCCATGTTCGAGCATCGCAATCCGCATTTTGGGGTCTGCAATCCGCTTTCGGAACGCCCACACCAGGATCGGCTCGGGGATGCGCTCGAAGATCCTGACACTCTCAGGAACAACCGGGTATCCCAATGCACGCAGGACGCGGAACCCTTCCCGGATGGCGCGCAGTGCCAGCACCATCGCGTCGCGGGTATTTGCCATGCGCACATTGTCCCGTCCGGCAGACCGCATCGCCGGGGCCAGGGAGGGCATCAGCAAGGCGACATGGGTTTTGAGCCAGGCATCCATGTCGGTGCGCAGGTCAGCATCGAAACCAGGCATGCTTGCCAACACACGCCCGACTTCCTGCAAGCGGGGTGTGATACAACCGTCCACCTCCCCGATGGGTACCATGGCCTTCTGCCCGGTCTTTGCCCCAATCAGGTAATAAACCACATGCCCGCGCCGGTAACCAGCTGACATGGGGAAACCCATCAGCACCCTTTCGGCGCCCAGCGCTCCAACCAATTCCCCCGGCCCGGCGGCGTTGTTCATCAGGAACAGAACGCTGGATATGTGCTGGTTCGCTGCGAGAATGGGCAATATTTCCAGCGCCCTGTTCTTGCGCATGATGACCAGCACCAGATCATAGGCATCCTGCTGATCGAGCCGCTCCACCAGGCGTGGATGGGATACCGTTTCCTGCTTGGTCTGGGTATCCACCAGCACCAGGCCGTGTTCACGCAAGTCAGCCAGACGCTGGCCGCGCGCCAGCAGGGAGACATCGTGCCCGGCCTCCAGCAGGCGTGCAGTGAACAGGCTTCCCAGGGGACCGGCACCGTACACGAGGATTTTTATTTTGGCTCTCCTTTTCTCAGCAAGAGACGCACAATACCCAACAGGAAATTCAGCCGCGGGACGCGCGTCATGTACTGGCGGTATTCGTCGCCGAACTTGGCAATGGACGCCTTCTCTTCATCATACGTGTTGATGCAGGTCACAACGATCACAACCACCCCCAGCAGGGCCACCAACCAGTGCTGCGAGATGAGCGGCAAGCCCAGGCCGATCAGGATGCCGGCCAGGTATTGGGGATGCCGGACAATGGCATACACCCCCCGATCAACCAGGGCGGTGGTATGCATGTAGCCCTTTCCTTTGGGCACCTTTCCCCATTTCCTGAATGTGAGAATAGGCAAACAGCCAAAAATAGCGGCTATCCACAAAATCACCCAGCCCAGGTTGATGATTGCTGTGTTGGCATTTTCGTCATAAAAGACGAAAGCCAGCACGATTTGCCCCACAGCAGCCACGGTTAGAATCGTCGCCAGGATGATATCCCTTGTTGTCTTCATAATCATTCTCCTTGTGTATATTCCAGGATTCGAGTGAAGACGGATAATAACTGCTCCCGGTATTCAGGCTGTATATCGATCAGGGTTTTCCCCTGGGCCACCCCCTCTGCGATGATCCGCTCGAACGGAATGCGCAGGAGGATGGGCAGGCCAGTGGAATGGCAAAAATGATCCAATTCCGGGTACGTCCCGTTATCACGGTTGATGATTACACCCGCCGGGATGCCCAGTTCCTGCGTCGCCTGCGCTGCCAGTCGTAAATCATGCAATCCAAAAGGGGTGGGTTCGGTCACCAGCAAGAGATAGTCGGCCCCTCGGATGGTTGCCACGACCGGGCAGGAAGTACCGGGCGGCGCATCCAGGATGACCGTCTGATTGGGAAGGGGAGCGATCTGCTTCTGGAGCTCCCGGATGATCGGGACGGCCATCGGCTTGCCAACATCCAGGAGCCCACGCCGGAAATCGATCCCATGCCGCGCCGGGCCACGCTCAATCACACCAATGCGATCCGGCGTTTCCGAGATCGCATCTTCAGGACAAAGCGCAGTGCAGGAGCCGCAGCCATGGCACAACTGCGGGAAGACAAGCGTCTTCTCCCCCAACACGGCAATGGCGTGGTAGGCACACACTTCGGCACATTTGCCGCAGTGGGTGCAGCGCGCCTCGTCCACAACCGGAATCAGGATGCCGACCGGCTGGCGCTGTTCCAGGGATGGTTCCAGGAACAGGTGGGCGTTGGGCGCCTCCACGTCACAATCGACGAAGATGGGCGGCAGGGCGGAATGACCCTGAGCCAGGCACAAGGCCAGGCTGGTTGCAATGGTGGTCTTGCCGGTTCCGCCCTTGCCGCTGGCAACCGCGATGCGCATGGATCAGCCGTGATGCCCGCGCTGGGTTGGCGCACCGACCGATTGCAGTTTGCCGGCCCGGAAGCGCTCAACCGCTTCACGGGCAGTGCGGCAGTTGCCATACAGGTACATGGAGATGCCTGCCGCCTGGAGTGCATCGAAGGCATTTGGGCCAAAGTCTCCACTGATGACCGCTTCCACTTTCTGGTCGACTACGAATTGGGCGGCCTGGATACCCGCACCACCAGATGCATTAACACCCGGGTTGGGATGGCCTTCTGTTTGCATGGTATCGGTATCCACCACAAGCAGGTAGGCACCGCGGCCAAAACGAGGATCGATATCCGCATCCAGCCCCGGCGATGTTGTTGACAGGATAATCTTCATCTTTGTTTACTCGCGCACCATGCGTGTCCCACACTCCGGGCAAACCTGGTCATAGCAGCGCGTTCCGGCCACATGGGGAACGCGTTTGCCACACTTCGGGCAGATGCAATTCCCACCCGGACCAGAGCCGGGCTTGTTGCCGCCTCCCCGGCCGCGACCTCCACCCTGGCCTGCTCCCCCGCCCCGGCCCTGCCCGCGTCCCTGGCCACTGCCTTGACCTCCCCCTCTACCCCTGAATAATCTCTCCATCATATTGATCTCCTTTCCTGCGGCAAGCGCACGTTCATCGTGCAACCTGCCGCGATCCATCTAATTCTCTTTCTCTAAATTCTTCTTGATCTCATCGATGCGTTGACTGACCACATCCAGTTGTTCCTTGAGCCGACTCGCTTCCTGATTGAGCCAGGCCAGGTTCTGTTCCTGTGTCGGAGCAGGGGATGCACTCGCCCGCTGCCAGCCGGGAAAACCCGTGGCATAGTAGCGATGGCACCAACCTCTTCGACCACCGCCAAAGCCGCGCCGGAAAGCAAGGCCGAGGCGGTTACCGGGTTGGGCATATCCAGGTGCATTTTGGTCACCACAATAGCCCGCCCCGCGTCCGGTCATGGGACCGGCGCCCATTGGGCCCGTTCGATCACCACCAGGCATGTTTCTCACCTCCTTTCGTTGCGTGAATTCAAATGATTCCTTTGGTGCCTGCGCCTGCGGCGCTTGGGGCCGCGCACCTTCTGTCCATCCGTTTGCCGGATCGCCCGTCGCGCAGACGGATCCTCTTTACTTGTCGATGAGATATACGCAGCAGGTGATTGAGCAGGGGATAGCAACCGCTTTTCCAAAACATCCAGCAAACGCGGGACAATTTCGCGCCCCACGAACGCGAGCGCCGTTCCCAACCAGGGGGAGGGAGTGCGGGCTGGCCGCTGCGCAGGCACGATAACCCTGGGAGGCCTCGCAATTGGCTCTACGGGTTCGGGGATTACAACCAGAGGAGCTTCTTCCGTGATGGCATGGGTGGGGCAGGCATCCGCACAGACTGCGCAGGCCGCGCACTTATCCTGATCCACGACAGCCTTGCCTGAAACCAGCCGGATCGCATCATTTGGGCACGTTTCGACACATGCCCCGCAGCCGTTACAGACAACCGGGTCTACATACATCGCCATCGTTTACACCTCGGGTCAATGCAACCTTTCAACCTGGTCGATGATCCGGCCTTCCACATACGCCATGACAGCCTCATCGATATTGGCAATGTCGGTCACAACCGGACGGATATTGGCCTGTTTCATGCTTTCATAGGCTCCCATACCCATGCCGCGGCATAGCAGGGCTTCACAGTCGGCAATGGCCTGCGCCATGCGCAGGTGCTTGTTATGCGAGGCCTGGTCCATGCCATGCGGCTGGCTGGGTTGTTCTTCTGGGTGGGGCTCGTTCACAAAATGGGTATGGCCGAGTTTCTCGCGCAGTTCGCGGCCGGTGATCTTCCCATCTTCGACCGTGACGACCAGGTAGTATGGCGCCCTTCCAAAATGCTGGCTGATGGTGTTCCCATCGTCTGTGATTGCTGCAATTTTCATTGTGTGCTCCTCAAGAATGGATTTCATCTGCTTCTTCTGGCCAAGCAGTTGGCCCGACAACACTGGTACCCAGAGTTTCTTCTTGCACAATCTTTTTCGAAACCAGCCTGGCAGGAAAGTGCAAGATCACTTCCCAAAGGATGATGAATACACCGCCAAAGATCACCCCGATCTCGTTCCATAGGCTGCTGTGTGGAGCTGGCCGCCCCCCCAGGCGGCTCAGGAATGCATCGAACGTATTCCCGGACAAATTGCCAAAGGTGATCATGCGTATGTAAGCCAGGATATCCTGCGCCGCTTCCGGGCCGTAGTACGCCACGAGGCGCTGCCAGGCCTGCTGGTCCGGGCGGCAGCTGGATTCGGCGTAATGCTGGGCGAAGGTCAGGGCGACCGCTTCATCCTCGGGGAAGTCACCCAGTTCGCCTTCCAACAGGCTGCGCAGTTCTGCCTCGCTGACCCCGGCGGCCAGCGCGGCGTGCGCATGCCCATAACTGCAATAGCGGCAGCCGTTGACTCGGGTCACGCTCAGCATAACCTTCTCAGCAAAGGCTTTGCTGATCCGCCCGCCTCGGGAGGCCTTCCGCATATCCTCCATATGCCCGAAGACATCGTGGACGGCGGCTGAAAAGGAAGCCAGGGTGTAGATGCGTTTATCGAAGGCCAGGGGGTCCAGTTTCCCCATGGCGAGTTTGATCTTGGTTTTTTCCTGCATTGCCATTTCTGTTTTCATTGTGCTTCATCCCCGGCTTGTTCTGCCATGAAATGCCTCCCGGCGGAAGGATCGTTTTCATCCGATGGACACAGGATGAAAATGGAGCGCGATAAACAATCACCTGTATTTTCCCAACGATGGGATAGAGGAGCCTGGAAGATCAGGCTGTCGCCGGTATCCAGGATATATTCCCGGCCTGCCACGGTGTAGGTCAGGCAGCCTTCCAGGCAGTACACGAACTCCTGCCCGGTGTGGATGATTGGATCGGGTCCACTGCCCGCGCCGGGTTCGAGCGTGATCAGGAGCGGGACCCCCTGACCGAGGGTCAGCCCGTGGCCCAAATCTTCCAGCGACCCGTGCGGGAAATCCGCCATCGGGCGTTGGCCCGCCTTCTGATAAACGAGATCCCGTCTTTCGGGTACTGTATCGAAGAAAGCGGTGATGGGAACCCGCAAGGCGCGTGCCAGTTGCTGCAGGGTGCTGACGCTGGGGGATGATTTCTCGTTCTCGATCAGGCTGAGGGTGTTGAAGTTCAGCCCACTCATCTCCGCCAGGGAACGGATGGACAAGCCCTGTGCATTCCGCAGTTCGTGCAAACGACGGCCTACATTAACCTCTGTGGTCGATGGATATTCCTCTCCCGGCTCCATGATGGCCATCAGGCTCTCCCGCCAGTGGCGGTGGCGGCGTCCAATGCGACCTCGGCTGTTTCCTTGGTTCCCGTGTTTCATAAACAACTCCTATCAAACTTATGTAACAGTATTATAGTACACTTTTCCAAAAAATGTAATAGTTTTATGTTACAAATCCAGGGTAATCTTAAAACCGCGGCTCTTGTGACATTGCGAGGGCGTTGGTTGAGTATCCCGAAGGGCGCATCGAAACCAAGCCCGCCCATCCTGGTATTGACAGAACCTTCACTCACCAATAAAATAGTTTCAGTACTTAATCATTAACATATTTACCGATTTTGCATCCAGGAGACCATCCCATGCCATCAACTTCAGCAGATCTCATGAGTCAAACCATCGACCGGTTCTGGGAAACCATCCCCCCCTTCTGGCACCGCGTGCGCGCCCACATCCGCCAGCTGGCAGCGGAACAGTTCGACATCAGTGTCGAGCAGTTCCACATCCTGCGCAACATCCGCCGCGGGCGGGGCTCGGTCAGCGAGCTGGCCGAGGCCAAGAACATCAGCCGCCCGGCCATCAGCCAGTCCGTGGATGTGCTGGTCAACAAGGGCTTGATCACCCGCACCACCAATGCCGACGACCGCCGCCAGGTCCGGTTGGCGTTGACGGATTCCGGGAATTCCCTGTTGGACGCGATCTTCGACAACACCCGCCAGTGGATGACGAAGATCCTCTCTCCCTTGAGCAATGAAGAATTACAGACCCTGACACTTGCCATGGAATTCCTCCGCAAAACCCAAACCGCATGAAACACCTCCGCAAACTGCTCGTTTTTATCAAACCGTACTGGCAGAAGAGCGTCCTGTCGCTGGTGCTTCTGGTGGTCGTTGTCTTGCTCGACCTGGCCATCCCGCGCCTGGTACAGCGCATCATCGACCAGGGCATCCTGGCCGGGAACATGCAGGAGGTCTGGCAGACCTTCCTGCTGATGATGGCCATCTCGGTGGTCAACACACTCTTTGCCATCGGCAACAACAACTTCTCGGTCCAGGTCGGTGAAGGGGTGGCGCGCGACCTGCGCGAAGCCCTGTTCCTCAAGATCCAATCCTTCTCGTTTGGCAACCTCGACAAGATGAAAACCGGCCAGTTGATGGTGCGCCTGTCGAGCGATTCGAACGTGATCCAGCGCGTGATCCAGGTCTCGCTGCGGATCGGGACGCGCGCCCCGCTGTTGATGATCGGCAGCATCATCCTGATGTTCAACATCGACCGGCGCCTGGCGCTGATCCTGCTGCCGCTCCTGCTGGTTACCTCCGCAATCATTATTTTCTTTGTCACCAAGATGGGCCCCCTTTTCATGAATGCCCAGCAGAAATTGGACCGGCTCAATACCGTCCTGCAGGAGAATATCGCCGGCGTCCGGGTGGTAAAGGCTTTCGTACAGGCCGACCATGAAGCCGAACGCTTCGAAGATGCCAATGAGGATTTCACCGAACGCAATGTCCGCGTCATGCGCTTCATGGCCAGCATGGGACCGATCCTGAACGCCTGCGTCAACATCGGCATCGTGGTCGTGATCTGGGCTGGCGGCATGCAGTCCATCCAGGGGGAACTATCCACCGGCCAGATCGTGGCCTTCATCAACTACCTGCAAACCACCATCGGCCCGCTGATGATCATGGGCAACCTGGCCAACGTTCTGGCAGCCGGGATGGCCTCGTCAGAGCGCGTCCACGAGGTGCTGGAGACCATCCCCGAGGTCCAGGATGATCCGCAGGCTCCTGCCCTGCCAATGTTGTCCAGCCCGCAGATCGTCTTCGAAAACGTTAGCTTCCGCTACAACGGATCGACGGATGTGACCGTCCTGGATGGCCTCGACCTGACCGCCGAGCCGGGGCAGACCGTGGCCATCCTGGGAGCGACCGGTTCAGGCAAGACTTCGCTGGTCAACCTGATCCCGCGCTTCTACGACGCCAGCGCCGGGCGGGTGCTGGTCGATGGGATCGACATCCGCCAGGTGCGGCAGGACTCGCTGCTGGCCCAGATCGGGATCGTTCCGCAGGAGACGGTGCTCTTTTCCGGCTCAGTGCGCGACAACATCCGCTACGGTCACCCGGGCGCCAGCGATGAAGAAGTGGTCGCCGCTGCCCAGGCCGCCCAGGCCCATGATTTCATCCTGGAGCTGCCGCAGGGCTACGACACGCACATCGAGGAGCGGGGTGTCAACCTGTCCGGCGGGCAGAAACAGCGCATCGCCATCGCCCGGGCCCTGCTGACCCGCCCGGCAATCCTGATCCTGGATGACAGCACCAGTTCGGTCGATGTGGAAACGGAGACCAAGATCCAGGCTGCGCTGGATGCGCGCAGGAAAGATGGAACATCTTCATCACCATCGTTGGCAACCTGCTTCGTGGTCGCCCAGCGCATCAGCACGGTGCTCAAGGCCGACAAGATCGTGGTGCTCGACCAGGGCCGGATCGCCGCCCAGGGAACCCATCGCGAACTGCTGCAATCCAGCCCGATCTACCAGGAGATCTACGCCTCCCAACTGGGGAACGGGGTGAATGGAGGGGACGCATGAGCTTCCAGCCCTCCCCCGACCGGACGCGGATGCTGCGGCGCGGCCCGGGCCACCCCGGCAGGATCGAAAAGGCGAGTAACCCGCGCCGTGCGCTGGCGCGCCTGCTGCCCTACCTGGGGCCGTACAAAACCAGGCTGGCGATCGTGCTGGTTTTCGTACTGGTATCGACTATGCTGGGGCTGGTGGGACCCTACCTGATCGGCGTGGCGATCGATGATTTCATCGCCCTGAAGGATATCCCCGGCCTGGTGCGGACCGCCCTGTGGATGCTGGGCATCTTCCTGATCGGCAACATCTGTGACACGATCTCAGCATGGCTGATGGCGCGCATCTCGCAGCGCGCCCTGCAGGGGGTGCGGCGTGACCTGTTCGGGCACATCCAGACCCTTTCGCTGCGCTTCTTCGATGCCAACCCGGCCGGTGAATTGATGAGCCGCCTGACGAACGATATCGACGCCATCAACCAGGCTGTCTCGCAGAACGTGGTGGCCCTGCTGGCCAGCGTGCTCTCGCTGGGCGGCATCCTGGTGGCCATGTTCATCCTCAATTTCTGGCTGGCCCTGGCCGCGCTGGTGGTGGTGCCGGTCATGTTCTGGTTCACCAATTTCGTCGCCCGCTACACCCGGCGCGGGTTCCGCGACCTGCAAAGGGAACTAGGCGCGATCAACAGCGTGATGGAGGAGGCCATCAGCGGGCAGCGGGTGGTGCGGGCCTTCGGGCGCAAGGATACCGTCATCGAGAACTTTCGCCAGCACAACCAGGCCGTCTACAAGGCCGGAGTGTATGCCAACTCCTATGCCCTGCTGTTGATGCCGCTCACCAACCAGTTGGGCAACCTGTTCGTGATCGCCATCGCCGGGCTGGGCGGCTGGCTGGCCCTGAAAGGGCTGGCAACCGTGGGCGTGATCGCCACCTTCATCACCTACGGACGCAACTTCATCAACCCCCTGCGCTCGCTGGCCAACATGTACAACGCCATCCAGGCCGCCCTGGCCGGGGCGGAGCGGGTCTTCGAGATCATGGATACAGCCCCCGAGATCCAGGATGCGCCGGATGCGTTCCCCCTCGAGCAGGTGGAGGGCGAAGTGCATTTCAAGGATGTGGATTTCAGTTACGTGGAGGGCACACCGGTCATCAAGAACATGTCGCTGGATGCCCGCCCGGGCGAGACCATCGCCCTGGTCGGGCCGACCGGGGCAGGCAAGACCACCATCGTCAACCTGCTGACCCGTTTCTACGATATCGATTCCGGCCAGGTGACGATCGACGGCCACGACCTGCGCCAGGTGCGCAAGGCTGACCTGCGCCGCCGCCTGGGGATCGTGTTGCAGGATACCTTCCTGTTCTCGGCCAGCGTGATGGACAACATCCGCTACGGGCGGCTGAATGCGACCGATGAAGAGGTGGTCGAGGCCGCCAGGATGGCGGATGCCGACCACTTCATCCGCCAACTGCCGCAGGGCTACCAGACCATGCTCTCGGAACGGGCCAGCAACCTGAGCCAGGGCCAGCGCCAGATGCTTTCGATCGCGCGCGCCATCCTGGCGGACCCGTCCATCCTGATCCTGGATGAAGCCACCTCCAGCGTGGACACGCGCACCGAAGCCCGCATCCAGGAGGCGCTCCTGCGGCTGATGGAGGGGCGCACCAGCTTCGTCATCGCCCACCGCCTGAGCACGATCAAGGATGCCGGCAAGGTGGTGGTCATCCGGGATGGCGAGATCATCGAGATGGGCACCCACCAGCAGCTACTCGACCGGCGCGGATTCTTCTATAAACTGTACATGAGCCAGTTCAAGGGCGAGGCGATTTGAGTTGCTAATGCGGGGGATGATCGTTTTTATGGGAATTTCCCTACAGGACATATGCTCAACGCGAATGCCGCGAACGGGCGAATAACGCGAATTCTTCTGCTTTCATTCGCAAAATAGGCTCATTCGTGAGACTCGGGCCGAACAACGCGGGTATTTTTCGCATATGACGTGTGCCCCCTCATCCTCTGCGTCATCGCCAAGAGAGAAAAGGCGGATCAGGAATCCAGCGGGCTTTTGACGGCGCCGGCGCCTTTTTGGAGCACATGGGTATAGATCATGGTGGTCTTGACATCTTTATGCCCAAGCAGCTCCTGCACTGTTCGTATATCGTAGTTGTTCTGCAATAGCTGGGTGGCGAAGCTGTGACGGAAGGTATGCGGGGAAACAGGTTTACTGATACCGGCGATCTGCGCCGCCTGACGCACAGCTTTCTGCAAAACGCTTTCATCGATGTGATGGCGTTTTATCTCTCCAGTGAGCGGGTCTTTGGAGCGCTGCGAAGCCGGAAACACGTATTGCCAGTGCCATTCCCTGGGAGCATTCGGGTATTTGCGCGCCAGCGCATACGGCAGGGAAACCTCGCCAAAGCCTTCACGCAAATCCTTCTGGTGCAGGGCTTCAACATCCGTCAGATGCGTCCGAAGGGCGGGGATCATGGAATCGGGCAGAACGGTTACGCGGTCCTTCTCACCCTTGCCATCCCGAACCACGATCTGGTGATTGCCAAAGTCCACATCCTTGACCCGCAAGCGCAGACATTCCATCAGACGCAGGCCGCTGCCATAGAGAAGTTTGGCCATCAGTTGCGTCGTCCCTTTCATCCTGCCAATGACGGACATAGCTTCCTCGTGCGTTAGAACGGTGGGAAGCTGTTTGGCCTGTTCGGGGCGGAGGATTTCCGGCACTTCGAGCGGCTTTCCCAGCACGTGCCGGTAGAGGAACAATACCGCGCTGAGGGCCTGCTTCTGGGTGGAGGCGGCTACCTGCCGATCCACAGCCAGGTAGGTGATGAAGGCCTGCACTTCGGGCGCACCCATTTCGGCAGGGTGGCGCTTCTTGTGGAAGAGGATGAAACGCGTAATCCAATCGACATAGGTTTGTTCCGTGCGGTAGGAGTAGTGCTTGGTCCGTATCGCATCGCGAACCTGGTCGAGGAGTTTTTTCCCTTGCGGGGATGCTGGAGGCGGGTTTGGCTGCATGTTGCACCTGACTAACGAATCAGTTATACTTTGCGCAATTCTAACCGATTTTTCATCCCATGCTGCCCATATTTCCAAGTCGGTTATGAGGTTATACGGGCCGCCCATAGTCCATTAGACCGTCCGGCTAACCAGATGTTGGGTGCTGGCTCCTAAGAACCTATCCGAATAACTGGTAAACTTGATGCATGAGCCAACAAACTGAAACAACACAAACCGAGCGGAATCGGGTGCGAACACCCAATAACAAAACCACGACTGGTTTTCGGATATCGGATGAACTGTGGGCTGTCTTGCAGCCGCATTTGCCGGTACATATCAACAAGCACCGTTTCGGCGGTGGTCGTCCACGAGTGTCTGATCGGGATTGTGCTGATGCCATCTTCTATGTGCTGCGCACGGGTTGTCAATGGGGAGCATTAGATCAGACGGATTTGGTGCCTCATTCAACAGCGCATGACCGTTTTCAGGAATGGGTGGAAGCGGATGTATTTCTGAAGTTTTGGAAAGCTGGCGCGGAGTGCTTTGATGAGTTGAAAGGGATTGATTGGGCTTGGTTGAGCATGGACGGAGCTATGACGAAAGCGCCCCTGGGCGGTGAGGATACAGGCTCGAACCCCACCGACCGGGGTAAAAAGGGGCGAAACGCAGCTTGTTGACCGAAGGACAAGGCGTGCCTATCGGTTTGGCCATCGAAGGAGCCAACCGAAATGACATGAAGCTGGTGCGTGAAACTATCGAGAGCATTGTGGTAGATCGCCCAGAACCAACTAAAGAGGAGCCGCAAGGCATGTGTATGGATAAGGGATATGACTATCAAGAAGTGCGTGACACGGTCAAGGAATTCGGCTTCACGGAACACATTCGCTCTCGGGGCGAAGAAGCCAAAGCGTTGAAGAAAGAAGCTGGGGTTCGGGCCAGGCGTTGGGTAGTGGAGCGAGCCCACAGTTGGATGAACCGCTTTCGACGTATTCTGATCCGTTGGGAAAAGAAGGCCGAGAATTATGCTGCCTTTCTGCATTTCGCATGCGGCCTCATCGCTTTCCGTGCCGCCGGGTTATTCGGATAGGCTCTAAACTAACAAAGATAAGGTAACTTTGAGAACACGTGTAAAGAGTTTATTCCTACTCATTTTTGCGCTCATTGTTTTTGCAAGGCTTGAGTTAGCATTTGCCGACTCCGAAGTTCTTGAAAATGATTATTCTGTTGTTACACAAAACAATGAGTTTGTTTTTGTTATGTTTGTTCCAGATGAAGAAATTGAATTCAGAATAGAGTCAGCCAATAACAGCGAATATATTCCTTCTCCTAACTACACTTCAATTCTAGATTTTTTACGAAGGGAAGGATTCGGAACAGACAAGAAATTAAGAACGAAGTATCCTTGTTCGGGGCTGTACAGAAACGATGGTTCAGATACGCCAATATGGACTGTAAACTGGTACGCAATTTGGGTTTTTGTACATTCAGACGGTGAACATCTTATTCGAATGGGGCGGTGGCCAAGATTTACTGAAGATAATGAATTAGCCGTTGCGTTTTATCGAAGTGGCAACGAATTAGAAAAGTATACAGTAAAAGATTTAGTTGCCAATCCAGAATTGTTACCAAGAAGTGTTAGTCATTACGAATGGCGAAAAGATGTTGTTTTTGATGAAAAAAGCGGTATTCTGCACATAGAAACAGAAACTGGTGAAATATATGATTTCAATGTGTTTGAAATGTCGCCAGAAAAAAGTAAAAACGCGACAAGTTGCAAACCAAATGACTTGTATGTTTATGCACATGAATTGAAAAGAAAACTTGTATTTCTCTTGATTGCAATACCCCTTCCGCTAGCAGGAATCGCTCTTTGGGTACGCAAAAATATTAAGGTCAAAGAACTGCAACAGCGTCAGGTAGTCTAAAGAAACGCACCCAACAAAGCGTCCTCAGAAACCGTCCCCTCATGAGAGCCACTGTTCGATCCTCAGGTGCGCTTATTGATGTAAAACCGCCCGGAACATGGGGGAAAGTCGCAAAATCACCCCGATCGTTAAATGCAAAGCAGGCGTTCTCCATCGAGAACGCCTTTTTTCTATCCCGCGTTGCCTTACGCGGGAACGAGTTGGTAGCCCAGCTTGGCCGCCTTCTTTTTCATGTATTTCACCTGCTGGGCATCGTACTTCTTCTGGTATTCATTCACGCTCAACGGGTCGTATTCCACTTTGTACTTCAGCATCTTGTAGACCACCCGCGCAATGGCATGGGCTGTTGCCACCGTCGCCTGCGCTGGTCCCAACCTGGCACGTAAGCGCCGGTACATCGCCCCAAAGGGACAATCCGCCTTCTTCACCGATTGCGCCGCCATCCGGAATGCCTGCCCCGCCCGGTTCTTTGTTTTCAGCGTCCTATTGCTCAACACTTTGCCCCCGGTGATGTCATGCTTGGGCGCCAGTCCCAGCCACGAACAAAAATGCTTTTCATCTGCAAATCTACTCATATCTGTTCCAACTTCCATGGTCACCGTTTGCGCCAGCGAGACCCCAAACCCATCCACAACCGTAATGTCCACCCCATTGATCCGCTTCAGGTGCTCGCGAATCTCGCGAGCCTTCTTGGGCGCATTCTTGCTGTGCGTCTTGCGCTTCTTCTGCGGGATTGGCGGCAGTTCCCCGGCTTCCCAATCCGGTCGTATCAAGCCATACAACCGATCCACTTCCTCGTCACACGCTTCGATCTGTTCCGTGTAGAAATCGTACAACTCCAACGATTGCTTCAATACAAACAGGTGCTCTGCCCGCCAGGTCCCGGTTAGGGCTTTTTCGATCTCTTCCTCGCTATGCTTGCAGCCTGGGTCTCGAAACCCCATCAATACCCTGGCATCCCGTTCCCCTGCCACGATCGAGCGGATGATCGCCTGCCCCGTCACTCCCATCACATCCGTCACTGCCTGGCTCAACTGGATGTTCATCTGCAACAGCGCCTTCTGGATATGCAATATGTGCGGCGCTCGATGTTCCAGCATTTGCGCACGATGCCGCAACAGCGTCCGCAATGCCACCAAATCCCCCTCCGGACGGAACGAGCCTTTCAGCAGCCCGTAGCTGTGCAGCGTCTGGATCCACTGCGCATCTTCCACATCCGTCTTTTGCCCGGCCACTTTCCGCAGGGAGCGCGAACTGATCAACAGGCATTCGAATCCCTGTTTCTCCAGTTCTTCGAACAGCGGGATCCAATACACTCCCGTGCTTTCCATCGCCACTGTCTGCACCCCATGCTGACGAAACCACTCGCAAATCGCTCGCAAGTCCGTCGTGTAGTTCCCATATGCTTTCACCCACTGCACTTCGTCTCCCCCGGCGACACACGCCACGATCTCCGTCGCTCCGATGTCCACCCCGGCAGCATTCAAGTTCACTTTGCTCAACCCATCAAAGGGTCGCGCCTCCTCCATCCCCTTCGTTCGTTTCACTTTTTTCCTCATGCTCTACTCCTTGTTCGAGATCGGCAGAACCCGGTCACTGAATGGGATTAGCTTCCTCATCGGGGTCGTCTTCCCCCCTGCGCCTCCAGTGGATAAATCAATTTGACCGGCAACCACGGTGCACCTCGGGGATGCCTCTTCGGCATGCCTCCACTGCTTTGTACGGCTTGTCGTCCTGCCTTTTCGGAGTATACTTCAGCTGGTTGTCGAGCTTGTCGAGACATATCAGCTGGACGGTTTCTGGCGTGAAAAATGAGCCCCGCTCTTTTTTGGTGCACCCGACGCTGGGGATTCGGCGCCATTTTCAAGCATTTTTCTGCGCCTCAGCATTTTCCCAATCGGACGGCGTTCCGCCGCCCGCCCCAGCGCGGGTAACGCAAACCGTTGGGCCGTCTGTTGGATAGGAGGTGGATATAATGATAAAAGTAACAGAACTAAAAGAAGACCATCTTGAAGATGCTGCTAAATTAGTGAGCCATCGGTATAGACGGTTGTGCGAACAGGAACCACATCTGCCGCACAGCTACACAGATGTGACCAATCTCTTGCCCCTCTTGCAAAAAATATTGAACGCATCCGGAATCGGGGTGGCTGCAATCCGCGGAGATCGACTGGTTGGTTTCCTCACGGGTTGGCAAATGCCATCCTTCAGAGGAAAAAGAAGCATATACAGCCCGGAATGGGCAAATGCGGCAGATCTGGAAGATAGTAAATACATCTACGAAGAGATGTACAGCCATCTTGCAGCTGTTTGGATTGCAGACCAGTATATCGCGCACTATATTAGCCTATTTCCAAACGATATGGACGCGCTGAGAGCATGGCACTGGATGGGTTTTGGGATGATCTCGATCGACGCCATATGTGGTTTGGATACGTTACAGGGCTATGATACAAATGTGCACATCCGACGTGCAGAGTTACGGAATATTGGGCCAGTGATGGAACTGCACGAGGAGTTATGGCAGTATATGAAAGGGTCGCCGATTTTCCTACTAACAGAGAAAAGGGGCCAAAGCTACTACGAGGAATGGTTGCGGAACTCAGACGAGGTAGTCTGGCTGGCTTATTGGAATGAAGAGCCAGTGGCTTTTATGAGATTGGGGCCTGCCGACGATGATGTATGCACAATCATCGTTGATAAGAAGACGACCAGCATTTACGCTGCCTTCACAATGGAAAAAGTGCGGAATGAAGGCATCGCGACAGCCCTGCTTGACCATGCACTAAAGTCGGCGCGGGCCTCAGGCTACGAACGTTGCGCCGTAAGTTTTGAACCGATGAACCTGATCGGCACACGCTTCTGGCTCAAGCACTTCAAAGCGGTATGTTATTCAATTTTTCGGCACATTGACGAAAGAGTGATACAAGTGTGAAAGAAGTGACGAGAGAGCGTATACAGAGCTTGGAACCTGTGTTTGTAGTGTAAGTCGGCCCAACACCGGCTCCACCTGACCGCCTTCGGCGTAGGTATGCGGCGGCCATTTGGTAGAAAAAGTGGTTTTATGCCGTCTTGTCTTGCCAAATCCGGCGGCAGGTGAGCCAATCCGTTAGCCCTCTCGCGCAAAAGGTGAAACATGAAAAAGGGACATGTTATTTTTCTAAATGGAACATCGAGTTGCGGAAAAACCACCATTGCGAAGGCCCTACAAGATAAACTGGCAGAACCCTATATGTATGTTTCAGTGGATGATTTTTTCCACATGTATCCTGAAAAATACCTAAACCCAACAAATCAGGATGAAGCCATCATTCTGGCTCATCTTATTCCTGCTGTTGTATCAGGTTTACATAGGTCGATTGCATCTTTGGCACAATCAGGTAATAACATTCTTGTTGACCATGTATTGCAGGAAAATGGATGGCTTAAAGAGTGCGTAGAGAACTGGGTAGGGTTAGAAGTGCTCTTTGTAGGCATCAAATGTCCAGTAGAAATAACGGAACAGCGTGAGAAAGAACGTGGTGATAGAAATATTGGAACTGCGCGGTATCAATTCGAGCGTGTTCATGCTCATGGTTTATATGATATTGAAGTAGACACATCCATTCTCAATGTGGATGAGTGCGTAACAAGAATTATGGCAGTGATAAACGACAAGCCAACAGAATGCGCTTTTCAAAAATTAGCCGCCAGATTTATGCGTGCAGAAGGCGCTCTTCCAGAATCAAAAGCGGGCTACCGATTAATGGAAGTGTCAAGGTCTGAGACAAAAAGCGATCGAAACTGAGTCTAATATCAGCCACGCACTGCAAACGGTCATGAGGAATGGCTTTCTCAAGGCCGTTTTTTGTTTCCTGGTTAACCCCCACTATCCCCGCCAGCCTTTCCTGGCGGAGCTCATCTTTTTTCTTCAAAGGAAGTTCGAATCTCTATCCGGGCGGCTGAAGGTCTGCCATCACCTCCAGGATCTCGGCCTCACTGGCCAACCGGTGCGGATGTTTGGGATCCAAAGCCACACGCTGTAAATCAGAACCGATCCCCAGCCGCACACCTGCCCTGGCGGGCGGTGCCAGGGTCAGATAGTAGCGCACAAATTGTGGGCGGGTCAATCCTTTGCGCTGGATTTCATCCAACTGCCACGACCACGTATAGTACTTGTAGGCAATCCGTTCTTCCGAGTAGTGGTGATAACTCGTGCGATGGCTCAACACCGACCACACCACCGTCAGCAGGTGCCGGGCAATGGCCACAATCGCCTGGTTCCGGTGCATGCGCCGTTCCAGCTCCTGGAATAACCGCTGCCAGTGTGGGTCGGCTTTCACGGCTCGCTGGGCTACTTCCACCATCGCCCACCGCAACTCCCGTCTCCCTTCCTTGGTGATGCTCTTCCCGCGCAGCTTCACCCCGCTCTGCTCCACACCTGGTATCAATCCGGAATAGCTCGCCAGCTTTTTCGGCGTCTCAAAGCGGCTGATTTCCCCAATCGCTGCCAAGACCGTCATCCCGGTCACCACTCCAAAACCAGGGATCTGCATGAGATACATCATCTGGCTCGCCCAGGGTTCCTCATGGCTCATGCGCCCCAGCTCCTTGGTGATCTGATCGATCTGACCCTTCAAGTATTGCTTGGTTGCCAGGTCCAGATCCAACTGGAAACGCTCCTGTTTCCCTAACTTCTCCCGCCAACCCATATCCTTCTCCTGAAAGCGTTTCCCTTTCGGATGTCCCAAATGATGCCGGTGTGAGACACTGTGCATCCGATTGACTACCTGGGTGTGCATCCCCACCAACCGCCGCCGCTGCGAGATCAACTGCCGCAACTCGCGCACATGCTGCGGCGGCACCCACACCGTCGGTACCAGGTTCGCCGCCAATAGACGGGCCAGGATCAGCGTATCCTTCTTGTCCGTCTTCACCCGCGCACAGGCGATCTGTTTCACCTTGATCGGGTTGGCCACCTGCACTTCCGCCACCAATGGCTCCAGCAGATCATACACATGCCAGGCGTTCGTGGTCGACTCGATCACCACCCGATCTGTCTGCAAGAGATGCTTAGGCAACCACCCATCCAGATCCAGGTGCTCCACCCGGCAAGGCGCCAGGATCTCCTCCCCTTCCCGGTTCACCCCCGCTACTACCGAGTAATGCTTGTGGATATCCAGCGCAATATATCGAATGACACTTGATTTTTGTTCCTCTTTCATGCTACACTCTCCTTGGGTTTGTTGGTTGGGGCGTGGATTTTTCGGGCAGTGAGTGATACACACCGATTCGGGCTCCTCAAGCCCAGACGAGAATCCACCAGGCGACCAAGTAACACCACGGGTTGAGATCACTCTCTCCCATAGGCGGCGTCGGCCTGCCCGGATGCTCCCTGCCCCGGTTGGCATCCCTGGTGCGGTGTCGATTACCGCTGAGGATACCACCCGCCACGCCCCACCCATGTACATTCTAGTAACACCGCGTGGTG
>Ga0209285_10000137_pt1 | contig 25824 bp, 26 predicted proteins | sample PPLLak3March2015_2_FD_187249 | JGI IMG/M metagenome (GOLD analysis project Ga0209285, IMG submission 187249) | Freshwater sediment microbial communities from Prairie Pothole Lake near Jamestown, North Dakota, USA - PPLs Lake P8 Core (3) Depth... | ecosystem: Environmental > Aquatic > Freshwater... | reverse complement strand
TCCTGGGTTAATGTCAAGGTCGTCATATCCTTCGCTGTGCAGACTACTTGAATATCGGTTGACCGGAAAGGAATCTGATAGGTCCTTACATAAATAGGTAACACCGGTTTATTTTGATCTAATAATTGAGTCGTTGCACCATCAAGCTGAATTTCAACAAACCCGTCTTTCTCAGATAACATTGGTTGCGATGAGAAAAGAACCGAGGTCGATCCAGTTTTTACATTCATTGCTTGTTTCATTGAGACGTTCGTGGTGAACGCAGCTGCCCCTAGTCCACTGAGGACTAAAATACCTACTATTACAATCGGTATGAATTTCTTCATATTATTCCCCATTACTGTATTAACATACCATCATATTTAAATTTAACTCTTCCAAAATAATAAAATTTCGTGACCCAGAACCACTTTTTTAAAAAAGTCTCCATATAATCATTAAATATTGGTATAATTAAACCAAGAATTCCACTCATTGAGATATGAAATAAAATCATTTCATTAACCGGAGGAAGATAAGGATGCCAGAATAGCAATTTCCCAGATCGTATTTACTATAAATGTGGATTTCTCTTTTATAGTTATTTTACGGGTTAAGATTCAGCACTTTCCGTCATTTCTTTTCCAAAAAGAATAGTCTACGGACAGGTTAACCAATCATTGGCTAAAGTTATTTGATAGATAAAATCCTAAAGCTTCATGTATAGGTCATCAAGATTCAACTTAAACATAACCTGTTCAAGATCCTTGACATCGGACGAATATCCTAATTCTTTTAAGAATGCATGTGTCTTGTAAAAAATGATCCATTCTTCAGGCACGCCGTTCATCGTTTTATGAATCGCACATTGATAGAGGTGCTTACAAAATATAATACCATCTTCAAAGGTTAATTTCTCTTCGTCGATACTACAACCCCCTGTTCACAATAGATTTACTAAAAAAGAATCATGTATTTATTTAATAATTTTTTTATATTTTATAAATTAAAATTCAATTGAACAAACATAACATCATAAAAGCTATCAGGTTTCTTCAGACAGGTTCAACATGATTCAGTTGGACGGAATAGACTTGTGAACAAGGTTGAAATCGATTGACACCCAAGGATGAAAAATGGAAGCGGGTCATCCCATGCATATAAAGCATGCTCGTTTCTCAGGCTATATGCTGGTAAAATCGAACGTAACCGTATCGATCTCTTTCGTATCTGCGCTCGTACAGACTGTATATCTTCTAAAAAATACACCCATCTAACGGTATCATCAGGCAAAAAAAATGGATTTTCTGGAAGCGGTCTTTTCACTGCATCTAAATAAGCCATGAAGGGAAGATTACATCCATACCGAGATGGAAAACTATTTTGCATCCACACACGAGGATTCACCTCAATGAACTTATAAAGTCCATCACGGGGATCATGTTTAAACTCTGCATCAACAATCCCATAAAAACCTATCTTCTGAATCAATGAAGTTGTCATATGTTCAAGAATGGGTTCTTCTACATGTTTGATGTAACAGCCGTTTCCAAACCCTAGTGGCCATTCCCGAATCCTCTGATACATAAACATCCCATGAGGTGTACCAGAGTGATCATAATACGCATTGTATCCAAACATCGTGTCAGCGCCACCAGGGATAATCTCTTGAAGCATCACCTCATGGTTTTTCTCATAAACTTTCGAAAACACCGAGAGGAGTTGCTGAGCAGACGAAACAATAAACAGCTTTGTATTGAAATCAAAACGAAAATAAGTTGGATACACAGGTTTTATAATACAAGGATAGGTCATTTCCACGCTTGCTGCTTTGGCGTCGTTTTCATCATGGGGAAAAAAAGTCTTCGGATGAGGAATATTTTGTTTTTCTAGATATTGATAGAATAATTTCTTATTAAGAAACAAATTTACTTTCTCATAAGAATCCATGGTGAAATAATAATACGATTCTAACTGACCCCGGTGTCGTAACAAAGCGATGGTTTCCGTATCACCTGTTGGGATCAACACTCCTTTCTCAGGAAGTTGTGCACCAAGACACAAAAGGAAATCAATGTAGGCTTCTTCATCATATTTTGGATGCGGACAGACAAAACCTTTTGCATATTTGGAGTAAAACGCTGCTTGATTCTTTTTCACATCAAGAACCACGGTAGGTACACCATGCCTCCCAAGATTTCGTACGGCACCAAGGTTAGAAGTAGGATAAATGCCGAGGATAAACGCGATGGGGTCATTGAACTGGGTAATATATTTTTCTTGTGATCGGTTCATTTCTTCAAATCTCCCCCCACCGATGAATACTAAGTGGTATCAATCTGAGAAGACAAATACAAAACTGGAATTAAAATCTATTGTTAAAAAAATAAAAAATGGAAGTGAACTTCTATATAATCCTTAGAAAATATAGGATTTCAATGAAAAAATCACTCCGTGAACAATTTCTAGTAAAGCGAAAAGAATTATTGACATCAGAAGTAAAGAAAAAAAGCCTTCAGATTCAACACCGTCTTTTTACCTTACCTTGGTACCGTACTGCTCATAATATTCTTTTTTATGTCTCGTACGATAATGAAGTTGACACCCATCTCATGATAAAGGAATCATTAGTGAATGGAAAAACCGTTCTGGTTCCAAAAACCGATTCCAAGAAAAAGACAATCTGTTTATCAAAACTGCTTTGTTGGGATGATCTCAATCCAGGTGCATATTCCATTCTAGAACCACGTGAAGATTGCGTCCGTGAAGTCCCAATGTCTTCAGTGGAGCTTCTTATCGTCCCAGGGGTCGTGTTTGATTTATGCGGCAACCGCATCGGTCATGGAATGGGTTACTACGATCGATTGTTAAAAAATACGATTCAAGCACATTCGGTCGGTCTTGCATTTGAATATCAAATCATCAAAGCGATACCAGCAGAGGAACATGATGAAAAAGTAGAAATGATAGTGACTGAAGACCGCAGCATTCACTGTCACTAGTTAGGTAACTATCTCTTTGAGTCGTTTGGTTTGTATCGCTTTTCTGAGTTCCAGGGCGATCCGCTCACCATAGCTAATGGATTCACCATACAGATATCCTGAATGCGGTGTGAATTGCGTTAATGGACTTCCAGGAATTCGTAACGATACGTCAAAGACAACCATTTCTTCTTTTCCTTTATCAGCAACGATAGCGCCTTGTAATGCAAACGGACCAATAATACCAGGTGGATATTCTTTTTTTGTTGTTTTCACGAATTTTTCGCCAAGCTCAAAAATGGATTCAATAATGGATTCTTTCGTCGTTGCCGCAATATGCCCAGTCTCAATGATTTTTGGACGTAGATATTTAAGGACAGCCAATTGTTCATCCGCTGGCAGACGAAGCAGACCATCAAGATTTGTTTGCCTGCGAGTATCTGTCCCCATGATCTCCAGTTCATCATCAAGAACTGAGTAGAAATAATTAAAATTAATCTGGGTTCCAATCACATATTCTTCGATGACTGCTTTATCCAATGAATCCTGAGTAATCATCCTTTTTGCAAGAAGTTGATCTGATTTCTTTTTATAATCCGCATAGCTTGAAGCGAAGAAAAACGCGCGTTCATAACCACGGATTGCTTCATTGACTTTTACGATCACAAGTCGGTCGATATCATGGGGTGATTGACACAACTGAGGATATCGGATCCCTGCCTTCTGCAACAAGTAATACTGGTTTTTTGGAACGTTCCGTTCCTCAAGTTTCAGCATCGAACGTGTTCCGAAAATCGGGACTCTGAAATTATTTTCGATATCGGTGAAATCAAAGTAGACCCAAAAATATCGGTTGTGAATAAAAATCGTGTTCTCCTCTCGCAACTGTTCCTGGACGGCTGACATCGTGATGTCTTTGAATTTATTCAAAACAATGGTTTTATCAATGCATCCTCTTCCATCATCACGGGTTTTATAGTATTTAGTGTATGTTTTGTCTCTTCCTTTCTGACAGACAGCCAGTGTGCGAAAACCATGTTTTTTTGCTCCTCTGCAGACATCAAGAGCTGAATGTCCACCTAACACACCAATCGTGATTTTTTTAGGATCATAGGATTCGACAAGGTTTTGAATTTTCTTCCGCTCCAACATGAGACCGTCCTTATCCAAATAGGACAACAAATCTTTTTTTATCCTTTAAATTTCGGTCGCTTTGACAAATAGAGTGCAACAGGTAATTTTTGCTGTGGATAGTCTTTTACTCGCTCAACGATGAGGGCATGTAATTGTGGAACTGTATACGCTTTATCTCCTTCGCCTAACTCGATTGTTCGGACACGTGGCAAGAATGTTTTTTCGTTTCGTTCTTTCTCACCAATCACGACGATATAAGGAATCCATTCTTTTTCTGCGTCACGAATCTTCCGTCCAACACTTTCCTCACGGTCATCGATATCAGATCTGATATAATAGAACGGTGACATTGTATTTAACTCAGTAATGAAGACTTCGCAATCTGGAACAAATTCATCGGCGACTGGTATGAATCTGACCTGAGTGGGTGAAAGCCAGAGCGGTAACATCGGTTTCTTACCTTTGTTGATTTTGATCGCCTCACGTTCCAGCAACGCATAGACATTCCGGTCGATACTCCCAGAGATGCTCGTATGTAATATCAAGGGATGTTGTTTTTCCCCTTTCTCATCAGCATAGGTGATGTTGAATCGTTTTCCATTCTCCACATCGATTTGGACTGTTGAAAGCGCACTTGCCTTCTTCATCGAATCAATCACGTTGAACTCGAATTTCATGACAAAGTAGAAGTACCGTTCATTCCAGAGTTCGACAAGGATTGGTTTGCCTGCTAATTTCGCCAGATCTTGGGCCAGGGTTTTGTTATTCTCGTAAAATTCCTTTACGAACCGTAAAGCGACCTCAGAATCGATCTTCAAAGAGTCCATCCATCGCATCGCAGTAGAAAATTGACTTTTGAATTCCTCTGTTGCCTGAGGAAGGTCTTTACAGAAAGTATGAAGATCAGGCATGGTAAACGCGCGTAACCTCTTCAGACCACTGACTTCACCGCTTTGTTCTCGACGAAAGCTATAATGTGTCAGTTCATATAATCGCAATGGCAGGTTCCGATAGGAAATCGTCATATCATGGGCGATCATATACTGCCCAAAGCATGCTGCGAATCGTAGGAAGAAATCCTTATCAGAATGGACCAGGTATTGTCGGGCAGGGAATTTCTTTACATATTCACTTAAGGCAGGGTGCTCAAGATCATACATGATGGGTGTCTCTACTTGCATGCCACCGATGTCCCTTACCATGTTATTTATATGTTGTTCCAGAAGGCCTTTGATCATTCTGCCCTTGGGGTACCAACGGAAGTTCCCTGAATCACTCGCTGGTTCGTAATCCACCAGTTCGTGTGATTGCATCATTTTCACATGGGGTGGTTCACCAACGACTTTACGCGTCCCACTGCTTTCATATTCATACAAAAGTTTAAGTTCTTCGTGACCTGAGAAATTGAATTTCTCTGCATCGATGAGCTCGCCTTGCGGGGTCAGGATACACCATTGAGAGACGATCTCCCGTTCTTTTTCAACTGCCTTCTTTTCTTTCCCAGGGATAATCTCACGGGACAGCTCTGAGAGAGGATGTCCTTTGCAGGAGATAGTAAATGCCTTATACCAACCAAACGGGGACCGTTTTACGATGAACTCCTGTTTTTTTACCTCATGTTCAAGTTGTATGAGAATATCCTTTGCTGCTTTCGCGCTTGCAAGGTCTGATGAAAGATGTGCGTAGGGATACAGCATGATGTTTTTGACTTTGAGTTGTTCAGCTGTTTTAATAATTTCTTTACAAGCCTCTTCGACAGCCTGAAGTGGTGCTTTTTCATCAACTTTTTCAATAGCGATAAAAACAGTCAGAGCTTCATCTAAGCGATCCTTTGTCGTGCTCGTCTCCTCAGGATGTGGAATCGCTTTTTCTTTGACTTCATATTCAATAAAATCACTGTGGATAAGTAATAGCTTCATAGAATCGACCCGTAAAGCAAATCATTGTTTTTAAAGATAGTGATTGTAAATATTATATGGGGGAGGCGGCGGAGGTGTTTACTCCGTAAATAAAAAATTTTTGTTTTACTTGCAATCCCATCTCTCCGCCTAGCCAATGAATATGTCATGCTATATAAGAATGTTTCGAATTTTTTTTGTTACTTCTGTTGACCTAGAAATTTTCTCCTAAAAAAAAAAGAAGAGGAAAAAAACCTATTCAAAAAAATCCTAACGCTTCTTCAATACGACCCATCTCAATACCTGTGGTCATATTCCCGATAATCGCACCTTTTATATTCGCGACAAGACCACTGCCGATCATAGGGAACCCATGGTTCACGGTTCCAATCATGACATCCACGTCAAAAACCTTTTTTAGCTGTTGCATTTCCTCGTCTGTCGTCTTCGGATGACACAGGCAACCTTTGTTGGTTACTACTGCAGCCATACCAACGGTCCCAAGTGATGCTATCGTTCCTTTTTGAACAGGGACGTCGAGGATAGTACTGATTTGCTTAATCGTTGTGGCTTTCAACTCAGGATGAACGAGTGCTCCATAGTCATTTGCTAAAATATCGTTTCCAGCAGCGTTAATGATATCTTTGATGGGAAATACCCTCAGTCCTTGTTGTTCAATGGTAAGAAATGTCTCTTTGTTCGTAAATGCAGTCACTATTGCTCCATGAGAATTGCATGTGAGAAGTGAGCCGATAATCGTCGAATCAGCGATACAAAGCTCAACGACTTTTGCGTCCAGGACTTCCCCAACTAATCGTTTGGTCTTCTTTGGCAAACTTTGTTGTAAAAAAACAACCGAATCAGTGGTACGACAGTAGATGCCAACATTTGGATTTTCATTGAAATCCAAGAGCTGAAGCATTCTTATTCACTTTTTTTACTTTTTTTGGGCGCGGATGTTCTTTTACTGCCGGTTTTTTCTGTGTCTTCTTTCGCAGACGTCTTTGGTTTTTTGGTTGCCGTTTTCGGTTTTGCTGTTGTCTTCGTTTTCTTTTTCTCAGTGTCTGCATCAGGTTCCTTGTCTTTTGTTTTCTCAGGTTTTTCTTTTTTCTCAGCAGGCTCTTCTTCTTTTGGGGCTTTTTCTTTCTTTTTCTTAATTTTCACTTCCCCTTCACTGGTTGGCGTGATATCGTATCCTTCAGCTCCAGACACTTCTTCTTCTGCTTTTTCTTCCTCTCGTCTGAGAATTGGAGTCTTCTTTTCTTTTTCTTCTTTTAAAAATTCTCGTCGTGATTTCTTTTCCCCCATCTCCGGCAAGGTTGCCTCGACGACACCATCTTCAAATTTGACTGCTCGCACACGAATTTTACTTGGGACCCAGAATTTCCCGTGAGTCCAGAGCTGCTTGTTTAGCGCACCATCGATCCAGACGTTTTTCTGCTCAACTTTCATATGTTTCATGAGAAAATGACGAATGTCATCGACAGCACGAGGAACCGCTCGAGATGTGGGACCTATTTTTGCTCGTCTCAGTGGTATAACGTAAATTCTTTCTAGTTCTTTTCCAGTATCTTTCTCAGCCATACGTATCAACCTATCTTAAGTTTATTTCTTCTCCAGTTGCGTGTTTTTGGATGTCGAGTAAAACGTCGGTTTGTACGAATCATGACCCAAGCTGGTACTCGCCGATTGCTCTTCGTGGCTCTGTTCAAACGGAATTTTCTTCCTAATGATTTATGACTTGACATTTATATACCTCTTCTACGAATCGTGATATCGCGTTTCTTCGGGAGTATCTTTGAGAGTAACTCCCGTAACTGTTCATCGTTTATTTTATTTTTGAGCCGCCCAGATTGCGCAAGCATGATGAGCTGGTTTTCCAAGTTTTCGGCTAACTCTGGACGGGCTGCTTTAATTCGTCCAAGGCGTTCCCGAGCATCATCCGTCAGGATCGCTCGAAGGATGATTTTTTTCTGATCTTCAAATTCTTTCTGCTGTGCGTCTTCGAACTCATCCTGTGAGAACACCGGCTGTTGCTGTTGTTGAAGGTCACGCAATTTTTTCTTCCTGATAGCTTCAATATCATCCATAGTGGTTCTAAAACCTCAAGACGAACCTATTGCGATTTCCCTATTTAATATTTTTTCAATTCAGGGTATATTTCAATTAATGATTTTTTAACTTCAAACGAGGTATTGTCCAGAAACTTTACTCCTTTAGGGGTGAGTAAGCGACCTTTCCCTTTCATCTTTGTTACATACCCGGCAGTCTCTAACTGTTGAAGGGCATGACGGACAATCGCACCACTGCCCGCTTCTGCTTTATTTGGTTTTACACCTCGATTTCGTTTCCCACCGTACTCTGCTCGAATACGCTCAACGCCCATATTCTTATTCACATATAATTTTCGAAGAATTGATGCGCATCTCGTATGCCACCAATCTTTTATCTCTGGCGGATTTTCTTTGGAGACACCAGTGCGAACATATTTACTCCAATCTGGTGGGACTATTGCAGATTCATTTTGTAGTTTTTTTGTTAATGCAGAGATTAATTCTTTTGCAGGAACATCATAAGCTGTTGTCATAGGAATTCTCTTCCTTTCTCGTGAAAGTGGGTATCGGTAATTACCATATGTTATTTAAGCATATTGGATGGGGAAAAAAAAGTATTTTATCCTTTAAAAAGGCTCAATATTTGTTCATGATTCACAAGTCGATGAGGAATGCCTATGTAACGGTATACGACTATATTTCTTGCATCTAGTACAGTAAAAGATGATCATTCCCCGATGGATACGGATTCGACAGGTCAACGAGGGGATATGATAACAGTAGCAGTGCTTACAAAACCTTCGAGTATATTGATGTGGGATCGGGACAAGATATTTCATAGAAAGCTTCCGAGCAAGCGCAACATATCGGTCAGAGCGAGGGAGTTTCCCCTCAAGCCCACATGCTTCAGCGAGAGAAAAAAGATACTGTATACGACGACGTGCGATATTTTTGTACACCTGTTTTTTTCCATATTGTTTTCGAGACATTCTCACCTGAATAAGAGTCACTGGTTATAAAATAGGTATGTATCGCAATGAGATATAAGGGAACATATTGATAAAAGAAAAAAAATGAAGAAAGAAGTGAAATTACTTCTTCTTCAGGTATGGAAGACCTGTTCTTTTGTTAACACCAACGGCGTATCCGTTTGGTAAATCACAGGTGGTTCCACTTTTTGGTGATCGTTTGCTGAAGAAATAAATCGTTTGATTTCTTCCGCCTTTAAGCTTTACGTTTCTTGTGTATAAGGTCCAACCCTCGTGTTTGTATGTCATAATACACCTCCTGCCAGGAATACGTCTCCTGGAATTTAAATCTTTCTTTATTTTCCTCCTGGTGCACTGATAGCACGTGCGAGAGTAACATGTACAGGAAAAATGATATCTAACACAACTGTAACAGAAGCAAATAAAAAAAGAGCCGGTAGTTGTCGCCCACATATACGAATCACCTAGGTGTTTTAAACGTTTTCGAAATATATCAGTCAAAAGAATAACATTTTTGAACATCTCAGCAATGAAGGAATATGAAAAAAATGTCAAAAGGATGCCTTGTTTTTATCGGTCTTGGTTTGTTCGATGAAACAGATGTGTCATTAAAAGGTTTAGAGGAACTCAAATCCTGTGATACGGTCTTTGCTGAATTTTATACCACAAAACTTGGAAGCTTCAATAAAAAATCTTTTGAGAAAATTATTGGGAAAAAAATTGAGGTACTCTCACGGGAAGAAACTGAAAAAGGGGATAAAATAATTGACGCTGCAACACAGAATTCTGTCGCCTTCCTCACCGGAGGAGACCCACTGATAGCAACAACACATATCGACCTACGACTTCGTGCAATGAAAAAAGGTATTTGTACAAAAATTATCCATAGCAGTAGTATTGCCACTGCAGTTCCAGGACTTCTCGGTCTACAAAACTATAAATTCGGTAGAACAACGACACTTGCATTCCCTGAAAAAGAATATTTTCCAACAAGCCCCTATACAGTGATTCATAATAACAAAAAAATGGGATTACATACACTCGTCCTCCTCGACATCCAAGCTGAAAAAAACCAATACATGACCGCAAACGAAGGGTTCGAATTACTTCGTAAGATGGAGAAAAAGATCAAGAAACATCTCATCGTAGACGACACTATCGCCTGTGTCGTCGCACGCGCAGGATCACCCGATCCAATGGTTGTAGCAAACACTATCGACAATCTACAAACGAAGGATTTCGGTCCACCATTACATACCATTGTCATTCCAGGTAATCTTCACTTCATGGAAATCGAAGCGCTTGAGCTCTGCGCCGATTTACCAGTTGAATTAAAAACAAAAATACCAAAACTATAATAACCCTGCATAATATTCCGCGCTTAGATTATAAAAGTGGTATGGATGCAACAAGAAAAAAATGACTTTATCGGTCTAATCTATGGAGATGTCGGTTCAACAAAATTTAATTTCACGGTAGATGGTCGTAATCTTCGGAAGTTCGATTATGTCGCCGCACCACACGAAGAAGGATACGTTCTTGCACAGGTCATGGATATTAAAGGATATTCAGATCTGAAATTTGAGGATGCAATAACCATAAAAACGAATGGACCCGTTCCTCCTATAAAAAGTGATATATCTGCCTATGCGGAAGTCATTGGTTACCGCGACAAGGAAGGGCATTTACAGGCACCACGAAGCCCGTTCGAGGCAGGAGCGCAGATCACACTTGCCCGGGAGGATCTCATCCGCCATGTTCTTGGGCTACAAGCTGAAAAAGAAAACGGAGCATATCTTGGTCTTCTGAAAGGACATGATCTTCCAGTCTATCTGAATATTGATTCGTTAGTCCAAAAACATATCTGTATTTTAGCAAAAACTGGCGGCGGGAAAAGCTATGCTTGTGGGGTTCTTATTGAAGAACTTTTAAAGAAAAAAATCCCATTGGTTATAATTGATACACATGGAGAATATATTTCACTAGGTAAGCCGAATAAAGATAAAAAAGACCAGAAAAACATGGAAAAATTCGGTGTTAAAGCAAATGATTACAGTAGTCAAATCATTGGTTATTCGCCCCTTGCGATTGGAGATGGGACGACCCATTTGACATTGAACGGGATGAATCTTGAAGGAAGAGAGATTCTCGAGTTGTTACGAGCAAAGCTATCAGGCCCACAAATAGCGGTCCTCTATCAAACAATCAAAGAACTCAAGGAGTTCAAACAGGTCTATAGTATTAGAGATATTATAGAAGCAGTGGAACGAACGAAAAGCAATGCACGATGGAATGTGATTGCATCATTGGAATCATTAGATTCAATTGGCGTGTTCTCTGAAAAAGGAACATCTACTGAAGAGCTGGTTCAGAAAGGAAAATGTTCAATCATTAACATGCGCGGGGTACCACCGGACATTCAGGATGTGGTGGTCGCACGATTAACAGAAGAATTATTTAAGGACAGGAAGATCGGAAAGATACCTCCATTTCTTTTTGTCGTTGAAGAAGCGCATAATTATTGCCCTGAACACGGGATTGGTCATGCAGTCTCTTCAAGCATGCTTCGTACGGTCGCTTCTGAAGGCAGAAAATTCGGCATGGGGCTGTGTGTGGTCAGTCAACGTCCAGCGAAAATAGATAAGAACATCATTTCTCAATGTAACACGAACATCATCTTAAAAGTGACAAATCCAAATGACCTGAAAGCAATTATTCAATCTGTGGAAGGACTGACAAGTCAGACCTATGATGAGATTCAAAGACTCCCTATTGGTGTCGCCTTGATTTCTGGTGCATCCATACAAATTCCCATTCTCGTTGAAATCAGGACCAGAGAGACCGATCATGGTGGGAAATCAGTCACGGTCTTCAAAGACATTGATCCATCAGAGTATAAAGTGAAAATGCCAAAGATGCCTCCACCACCATCTAGACAAGCAACCAATACACCCCAAAATCAGGGGAATATCCAAAATAATGTGACAGAGAAAGCCATACAGGTGAACCGGGTAGCGAAACGACTCGGCTGGGTAACGACAGATGATCCTGATGAAACAATTAAATTCCTCAGTGTTGAAGCTGAGGAAATGAAAGAGAACGTCTACAAATATCTTGAATCCCTTGCGCAACTTGGGAGTAACTTCTGCCATAAAGACAACCCAAGCTGCCTGCAATGCCCAATGGCAAACGGATGTCAATATCATCTCTCCCATAGTAAAAAATCTCATGTGCAACCGCAAAGACACGGGCTTGGGTTGTTTAAAAGAGATAAATCTAAGGTCGTATGAAAAAGAACACATCGTCTTTCTTTGTTCTCTGCATCCTTGTCCCGGTTGTTATGTTATCTGGTTGCGAGATGATATTTCCACCAGTAACTTATGAAGCAACTCCGACAAGAATCAGTTATGATCTGTCCTATGGGTATCGCATGAACACCACAGGGACAGGAAGATATGAGCTTTCCTATTTTTGTGATATACCAGAAGTGCTTATTGGGACAACGAGCTATAGTATGTTATCTATTATCGATTACCAGACCAAGAACCTGTTTAATAACACCGTGATTCATTGGAATATCTCTGGGAAAAACGCAAAAACCTTTGAATTAGGAATAACATCAAAGATTGAAGTTGAAAGTTATTTAGTTGCTGATTTGAATGGAAAGAATGCCTTAATGATTAGTCAGATAAAGGATAGGTATCCAGCGCTCTTCTCTCAATATACACGATTGCAGGCCAATGAGACGATACGGTTTATAGATCCTGCGGATCCTGACATCATGACCATAGCAGATGCAGTGTATACAAATGAAAAGACAAATAATTCTTTTCTGGTGGCAAAATCTTTGTTTTCTTGGTTGAAGCAAAATATCGCTTATCAAATCCATCCTGATGAACGAGTCGTACGATCAGCTTCGGTAACCTTGTCCAATAAAAAAGGGGATTGCGATGATCTCTCATTTCTTTATATCTCACTTTGTCGGGCAGTTGACATCCCTGCAAGATTCATTCGAGGATATCTCATCACCGATGGTATGAATGGATCAATAACAGCAACCCCACATGCATGGACGGAAATATTTGTGGGACAGCCAGGGTCGCTCAGCGGATGGATCCCAATAGAATGTGCCTGTTGTACAAATTCTCTCATAACAGACATTAATCAGAATTTTGGAGTGGAAAGTGCCTTTCATCTACGATTGTTCACCGATGATGGGAGTAATGCATCGCTTGCATTCTCGCTCTCTGGCATCTCCTATATCACCCATGAACAGAATACGAGCATCGCTCTTGAGTCGTTTGCAGAGATCAGTAACTATCAAGAACTGGAATCAAAAAAACTAATCATCACAGAAAAAAACAATCGGTATTACGAGTAATTTTCCAAAAACAAAAACATTATTTCTCAGTATGGGTTTCAGATATTCCGAGGTTGTGGTCTTTTGGTTGATGACAAAACCGCAGACGAATTTACTGCATACATGAAAAAATTCACTGATTTGTACATCGCTCTTTCAAAATCTGTAAAAAAATATTCAACAACAACACATCCTCGAATACTTGATCTTGGTTGCGGACCAGGATTACTTTCTGTTGAAATTTTAAAACAGATCCCAGATGCAACAGTCATTGGTATAGACCCGCTGATAAAGATGTTATCATTGGCAAAAAAGAATATAGAGGAATCCTGTGTTGAAATATTCGAGCCCGTGCTTGGTGTCTCAGAAAAAATCCCTTTGAAAGATAGTAGCATCGATACAATCGTCAGTCGTTTCAGTCTTCCTTATTGGAGACAACCACTGAATAGTTTTTTGGAGATGAATCGTGTATTAAAACCAAATGGGAAAATCATTTTCGAAGCACTCAATAGTAATTTCCCAAAATGGAAACTTTTCGGCATCAAGGTTGGTATGTTACTCAATCGTGCAGGACGAGACGTCACGAAATATCATGTTGATGCATATACGTTAGCACACACGCAAGAAGAAGTAGAGACGTTTTTTAAGAAATCAGGATTTGTCATTCTTGAAAAAGAAGGGACGAAAAACGAATGGAAATTCATCATTATCGCAGAGAAAAAATAATTATCGATTTACAACTTCGTTTATATGCTCCCCTCATATATTCTACAAAAGGTATATATAGTTTATAAATACAATATTTTATTCAAACTATGAAAATCTGTTCAATTATACCAATACGTTCAAAGAAATTACTTACAATTGGCGTTATCCTTCTTTGTAGTACATCGATTTTTTCACCAGTTACAACCCTTTCACAAACACCTGAAAATACGATTATTACCTCATCTTTCGACATCTCTGACGAAGAGGTTTATCTCCTTCGTGTCGAACATTATTTATACATTAACGCAACAGTTGATGTCGGGATTTTTCATATTAGATTTTCTTTTCCACCAGATTATGCTTATCAAGTTCCAATCCTGTTAGAACTTCACAAGGATACCACACCTTTGGCGATAGCACACTATCGTATTCAAAATGATACATTCCCGCCAAATAAAATTATTAATTTTACTGTAAATCCAATGAAAAAAGATGACAGTGTCTTGATTCATTTTTCTTGTTGGGTTTTCGTTAGAAATCATGATTTTATGGATCTCCCATCCTATGTAAAAATCCCTAAAAAATATCAATTACCAGAAGAAACTAAGTGTTGGCTTGCATCAACGAAACAGGTTCAGCTTCACAGTTTGCTCCTACGGTTGAAAGCGCGACAATTACATGGATTGAATGATAATCTCATCCGATACGCAGATAGAATCGCCCCTTTCATTAAATACCATCGATATGTTTTTTTTGTTATTGGACTCAACACCGGGCTTTTACTCTCCCAAGATGCACGAACAACGTTATTAATTAATGGAGAAAACGTAGGAAGATCACATTTAGCATGCGCATTTTTCAGAATCTATAACATTCCAGCACGAGTCTTGCTTGTGAACAATGATCAAGGATTCTGGACACAAATGCATTACATGGTGGAATATTATTGTCCAGGGTATGGCTGGGTGTTACTGGAGACAACAGGAGGAAAAACACCGTATGCAACCTATCATCAGGTGATCAACAGAGTCTGCTATCCACAAGATGAAGATGACACGAAAAGAGATTATATCTTTCCTTTTATGAAAGGAGAGGAACGATGGCTATGGATTGATACTGATGACGTTTCTCCCTATTATGTTGATTGCGACACAGGAAGCAAAAGTCAAATGTTTACTGAATCACAAGTCTTTACCGAACACATAACTGCATCATACGCATTTGTATTATCCCAGGTAGTGTTCTCTCAGTATCAAGAATATCTGGGAATAAATATAACTGGTGAAGACCAACTTCATTATTACAACGCAACATTGTATCAAAAACAAGCTATTCTTGCGTTGCAACAATCTCAGGACATTACAGGTTATCTTATGTTTTTAAATATGGCATATGATGAATATCAAGAAATTGATAATTAAAAAAGATTTAATACTCACCGACTAGAAAACCGAAAGCGTAATGTCGTTGTCGTTTCTCAGAAAAACCAGATTTTGTTCTACTATTGTTTTTAATCTGTTTTTGTTTTTTGATATGTTTCTTTACCATATCATTTTTCTCCTATAGTGTGTTGTTGTGAAAAGAATATATAAAGATACGTTGGTAGAATGTCAAAGTGAAAAATAGTATTGAATCATTACATTTATTAGCCTCTGAAAGTATTGACAGTCTCATGTCCGAACATGTATCAGAGCAGAAAAAAACATCAAGACCGTTGTGGTCGTACTTCTTCTCTTTAATCCCATCAATAATTCTTATCCTAGGATGTATCCCAGTCGTTGTTGTTTTTTATATCCTTCAACGCTATTTCGATTTTTTTTGGTTTACAAGTGCGTGGTATTTCGTACTGCTTCCGTTTGTTCTATTTATCGGAGCAGTTCTTTTATTGATATCTGAACTTTATATCACGGGTGGTATAGTTAGACTTTTCAATATCACGTACCAACCTGGTACCCATGAGTATTCATATAGAAATAAAAATAGTTTCAATTGGACCCTTATTTGCGTATTATATACGCCGTTTCGAAAACTCCTTGAGGTTTTTCCACTCGGACGAATAAAACAAACATATCTGCGACTTCTCGGAATGAAGATCGGGAAAAACTCACTTGTCGGAGGGGTCATCAAAGACCCATGTTTGACAGAGTTTGGAGACAATGTCACTATGGGAGAATACGCGATAATTTATGCCCATATCCAAAACATGCAATATGAGACAATTTTTATGGATAAAATACGAATAGGAAACAACTGTGTAATCGGAGCAGGTGCACTCATAATGCCAGGAGCAACCCTTGAAGACGACGTCGTTGTTGCAGCGGGCGCAGTAGTAACGAAAGGTCAAACTCTTACAAAAGGGAAAATATATGGAGGGATTCCTGCAAAAGAGATCATGAAAAAAGCAATCCAGTAAATATTTAAATAGCGGCCCTCTATATATTAGTAAAATAAATGGGGATTACTATGAAAAAAATAATAATTCTAATAGTAGCGGCGGTGCTTTTTCTATCGCCGTTTGTAGCAGCTTCTAACATGACCGTGTCAGAGAACACACAACCTCAGACAAACATGCCAAGGACAGCTTCTGAATTTACTCATGCTGTTTTTATCGAAGAAGGGACTACGACCTGGTGTCCGAGCTGTCCAAATGCTGCAGAAGCATTATATTCCCTTTATGAAAGCGGAGAATACCCATTCTATTTCGTTGCGTTAGTCATTGATGAAAATTCAGTAGCACAAGATCGTTTTTGGGGTCATTATCGAGGAAAAGCAATTCCAACTATCTTCTTTGATGGTGGCTTCGGTCAGACTGTAGGTGGAGGTTCAACCCCTGGTCAAACTGAGATGCTTTACCGTCCATTCATCGAGGAGGCCGGAGAAAGAACCGTTCATCCAATCGAGTTAAACACAAGTGTCATCGGTCATGATGATGCAACATTAGATATTACGATAACTGTCACGAACACCGGTTCAAAACCCTATTTTGGATATGTCAGATCATACGTCACGGAGATACTATCGCGTTGGATTAACAATGATGGGGATCCCTATCATTTCGGGTTCCTTGATTATGCGATAAAAAAAATAGTGTTTCTAGGACCACAGAAATCACGCACATATACGATGACATGGGATGGTGCAGCGAAACATGGAAACCTGACGTTTGCAGATATCGATGACAATAACATCATGGTGATCACATCAGTGGCTCATTGGCAACCACACCTGGTTGGAGCGGTTGAGTATATTGGAACGCATTTCGCGTTCTATGTTGACCAAACAGCCGGAGCATTAGTAGAATAAATCAAGACTGTTGCTTCGACTAAAACGAAAACCATAAGTCAAGCATCGTGGTGGGGAACTTATTTATAATCCATTTTTATTTTTCTACATAGAACCATCACGAGGAATATTGGTGGAACTATGGGGAAGGACCGATACAGAAGACAAATCCTGGTAAAAGAGGTTGGTCAAAAAGGCCAAAAGACACTTGCATCAAAACATGCGATTCTCATCGGTGGCGGTGGATTAGGCAGTAATAGTGCGAACTTGCTTGTTCGGATGGGAATTGGACACATAGACATCATTGATTATGATACCATAGATAAAACAAATCTGCATCGTACATCAGTGTTTTCAGAGCAAGATATCGGGAAAAATAAAGCCTTAGTCCTCGAAAAAAGACTTCAGTCGGTAAACACAGATGTGCAGGTGAAAGGAATCAACAAAAAAGTCACATCAAAGAATATCGAATCTCTCATACACAATGCTGATGTGATAATTGACGGTACTGATAACATACCTTTACGTTTGCTTATCAACGAAAAAGCAATAAAACACAAAATTCCCTGGGTGTACGCAGGAGTCTATGAGACGGTTGGGATGGTGATGGCGATTCTGCCAAAAAAGACTGCATGTTTCCATTGCATTACTCCAACGATCCCAGCTCCGAAAACTACAGAAATACCAGTACTAGGCAGCCTCCCAGCGACCATTGCCGCTATTCAATGCAATGAGGTGATAAAAATACTACTGGGAAAACAACCAGCAGGTCTACTCATTTATGATGTCTGGAATCAATGTTTTGACATATTAGATATTAAAAGAAATCCATGCTGCCCAATATGTGGAAAAAAATAAAACAAACGATTGGACGAATCCTATGAAGATAATAGTAAAAGTATTTGGACGATACAAAGACATTTCAGGAAAAGAAACTATTCAACTTGATATCATAGATGGTAATACACTCCAGGACGTCATAAATGCATTTGTAAAACAATACCCTGCGTTACAAAAAGATAAAAATCGCATCATGGTGACAAAAAACAAAATGTTCGCTTCATTTGATACCATAGTTACTCAGGAAGACGAGATTACCCTGTCTCCACCGGTAGTCTCTGGTGGATAGAACAAATGAAAATGAATCGACTTTTTACGATTCTATTTGTGGTTTTCATATTCACACTCATCACAACATCGGTTATCGCCGAAGACCAAGTGATCGTAGATTTTTATTATTCAGAAACCTGTGGATCTTGCAAACCAGCTGCCGACATCATGGATCTAGTCATTCTTCATTACGCAGAAAATAATTCAGAAAATGTCGTCTTTTTTAAAAAAGAAATCACCTCGAACACAACCAATAGAAATGAAATGAGATCCAGAGGAGTAAGTTACCCCTCTGTAATTATTGACAATATTACAAAAATACCGAAGTTAAATATCACTTACGATACTCTTATCAATACCATTGATGAAGCAATAGCAAACCTTACCCCAAGTGTATTTTATGACCCGAATATCACTGAAATACCCTTGTTTGGAAAAATCAATCTTTCCCAGCTTGCATTACCCATACTTACAATCATATTAGGAGCCTTAGACAGTTTTAACCCTTGCGCATTCTTCATTTTAATAGTCCTCCTCAGCATGCTACTGTATCTACAGTCACGAAAAAAAATGATAATTGTCGGGAGTATATTCATTTTCTTCTCAGGAGTATTCTATGCTCTTTTTATGTTATTGTTATTTAACTCATTTTACTTTACCAAACTGTACATCAACATTACATCAATCATCGTAGGAATCGTGGCCTGTGTCATTGGTATCATCAACATAAAAGATTTCTTTTATTTTAAACAAGGTTTTACGTTAAGCATTCCTGAGAATAAAAGAGACGTAACCTTTAAAAGAATGAGAAAACTAGTCAAATCACCCTCGCTCCTCGTTATGCTGGGTGGAACAATCTTCATCGCTATCTCCGTTAATTTCTTCGAACTCCTTTGCACATTTGGGTTTCCGCTTTATTTCACAAATCGACTCGCCATTGAAAATCTCCCAACACTCACGTATTATTCATACATTTTTTTATATACTGTTGTATATGTTATCCCCCTTTTTATTATTCTATTCGTATCTGTTTTCTCACTGGGGGTTAAGAAACTTACCGAGTGGCAAGGTCGTATCTTAAAACTATTCCCAGGGATCTTTCTTTTTTCGTTTGGAATTCTCATGATTATCGATTATCAATTACTGCAGGGAAACAATCTTTTCTTGTTATTTTTACTCATTGGCTTTGATATCCTTATAACTGTTATCATCTCCCAGATATGGAGAAAATACAAGGAGAAACCAAAAGAACCACAAACCCAAGAAATTTTAGACTCAACAACAGAAAAAACATAAGTAGCAATCATGATCTAATCATCGTTTGTATCTCTTTGAGAATCTGCTTTTGTAGTACAGGTAGAACAAGGTTTACCTCTTTTGACAATCCAATTCCCTGTGAAATATCCTTTGGTTGAACACCGAAAATCACAAGATGAGGCGGTGTCATTTTAAGTTTTTTTAACAATGCAAAAACAGTGAGAAAATCTGGTTCATGAGTTGATAGGAATAATTGTATTTTTTGATTTTTTATCTCATCTAGGGTAAATTTTTTTATTTGACCAGGTGTTCCTTTAAAATCAACCGCATCAAGCAGTAAAACAGTATCATAGTCTCCAAGGAGATGTATCAGGTTCATCCCACTGGTACCACCATCTATGAAATCGATAGTTTTCGATAATGTCTTTTTATTCTCTTGCAAGAACTGAAGTAACAGAAGACCAATACCATCATCACGTCTGAGAGGATTCCCCAGTCCAATGACTCCAATTTTTTTCCTCATACAACAAAGAATATTATTTGAAGGTAACATCGAGATAATGCGTCGAACAAGAGATACAGGGGTCGTATGCTCGTACGAGCATTTCCAAGGTCAATTCAATTTCTTTCTCAGGTCGGTTGATGATCTCTGGAACAAGTTTTTCCATATCTTTTTGTATATTTGCATGGTTTTGATTCGTTGGTATAATACAGTTTGCTTTTGTGCAGTATCCTTGTGAGTTGAGCGTGTAATCATGAACAAGGATCCCTCGAGGTACTTCGACAACTCCGACACCTCGACCTGCTTTTTTCACCGGTTTTACTGGCTTTTCTTGTTTTATGCCGTCATCGACGAGTGTATCAATTAAATAGATGGAATCCTGAATACTATGAGAGAATTCCACAAGTTGGGCGATGGTATTCATGTATGGGTTGTAGTTAATCGGTTTGAGTTTGAAGAGTGCAGCTATTTCTTGAGCCACAGGGTGAAGCTGCTTGCTGTTGAGGTTGAAGCGTGCGAGTGCCCCAACCATATATGAGTCTCGTGCATGTTTTGCATACTTGGCAGTTGAATGCGGGACGATATATTCTTGCATGATTTCCTTATAGTCTCGATATTTGGGATGCCGCCCTGTATCTGTTGATGCAATGTCTCCATCGTATAAGCAATATTCATCGTCCGAGGTTAAACCGATATACTCGGTCTCACGAGTAAATACTGGGATCTTATCAGCTACGCTCAGAATGACAGGAGCAAGTTCCTTTGTAAGTTCTTGTGCTTCCATCAATCTCTTTTTTAATTGGATCAATTGTTTTTCAGTAGGTTGCAGTGAGAAACCACCGACGACTAAACGAATTGGATGAATGGTTCGTCCACAAACTAAATCTGACATTTCGTTGGCGAGACGATGCAATTTTACTATTTTTAGGACCGTGTCAGTATGCTTTCCAAGCATGGAAAACACGCTTCCTGCACCGAAGAGATCAGGTGCAACGAGATACCCGATGTGAAGGATATGGCTCTGCATGTTCTCCGCATGAATCGCTAACCGTCGTAGAGTCGCGGTTTGGTTCGTGATCTTCACCCCTAACGCATCTTCGGTCGCCTTCAGTGATGCAAGCGAATGACCTATCGAACAAATACCACAGATTCGTGACGTGATTGGGCGAAGCTCATTATAATGTTGTCCGCGTAGCATCGCTTCAAAAAATCTGGGTGCTTCAACAATGCTCCATTGGAGTTTTTCTATCTTGCCGTTTTTAACATCAAGGAGAATGTTCCCATGACCTTCAACACGAGTGACATGTTCAACATGAACAGAAAAATCTTTACTCATCGTAACTACACTCCTTTCGTCCGTAATTATACATCGTACATCGTCGTCGTATATCCTCATAAGAGAGTTTATACCGTTCCAATACTTCTTTGACACATTCCGTATCTGCCTTCTTAATAAGACCTCGGCATCCCTCGCAAGGGCTGTTATGAGTCGGACAGATTGCTTTACACCCTGCGCGGGTAATCGGACCTAGACAAAAATTACCAAGCTCAAACTGACAGATATTTTCGTTTTTCTTACATTCCACACAGACAGGATAACGGGGGATCTCAGGTTTCTTCCCAAGAGCTATAGCGGTGATAACAGATTTGAATTCATCCCTATCTATCGGACAACCATGGATGTAATAATCAACAGGTACAACCTCGTTGAGTGCCTTTGTTTGGAATACATCAAACAGTTCATTTCCTTTCAAATCCGCAGTTCCGTATACCTCTTTTTTTACCTCGTCAGGCATCCATTGATTCCGAATCTTGTTGATTCCTCCTATGGTCGCACAAGCACCTAGAGCGATGAGGATTTTTGAATGGCTCCGAATGCCGCGTAATCGTTTCTCATCCATCGGTCTCATGATTGATCCTTCGACGATTGCGATATCATAGGTATCTGAATGTTCTTTCATCACCTCTCGGAATGAGACGATATCTACGATTTCAATGAGATCAAGGACTTCTTCTTCTAAGTCAGCAATCTCAAGCTCACATCCTTCGCAATCCGCAAAATCAAAGACAGCGACCCGTGGTTTCTGTTTCATTCAAACGCCTCCGGTAGTTGTTTAAGTCTGCCATAATTAAATACTGGTCCTTCCTTGCAAACATAAATCCCATTTATCTGGCAATGCCCGCATTTTGCGACACCGCATTTCATACGACGCTCAAGAGACACGTAGATGTTATCGTCAGGAACCCCGAGGGTTTGCAGGCATTTAATGACAAATTTATACATCACTGGTGGTCCTATGACTACTGCGATTGTATTTTTTGAATCAAGTTTATCAGCCTGTATTTTTGGGAATAACGTAGTGATAAGACCAGTGCATCCACCCCAGCATTCAGTTGGTTCACATCGATCGACGGTGAGTTCACATTGAACGTCATGAATCTTTTTCCATCGATCAACATCATCCATGAAGGTTATTTCCTTTGGACGTTTCGCACCATACAGTATGATGATTTCCTTGAATTTATCCCTTTGTTTCGGATCTAGGACATGATTAATAATCGAGCGCATCGGCACCATGCCGGTCCCACCAGAGGTGAAGAGGAGTGTTTTTCCTTCGAATGATTTCATATCAAACCCGTTTCCCAATGGCCCGCGAATACCGATTTTATCACCAGGTTGTAACAAACATAATTTTTTCGTCACATTCCCAACTTGTCGGACCATGATTTCAAAAACAGGGGTGTTTCCTGGCGGGGTTGAGATGCCGAAGGGTGCTTCGCCATAACCGAAAACGGATACTTCGACAAACTGCCCGGGTTTATGTCCTAATGGTTTTTTATCATCAAGTTCGATTTCAAAGAGGCTGTCAACCTCATTAAATGGTGTTATTTTTTTTATCGTCGCACTACGCGGGAGATGAATAATGCCTTTTTCCAAGACTTCGTTTTCTTCCTTAATATAATATCTCCCTGTATCTTTCTCGGATGTAAAATGAGCAAGCTCGTTGATAAGGTTACAGGGATCAGCGATATCAGGTAGACAGGCGCTGCCGCATCGGCCACATCCGACACACGCGACAAACCCATAGCGTTCTGGTAAGTAATTGCCCTTGCGGAAGAATCGATGACGGTATCGTTCTTTTACCTCATCGCGGAAGACTTCACCGCTCCCTACTTTGGTGAAATCCTTCAGCATGCAGCCATCCCATGTTCGGGTTCGGTTCCCCTGTTTAAGATTCAAAGAAACCTCGTCTTTCACATCATAACAAAAACAGGTTGGACAGACCATGGTGCATGAGCTGCATTCCATGCACACATCTGCGTGTTCCTCCCATATCGCATGATTGTAGTTTGCAACAAGAAGTGGGGACCAGTCTTTTTTTTCTATTTTTATTTTTTGTTTGTACTTTTTTAGTATATCGTTGCGAGCTGTTTTTATCTTGTTAAGGTCCGTAGAAGATGCATCTTTTACAGTCGCATATTTTTTCAGTAGTTTGTCTCCTTTCTCTGAACCGATGGTCACGGCATAACAATTCCCGATATCGGTGAGTAATAAATCGAATCCGGATTCGGTCGTATTTGTTTTCATGCTGGCTGCAAAGGATCGTTCTGAGACGTTTTGAATATCGACTCCGATGATGATAGTGTTTTCTCGACGTTTCTTGTAGAAATTATCCTGTTGCTGATCAAGATAATGTCGATCTGTTTGTTCTAATGCGATGATATCATAAGGGTGGACTCCGATGATTATTCGGGGTACGTCTGTGATGGTTTCTTTTCCTTCGAAGGGTTTTTGTAGAGAAAATTTCAACAGCATTTCGTATTGTGGAAGGAAATATTTCTTTGGCGGGAGAATCGTCACATCATACTCGAGTCGTAATTCTTCTGCCGATGATAACGTATCAAAGACATAGTGTTTTCCTTTTGCCTGAACGCCGACAACATCATACGATCCGTCTTTTATCACTGCGTTTACGAATGTTGAAAAATCTTTTTTTGTAATGGTTTTTACAAGTTGTTTCATCTCAGACACCTTTTTTAGTCTACGAGATAAGCATTCTGAAAGTCAGATAGCCTCGAGGACGGTGAACGGATGTTTTGATTTAAGGTTTTTGATTTCTGGTTGTGCTTCTAAGAAAAGGATTAGTCGGGGGCTTGGGCGATAAAACCGTGTTTCATCAACGATTGTGTGATATCCCTTGATTTTTTGATAAGGGATATGGCGTGATCATAGAGTTCCTGACGGGATGGTTTTAAACGGGCTATTCCTTGGGACATCGCTTTCAGACCGACTGCGACCGCCTCCCGGGGGAAGACTTCCCAGGAGTCCATTGTTGGAACAATGTACGTATCGCTCAGACCAGTATCTTCTGCGGTTTTTGCTAGTTCATAGGCTGCTGCGATGCACATTTCATCGGTGATGGTCTCAGCTCTTACATCGAGGGTTCCTCGGAAGATCCCTGGGAATCCTAAGGAGTTGTTGATTTGGTTGGGGAAATCCGATCGTCCTGTCGCGATGATTCTGGCTCCTGCTTCCTCTGCCTCCCAGGGCCAGATCTCAGGGACAGGGTTTGCGGTAGCAAAGACGATGGAGTCCTGCGCCATTGAGGAAATCCATTCTTTTTTTATTGTTCCGGGTCCTGGTTTGCTTGCCGCGATACAGATATCGGTATTCTTTATGGCTTCTGCGAGGTTTCCTATGCGTCCTTCTGCGTTGGATTTAAGGCACATCTGCCATTTTTCCGGGTTGGTATCTTTTTCGTCCTCAAGGTCTTCTCGAGAGGTATGCAGGATGCCTTTGCTGTCTGCCATGATGATGTTTTTTTGTTGTACGCCTGCTGCGATGAGCACGCGTGAGATAGCGATATTTGCTGCACCGGCTCCTACCATGGAGACAAGTGCGCTGTCGAGTGGTTTTCCGACGATTTTTAAGGCGTTTATCGCTCCTGCGGTGACGATGGTTGCTGTTCCCTGCTGGTCGTCATGCCAGACCGGGATGTCCATTTCTTTCCTGAGTCGATTGAGGATGTAGAAGCATTTTGGTTTTTCGATATCCTCAAGGTTGATGCCACCGAAGCTTGGTTTGAGCCATTTGACTGCTTGGATGATTTCATCAGGGTTTTTTGTATCAAGACAAATCGGGTAGGCATCAACGCCTCCCAGATATTTGAAGAGGAGTGATTTTCCTTCCATGACTGGTAGTCCAGCTTCAGGTCCGATGTCACCAAGGCCTAGTACGCGGGTGCCGTCGCTGACGACAGCAACGGTATTCCATTTGTTTGTATAATCGTAGACTTTGAGTGGGTGTTTTTGGATCTCTTTGCATGGTTCTGCGACACCAGGGGTGTACCAGATTGCGAAATCTTGGAAGTCTTTTATTCGGCATTTTGGGATTATCTCGATTTTTCCATGATAGAATGGATGGAGTCGCATTGCGTCTTTTGCTGGTTTATTTGCTTTTTCAAGAAGTTGTTTTTCGTTGATTTGTTTCATGTCAAGCCCCCACGGCGGAGATATCGCATTTTGCTATATTAATTCACAGCATTTGCAATGATGGGTGAATCTGATGG
>Ga0209285_10000134_pt1 | contig 25979 bp, 24 predicted proteins | sample PPLLak3March2015_2_FD_187249 | JGI IMG/M metagenome (GOLD analysis project Ga0209285, IMG submission 187249) | Freshwater sediment microbial communities from Prairie Pothole Lake near Jamestown, North Dakota, USA - PPLs Lake P8 Core (3) Depth... | ecosystem: Environmental > Aquatic > Freshwater... | reverse complement strand
GGCTCCCTGGATATCCCAGGCGATCTTGCTCATCGGGTACTGCTTCCGGATACTGTTGCTCGATGGGCGTCTGGGTCCTCGCTGGGATAATTTCGGTTCACTCCGCCCAACCCGTTTCAATGTCCGCTTCAGCGTGGATACACTGATCCGCCCCAGTTGCTCCAGGGTCTCCCTTGACACCAACAACTCCCCATGCGCACCCAAATGCTCCGCCATCCAAACCAGGTTCGGCTGCAAGCGCTCTGCACACGGATAATCCAGCGACCGCGCTATCACCCGGATCGTATCATCCACCCCCACCCCGTACTCCCGCCCTCGCTCCTTGCTCCGCTTTTTCCGGGACAAGCGCCCGTTCAGCGTTCGGATGATCGTCTTCCGGTGTTGCCCCGTCACCGCTTCGATCTCATCCAATAATCGACCTTTCACTTCCTTGTCACTTTCCCGATAACGCTTCCACATCTTGTGCATATATTTCCTGCGTTCGTTCACATTCATCGCTTCTGTTTCGGACATCGTTGGCCTCGGTAACTTTTTCTTTTGACCTAACGATACCCCTTCGGTAACATTTTATGTGAACTAACGCGGGAAGATTGTCATTCATCCTGTTCTGTGGAATAATAGGTCATGTCACGTGTATCCTTGTGAACGCGATGACAAGAATCCAAATCCACCTGAAGTGGCTGTTCGGATCTCCAGCGGGATCAGCCCCCGGTCCGAAAGGCCCCTACCTGAAACGGAGGGTACCATGTCCACGATTTCTCCTGTCAGTCTTTCCACACCGGCCAGGAAGAAAGTCACCACCCTGTCGCTGCGCCAGAAGAAGGCGAACGGCGAGCCGGTCACCATGCTTACGGCCTACGATTATCCCACCGCCCTGGCCATGGATGTGGCCGGCCTGGATGCCATCCTGGTGGGCGATTCACTGGGAATGGTTGTGCTGGGCTATTCCAACACACTCCCGGTCACGATGGAAGAGATGCTCCATCACTGCCGGGCTGTGGGACGCGGGGCGAAGATCGCGCTCCTGATCGGCGATATGCCATTCATGTCCTACCAGGTTTCGGTTGAAGATGCTGTTCGCAATGCCGGGCGCTTCCTGCAAGAAGGCAGCATGGATGCTGTCAAGCTGGAAGGCGGCCGCGAGCGCCTGGATGCCATCCGTGCGATTGTCGGGGCGGGCATCCCGGCCATGGGGCACATCGGGCTGACGCCGCAATCGGTGCACCAGCTGGGCGGCTTCCGCCCCCAGGGTCGGGACGCGCGCTCCGCCCGGCGATTGATCGAAGATGCCAGCCTGCTGGAAGAGGCTGGGTGCTTCAGCCTGGTGCTGGAATCGGTGCCTGCCCGGCTGGCAGAGCTGATCTCCAGGCGCTTGAGCATCCCCACCATCGGTATCGGTGCAGGGGCGGGCTGCGATGGGCAGGTGCTGGTCACCCATGACCTGCTGGGACTTTTCGACCGCTTCACGCCCAAATTTGTCAAGAAGTATGCCAATTTCCATGATGAAATGGAGCGAGCCTTTCGGGGTTTCATCGATGATGTGGAAACCAGGGCATTCCCGGCCCAGGAACACACTGTTGAAATGCCGGATGAAGAATGGGAGAGTTTGCTGGCAGAATTGGAATGACCATCAAATAAAAGCGCTACGATGAGTGAAATATTGATTGTCGGAACGGGGGCGCTGGCAACCTTGTTCGCTGCCCGGCTATCTGCATCCGGGACGCAGGTGACCATGCTCGGAACCTGGCAGGAAGGCCTGGATGCCTTGCGGGAGCATGGCGCCCGGCTGAAGATGCCGGATGGATCCATCCGGGAATTTCCAGTGCGTGTGACGGATTCCCCTTCGAAGATCCCTGCTGCCCGCTACACCCTCGTTCTGGTGAAATCCTGGCAAACGGAACGGGCAGCATTGCAATTGAGGGATTGCCTGGCGGGAGATGGCCTGGCTCTCAGCTTGCAAAATGGCCTGGGGAATTCCGAGGTCCTGGCGCGGATCTTGGGCCTACAGCGTGTTTCCATTGGCGTGACCACCACCGGCGCGACCCTGCTCGAACCGGGCCTGGCACGTCTGGGCGGGGAAGGGACACTATCCCTGGAACGCCACCCGCGCTTGCTGCGGTTGGAGTCCATGCTGCGGGAAGCAGGATTCGATGTGCGGGTTGTGGAGGATGCCGAATCATTGGTTTGGGGTAAACTCGTCATCAACGCCGCCATCAATCCGCTTACGGCATTGCTGCGTGTACCAAATGGGGAACTGATTCAGCGCCCCGCGGCGCGCCTGCTGATGGCGGAACTGGCAAAGGAGGCGGCTGCAGTGGCTATGGCTTGTGGGATACAACTGCCATTTGATGATCCAGTTGCAGCCGTGGAAAATGTCGCCCAACGAACGGCATCCAACCAATCATCCATGCTACAGGATGTATTGCGCGGGGCGCCAACCGAGATACTGGCCATCTGTGGTGCGATCGTCTGCAAAGGCGAGCAGAAGGGGATATCGGTTCTGGTCAACCGGACCATGTTGTATCTACTGGATGCATTGCGAGCGGAAAACCAACTTTCTTCCCCGGATTTGTCAGGCATGGTAAGATTATGCCACTTTGGAGTTGGAGGCTTGCAATGCGCAGGTTGTTTGGGTTCCTTCTGCTGGTGATTTTTGTCATTCCCGTTGTCGTACAGGCACAGGGGGTAACTCGTTTCAGCACGGTTGGCGTGGAGATCTGGCCTGAATACGATCGCCCGGATGTGCTGGTTATCTACAATTTGGAACTAGCCGCGGATACTATCCTGCCAGCCAACATCACCCTGCGTCTGCCCGGTTCGGTGGAGAAGCCTTATGTGGTGGCTGTCGGGCCGACGGCTGCAACCGTCACCGATCAGGATATCGATTATTCCTATCAAGCCGTTGAGGATTGGCTCGAAGTATCGGTTACAGCGGAAGATGTGGCCATCCGGATCGAGTATTATGATCCTGGCCTGGCGCGGGAAGGTCAGATCCGTTCATTTCGCTTTACATGGCCAGGGGATTATTCGGTCGAGGCCTTCGAGATTCTATTCAAGCTACCCATCGATGCAACCGATTTCCAGAGCGACCCAGTTTTCACACCTCTTGGGGTTGGCGCTGATAACCTGACCTACTATGGCTTGAATGTTGGGGTGTTGGAGGCCGGAGAGATGTTTACCGTGGATCTGGGTTACCAAAAAACAACCGATCGCCTGAGCAATTCCGGCCTGAGTGTGGAGCCGGTGGAGGATTTGGGGAGCGGGATATCGGGTTTTCGCATCAGCGAGTTCTTGCCGTGGATCATTGGCGGCTTGGGCCTGGTTCTGATTGGTGCCGGGGTCATCTACTTCCTGTCAGCCCGGAAGGGGAGTAAACCCAGCCGTGCAGAACGCAAGCGCCACGCACCCAGCCGGACGGAGGAGGCTGCCGCTGGAGCAACGTACTGCCATCAATGCGGACGGCGTGCCCAACCCAGCGACCGATTCTGCCGTGCCTGTGGCACACGCTTGCGGAATGGCTGACCCTCATAACGTATTCTCCCGATTACTCTGAAAATGGTTTCGTTGGATTGCGGGGTTTGTCCGCTGGATCTACCAGCTTGACAAACCCCGAATTATTCTCTACCGTGTGCCATCTGCAGTTCTATCAACAAAGCAGGGGAAATCTTTGTGCTTCAAGGCCTAAACGGATATATGATAATTGTAATGACATTTATACCATTCTAGAATGACAGGATGCACTTGGCATCTGAATTCTTCTCCGGTAATCTTACATAGTCGCTCATAATTTTTTAATCTGGAGAATGCGTAAAATGTCACAAAAAATACTTCCTCTCCTGCAGAAAGCTGCCATGCCACTGGGTATCCTGATGCTCTTTTCTGCCCTCTGGCTGATGTTCGCCTCTCCCACTACAAAAGTTCAAGCTTCACCGCCGTTGCAGGATACAACGCCCACAGTTGATCACAGTACATTTGTCGTCCTTGACGGCCCTTTTTCAACCCCTCAGGAAGTTACCCAAAAATGTCTTGCCTGTCATGGCTCTGCCGGCGAGGAAATCATCCATACCACACACTGGACCTGGGAATTTGTGAACGAAACCACCGACCAGGTGATTGGCAAGAAAACGTTAATCAACAATTACTGCATTAGTATCCAATCCAACGAACCGCGCTGCACCAGTTGCCACATTGGCTATGGTTGGAAAGACAAAACGTTTGATTTCTCTGTCCAGGAGAATATCGATTGCCTGGTTTGCCACGATACCAGCGGAACATACAAGAAGTTCCCCACTGCAGCCGGTTTACCTGTTCTGGGTGAACCCAAAGATTTCAAGGGCCAGACCTTCGAACCGGTTGACCTTTCATTGGTTGCCAAGTCGGTCGGGAAGACTTCCATCCAGACCTGCGGGAGTTGTCACTTCTACGGCGGTGGTGGTGATGAGGTGAAACACGGGGATCTGGATAGTTCCCTGGTCGATGCTCCTTATGCCCTTGATGTGCATATGTCCCCTGAAGGTGGGAATTTTACCTGCTCCACTTGCCATATCACAACCGATCATGAGATTGCCGGCAGCCGCTACAGCATGGATCCGGAGAAATGGAAAGGCTGTGAAACCTGCCATACCGAGGCGCCCCATCCACTGGCCCTGCTAAATCAACATGCACAGCGCGTTGCCTGCCAGACCTGTCACATTCCCGAATTCGCGCGCGGTGGGGTTGCCACCAAGATGAGTTGGGATTGGTCCCAGGCAGGGGAGTTGAAAGATGGTGCCCCGGTTGTTCGGGTCGATGAGCAGGGCTACATCACCTATGATGGACAAAAGGGCGCATTTGTGTGGGAAGAAAATGTGGTACCTGAATACCTGTGGTTCAACGGCCAGGTGCAATATGTGCTCGCAGGGGATAAATTCGACCCATCCACCACGCTGGTTATCAACCAGTTCCTGGGCGAAAAGGATGAGCCGAATGCCAGAATCTGGCCGGTGAAGGAATTCGTGGGTATCCAACCATACGATAGTGGCTACAATACATTGGTCATTCCCCATCTCTTCCCCAGCAATGCGGATGACACAGCAGCTTATTGGAAAAGTTATGATTGGGATCAGGCGATCACTTATGGCATGAATTATGCAGGTTTACCCTACAGCGGCGAGTATGGCTGGGCGGAGTCGATCATGTATTGGCCGATCACGCATATGGTCGCCCCTGCTTCAGACTCGCTGCAATGTCGTGATTGCCATGTGGCGGAGGGTGGCCGTCTTGATTTTGCAGCTTTAGGCTACAGCGAATCAGATGTGAATCGACTGACCAATTTTCCGCCTGTACTGACAATCGAAATAGAAGGTGCTCCACAGAGTTCTCCACAAACCTGCCAGGAATGCCATCAACAACAATATGATATCTGGACGGAAAGCATCCACAGCTCCAGGAATGTGGGTTGCATTTCCTGTCATACACTCTTGGGTGAACTGGAACATCCCCTCTCGCCATATTCATCCTCGCGTTCTGCAAATGTGTGCGGCGCCTGTCACCTGAACGAGTTGTCCGATTGGCAAGCCAGCGTGCATGGTGAAATAGGGTTGACCTGCGCGACCTGCCACGAACCTCATGCCCAGTATCAGCGTGTGGTGGGGGAAAACAAGACTGCCTGTGAATCCTGTCACCTTGATGAGGTGGCTGCATCGCAACACGGAACACATCATATTGCGGGATTTGATTGCCTGACGTGCCACAAGAACACAGACCTGGGTACGGGTCATACCTTTGAGATCGCCCTGGATACCTGCCTGAAGTGCCATGGCGAGAACGTTCATGCTGCCGATGCGCTTGTCCGCGCGGGCCTTACCGTAAGCCTGGAAGAAGGTGCCAAAACAGGGGAATACCCTGAAGCAATTGAAGAAGTAGTCGAGGAAACCGGCACCGGGATCGGCCTGCCGTCCTGGCTCCTGGTTTTGCTGGGTGTTGTCCTTGGCGCAGTCATCTACTGGCTTCTCGCCGGTCGGTCTTTGGCCATGCCGAAGAAGCAGGGAACGCCTGTCGAGGAAGATAAGAAGGATGGGGAGTAACATGATCAACCGGGCTGAAAACCGCCAGATAGCTTCCAGCCTCAAGATATGGTTTGGAGGTACGCGAGATGAGTGAGAACCATAAGAAGACAGATCAAACCCCAGAGAAAGATATCTCCAGGCGGGATTTCCTCAAGGTAGCAGGAGCCATGGCAGGGGCGGCAGGATTGACCCATCTGGCCAGCCTGGGGGTCAAGAACGCACGTGGCAGCCAGGAAGGGAACGGGGATGGCCCACGTTGGGGTATGTTGATCGACATCAATAAATGTATTGGTTGTAAATATTGTACCTATGCCTGCCAGGCGGTCAACAATCTATCCGATGACATGCTCTATAACGTGGTGACCACCGAAACCACCAAATCGGGCACGGAGTTTTTCCTGTCACGACCGTGCATGCATTGCGACGATGCTCCCTGTGTTCACGTGTGCCCGGTTGGCGCGACATACCTGCGAGAAGATGGCATTGTCACTATGGATTATGACCTGTGCATTGGTTGCCGGTACTGCGGAATAGCCTGCCCGTATGATGCACGTGTGTTCAATTGGAGAAAACACGAAGAGACCAGTTCCAGGGTGCCGGAATATGGCGTGCCGGAAGTACCTCCACGCCCACGCGGTGTCATGGAAAAGTGCACCTTCTGCCAGCATCGCATCGATAATGGCCTGGAACGTGGCCTGGTTCCCGGTGTGGATCCGCAGGCAACCCCCGCTTGCGTGATTGCCTGCCCAACCGAGGCACGGATTTTTGGCGATTTGAACGATCCCAATAGCCCGGTTGCCAGGATGCTCAGTGAGACCAAAGTGGCAATCCGGCTTCGGGAAGATTCCAGCACATCCCCCAAGGTGTATTACATTCCACCCCAAGAGGAACAACTCGACTTGAGAGTTGAGGAAGAATAACCCATGGAAACATCCATTCAAGTACCCACCGTCCGCGTTGGAAAACGGGAGATCGACATCTTTCCTTTCTGGATCGCTTTGCTACTCGGTGGCATGGCGTTTGGCCTGGTTGGAGTGTACCAGGTGTTTACCCAAGGCCTCCAGGTCACGGGTCTGTCCAACCAGGTTCCCTGGGGGTTATGGATCATTATTGATCTGTCTTCCATTGCCTTGGGAGGCAGCGCTTTCGTTTTCGGCGTGATCGTTTATCTGCTCCGTATCAAGCGGTTCGAAACCGTCGGAAAATTAGCTGTCCTGCTTGGCTTCCTGGGGTATTCCACTGCCGGTCTGGTATTGTTATTCGATATCGGTCAACCGCTGCGATTTTGGCATCCGGTTGTCTTCTGGCAAACACACTCCCTGCTGTGGGAAATCACCATGTGTGTGGTGCTATACCTGACCGTATTACTGGCAGAACTGTTGCCCATCATCGTGGAACATCCAGCCTTCAGCGAGCATCCGCTCCTGGACCGTTTTCGCATTCTCCGAAAGGCTTCCAATGGGCTTCACTGGTTGGCGCATCGCCTGCACAAAATCGGCCCTGTGCTGGCAGTTCTGGGGTTGACACTATCACTGCTGCACCAGGCTTCCCTGGGGGCCACCTACTCCGTGCTTTCCGGGCGCGGCTTGTGGTTCAACCCGAGCGCACCGGTCCAGTTTGTTCTCTCTGCCATGGGTGGGGGAATATCCCTGCTCTTCTTCCTGAGCGTGGTGGTTTTCCGCATGATGCGTCCTAACCTGGTGAAAGATGATGTGCTCCATGATATTGCCCGCATTGCAGGCGGCATCATTCTGTTGTGCATCTACATCCGTGTCTGGGACTGGGCTGTGACAAATTACTACAGTTTCGATAGTGAAGTAGCCTTGCAAACCGAGATGTTGAACAGCATCTCGCCTTATTCAACATCATTCTGGTTGGGACAGGTTATCTTTGCCTTGATCCCCGGTACAATCTTGCTGTTTTCCCGACGCATCCAAAATTTCCGCATCCTGACGGCGGCAGCCATTCTACCGATCATATGCTCAGTGCTGATGCGCTGGAATTACAATTTCTCGGGATTGATTGCATCCATTTCCTATGACCCCTTTACACCCAATGTCATCCTGAACTCATACACGCCAACCTGGCAGGAATGGTCTGTGGCAACATTTGTGATCTGCTTCTGGTTGCTCGGGTTCAGCCTGGCAGCCCGTTACTTGCCGTTCTTCTCGCGCAGCCACGCCCATCCAGCGGGGGAATAACGAAATCAGGTATCATCTCAATAACTTGGGAGGGCAGGGGGTGTGTGGGCGGCGAAGCCGCCCACACACCCCCATCTTCCCCTATTTATTGAGAAGTTACGAAATCATCATGTAAAAAAACACTGGACTCTCTCGAGCCCAGTGTTTTTTATTGAGAAGCGCTGATTGGTTGGAAAGGGTTATTTTTCTGGCGCACCAGCATCAATCCATTGTTTGACCAGATCCAATTCATCAGATGAGAACCTGGCAAAATGGGTGCCACTCTGTACCTGTACCAACTTGCTGCCCAGACTGTCACCTGCAAGGATAACCGGCCCATTCTCACTGCCCTTCATGGTTGCAGAATATGTTGTGAAATTAAGACCAGCAGATGCGTTGATTCCATGACATACAGTGCACTTGGCAGCCAGCAGGGGCCCAATGTTGGCATCAAAGGTTGGTGTGCCCACCACCGGTGCAGGCGTGGGTGTGGGAGGTGGTGTGGGCAACTGGGCTTGCAGGATGATCCGCAACGCGGGCGCATCGAATCCCGCATAGGGGAAAGCGCTGCCGTGACAGGCGCTATTGGAACAGAAGGATGTGTTGGTTGTACCACCCGGGTTATCTGTTGTATGACAATTCGAACAGGTGGGGTCGAAAGCGTCCCGGTGCAGGATGATCCAGTTCGGGTTCAGATGAGATTTGGGTTCCGGACCGCGGCTGATTTCAATGTTGGCAATGAAATCCTGAGAATTAGCCACTACCGGGATCGAGTGACACAAGTTGCATTCCAAGCGGATGGCTTGTTGCTGGGAATCCAGGTGTTTACCATCATGGCAGCGAAAACAGCCCGGCGAGTAAATATGACCCAGGTTGTTGGGATGTGTGTTCCAGTCAACTCTCTGGTCGATGAATACCGTCTGGTCGTAAATGTCGCGGATGACTTGCATGGCAGGGCCGATCTGGGCATCCCAATCATTGTAGTAGTCGGTGTTCAAGTAGAACGCTTCCAGCGTGTCAATGGCTGCCATGGCCTGGTCGCGAGTCTCATAAGGAGTAGATAACACCAGGAGCGCACGTTTGTGGATTTCCGGTATCGTTGGGTCGATCAAGCCGCGTGCCATGGCAGTATCGATCGATACCTCCGGCGGCTGGAAATCATGGGTGACGCGGTTGTGGCAGGTGATGCAATCCATTTCCTTGAGTTGACTTTCATCCAGGCTGGCAGGGTTGAAGTCGGTTTCGATATCAATGTATTCCGTGTAAGAACCATCGCCATTGATCACGCGAACATAGGGGATTTCCTGATTTCCATCATCTGTAGCGTAGTAATAAACCGGGTTGACAATATGCCAATGGATACCGCGGCCGAGGCCTTGCTCCTTTGCACCTCCACCTGTCTTCAAAATAAGGTAAATATCATAGGGGGTATTCTGGATGTCACTGGCGAAATGGGTGATCACACGCAGGCTGTCGTCCGAGAAGGCCTCCGGCTGGTGGCATTTCTCGCAGGTTTCGCGGGCTGGACGTGATCGCGATGCCACGAGTGGGAACTCATAGGTTTTGAAAACCATGGAATAGAGTTCACGGATATCTTCCGTTTTGCGGGCGATCTGCTGGCCAACAAAAGCGCGCCCAATGTGACATTCCGTGCAATACACGTTGGCATGAGGCGAAACAATATAGGTGGCGTTTTGCGGCGGCATGGTGTGGCAGGTATAACCGCAGAACTTGGGCGAATTGGTGTATTCCCATCCATAAACGCCCGCCGTCGCGACAATGATGATCAAGATGCCCATAATGGCATAAGGCAGGATGAACATCCGGCGGGGAGAGCCGGGCGGTGGGAAGAAGAATTTCTTCAAACGACCCTTTTCAGGCATGGTCGCCTCCATAAAAATAGACAATAGTTCAATCAGGCGAATATGATACTCTGTGAAACCCTATCTGATATAAGTCTATCACAGAAAATATTTTCACAGCGCTGAAATTCCTTATAAATCTCCCACACGACAATTCCAGCCCGGATTAATTCTCGGAATGTTAATAAAGAGGGACTGAGCATGAATACTCAGTCCCTTCCATATTCCTAGATTGCTGTGATGTCCAGGTTATTCGCCGAAGACAGCCAAGCTGGCATCTAGCAGAGCCTCTGTGTAAGCCGAATTATGGACACCCAGGCTTTTATCTTCAAATTTGATGAAGATGTAATTCCACAAGGCTTGGGCTTGCGCTTCAGGGAATTTCCCTGCAACAATTTCACCTTCTGCATCGAGCAGACCGGCAGTTTTCAGGGCTTCTTCCAACTGGGCAAGCAGCCCCTCAACCTCGGTCTGGAAGCCATTGATGTCGAAATCTTCAGCATCCACGTGGCAGGCTGTGCAGGCAGTAACAGTGGGTTCAAAGGTGTGGTTCCCGCCTTCACCCAGGTGGCAGGTCACGCAGGAGTTCTCGGTCATCGAATAATGCGCACTGGGGCTGCCGGTAACGGCACCGGCGCCACCGAGACCGAGCAGCATGTCACTCTGCGGGCCATGGTGGGGGCCAAAGCGGCTGTTGACATCCACCAAGCCATCGGTGGCTGCAGCAATGTAACGACGCGCCTGGTGGCAGTTGGCACACAAGTTTCCACTACCTTTATCAAAGGTGCTGCCACTGGCGAACATCGCCACTGGGGCGGTTGTTTCCAGTGCCCAGTCGGCGGCGGTGTAGGTGGTATGGATCTGGTGGCATGTGCGGCAATCCTGGCGGGTGGGATCCGTATCACCGGCCTCGATTGCATTTGGGGCCAATCCTGCCGCGACCATGGCGCTGAAGGCACCACCGGAGTGGCAGCCAGCGCAATCGGCGCGGTTATATTCTTCTAGGAAGGCCTCACCGGATCCGTGCAGGGAGGCTTCCCACGCGGCCATCTTGCCGCTGATGAGGTTGGTGTCGTTGTGGCACTCGGTGCAGCTCAAGTCCGCAGTAGTCAGAGCCGGGCCGGGCTCACCTTGCGGACCTGCCGGACCGGGCTCACCTTGCGGCCCCGCAGGTCCGGGCTCACCGGCGCAGGCTGTCAGAACGAACGCAGCAGCGATCAAGATGCCAACAAGCAACAAAACTTTTTTCATAGACATATCTTCATTCTCCTTATAGGGTTTAGTGAGTAAGTTAAACATGAACCAATATTTGTAACGGGCACCTCCGTAACAAGTGTAATGCGGGTCATTGGGACAGATTACACAATAATTGGGATTTTACACCCAATTTCGATTAAAAACAAGTTAAAGATTGTGTATAATAGCACAGGATGAATATCACAATTCTGTTAGGTTACTTACTCGCCAAAACCCAATTACAACTGTCATGTATAGATAGTGATAACCCCAACAGGTAAGCTATCGAGTAATCCAGTACACTATTGCAAGGCAACATCGTCATGGACCAACTTCTCTTCTTTGTTTACTTCTTCTATGGCTTGGCATTCGTTGGAATGGGGATTGCCATGTTGCTTGAATCGGGCCGTTCCCCTGGCCTGGCAGAGGCGCGCCTGTTGCGTCCGCTGGCGGCTTTCGGGTTGATTCACGGTTCACATGAATGGTTGGAGTCATACTTGATTCAAGCCGAGGCTCTAGGTCAACCAATGCCTGATTTCCTTCCGTGGCTGCAAATAGGAATTTTCACTGTTTCCTTCATTCCCTTAATGATCTATGCGATCCTGACGCTTCTACAGGTTTCACCTCGGCTTTCGCGCAAACACGCCCTGTGGTTTTGCCTGTTTGGAATTTATGCGATTGGGATTCTTGCCAGCGCCTGCGTGTCGTATCGCGATTCCCCTCTTCCTTGGCATTCCCTCATTGACTGTATGACGCGCTACCTGCTGGCATTCCCGGCCGCTCTTTTATCATCATTAGCCCTGCGCGCACAGGGTCGCTCGGCCTCGCGAGAAGGAAGACACGCCCTGGCCAACAGTCTCTTGTTGGGAGCTTATTCATTTGCGGTTTATGCCATTGCTCAGTTCATTGTTCCTCCCTTGGATATGTTCCCTGCTTCTGTCTTGAACAAGGATGCTTTTCTTGCATTTGCCGGTTTTCCCATCCAGGCGGTACGGGCGGTGATGGCAGCACTGATCACGGTTGGCCTTGTGCGTGGTACGCAGGTGGTGGAGCAGGAACGCAGAACCCAATTCCTGGCGATGCAACAGGCTCGCTTGGAGGCAGTCGAGCAGCAGGACGCCCTCCGTCGCGACCTGCTGCGTCACACTGTCCAGGCGCAGGAAGATGAGCGGGCGCGGGTTGCCCGCGAACTGCATGATGAAACGGCACAGATGCTTACAGCCATCTCGCTTGACCTGGCTACCTTGAAAACAGTTGTGCCTCGCAACAAGGATGTGAACACCTTGATCGACCGTCTGCAGAAAACAGGCAAGGAGATGTCGAAAGGGCTGTACCGTCTGGTGCACGAATTGCGCCCGGCGCAACTGGATGTATTGGGACTTTCCTATGCCTTGCGTACTTGGACCGAACGTGACTGCTGTTCAAGCGGATTACAGGTAAATCTTCGGGTCGAGGGGCAGGAACGCCGCCTGGATCCGGTCATCGAGACGGTTTTCTTCCGGGTTATGCAGGAGGCATTGGCGAATGTAACCCGTCACGCAGGCGTACAGGAAGCCGAACTGCGGTTGCAGTATCTGCCCGAGCGTGTCAGCATGCGCATCAGTGACCACGGATGTGGTTTTGACCCTGCCATGAACTTTTCACCGCCGCGCGGCTGGGGCTTGGCAGGGATGCGCGAACGGGTCGATTCGATCGGCGGCGAGATGAATATCACTTCAGAGCTGGGCAAAGGCACAACCATTGAAATAAGTGTTCCATTGAATGGGATCACGGTTCTAAAAGGAAAAGAGGTAACTTCTCAATAAATAGGGGAAGATGGGGGGGTGTGGGCGGCGAATCCGCCCACACCCCCCTCGCCCCCCAAGTTATTGAGATGATACGAAAAGAGGTTCAACATGGAAAAGATCCGCTTGATGCTGGTGGATGATCACGATGTAGTGCGTGTCGGGTTGAAAACCTTCCTGCAGACCCAGGATGACCTGCTGGTGGTGGCGGAGGCCAGCAATGGCCAGGAGGCGATCGAGAAAGCGATTCAGGTGCGCCCGGATGTAATCCTGATGGATATCACCATGCCTGAAATGGATGGCCTGGAAGCTACCCGCCGCTTGCGATGTGAATGCCCTAATTGTTTGATCCTGGTTCTGACCGTCCACGACGACAAGCAGTATTTCAGCCAGATGCTGGTTGCAGGGGCATCAGGCTATATTACCAAGCAGGCTGCTGCCGATGACTTGGTGGCGGCCATCCGTACGGTTGCAGCAGGGAACATCTACTTACAGCCTGCCCTGGCCCGCTGGCTGCTCGAAGATTACCAACGTCTGAACAATCAAGTTGGTCAACCGGGTAAGGGTGATATTGAAACAATTCCTGAAGACAGAAATACAGTGGATCTCGAAGTACTCAGCCAGCGCGAACGCCAGGTACTCGAATTGGTGGCCGAAGGTTTTAATAACCAGCAGATTGGCGAGAAGCTGGAGTTAAGCCCAAAAACGATCGCTCGCCATCGGGAACGGATCATGAACAAACTCAACATGCACTCCCGCACCGAACTGGTCAAATTCGCCATCCGAACCGGGCTGATTAGGCTGAGTTAGTTTTTCCAGAATCCACACATATACGGAGGGTGTTTCTTATTTGTTTGCGGTTGAGATGGGGGAGTTTCACAAAAAATACACATTCTCACCCGCAATTAATCTATGTATGTAAAATTATTAACGTACTGACTAACGCCATAGGAGGCTTTCTTATCATGTTCGGACGCTTTAAATTCATCCTGGGCGGCGCGCTGATCCTGGCAGCGGTGGTGTACCTGATCGTATCCTCCACCAGCGCCAGCGCCGAATACTTTTTAACGGTAGACGAGTTGGAAGCGAAAGGCGAGAGTATCGTCGGGCGCAGCTTGCGGGTGTCCGGGGCGGTGATCGGCGACACCATCCAATACGACCCCGAAACGCTCAACCTGACTTTCCAGGTGGCCCATGTCCCGGGTGACAACGCTGAGATCGAGGCCCAGGGTGGTTTGGCTTTTGTGTTGCACGAGGCGGTCACCGACCCGACCCGGTCGCGCATGACCGTGGTTTACACCGGCGCGATGCCCGACCTGTTACGGGATGAGGCCCAGGCCATCATGACCGGCCACCTCGGCGAGGATGGCATCTTCTATGCCGACGAACTCCTGCTCAAGTGCCCAACCAAATACGAAGAGGCCGTGCCCGAGCAGGCCGAAGGGAATTAGAAACCATAAACCCTAAAGGTCAAACCTTTAGGGTTTTTAGCCATTTGTGAGGAAACCCCATGCTACCTGATTTCGGTTATGGTATTTTATTGGTGACATTCTTGTTGTCGCTCTACTCGATTGGCGCGGCCATCTACGGGGAGGTCACCAGGACCTTCCGCTGGGTGGAAACTGCCCGGCGTGCCATGCTGCTGACATTTCCGCTCATCACCGTTTCCACATTCGTGCTCATGTATTTGCTGGCCACTGGTCACTATGAAATCCAGTACGTCTACTCGGTGACCAACAACAGCATGCCCCTCTATCTCAAACTCACCGCTTTGTGGGGTGGGCAGCCTGGCTCGCTGCTTTTCTGGGCCTGGCTGCTATCAGCGTTTACCTCTGCGGTGACCCTGCGCAAGTGGGACCGCGACCGAGAATTCCTGCCCTGGGTGGTGGTGGTCGCCTCCGTCACCCTGGCGTTCTTCCTGGCGCTGATCATTTTCTTCGAAAACCCCTTCTGGCGCTGGTTCCTGGCTCCTGGCTCAGAACAGCCCATCCTGGCCATGATCCAACCCGCCGGAACGCAGGCCATCCTGCCCGGTGACGGCCAGGGACTGAACCCGCTCCTGCGCCACCCCGGCATGATCATCCACCCGCCGATGTTGTATCTCGGTTTTGTGGCTTTCGTTGTTCCGTTTGCATTTGCCATTGCAGCCCTGGTCACCGGCCGCACCGACGACCGCTGGATCCGCATCACCCGCCGCTGGACGCTGTGGGCCTGGCTGCTGCTCTCTCTCGGCCTGGTGCTGGGCGCCCGCTGGGCATACGATGTGCTCGGCTGGGGCGGCTACTGGGGCTGGGACCCGGTCGAGATCGCGGCTTTCATGCCCTGGCTGACCGGTACGGCTTTCCTGCACTCGGTCATGATCCAGGAGAAGCGCGGCATGCTCAAGCAGTGGAACATGCTGCTCATCATCCTGACCTACGACCTGGTCATCTTCGGCACCTTCCTGACCCGTTCCGGCGTGCTCTCCTCGGTGCATGCTTTTGCCCAGAGCGCCATCGGCCCGATGTTCTTTGCCTTCATCGGCCTGACCCTGGTCACTTCGGTGGCTTTGCTCATCTGGCGCTGGCCGAGCCTCAAGGCCGAAGTCGAGATGAAATCCATGCTCTCGCGGGAAGCGCTGTTCCTGCTCAATAACCTGCTCTTCATCGGTATCCTGATCGTGTGCTTCTGGGGCGTGATCTTCCCGCTCATCTCTGAACTGGTGACCGGTCAGAAGGTGACCGTCGGCCCGCCATTCTACGAACGAGCAACCGCTCCCATTTTTGGCGCCCTGATGGCCCTGATGGCCATTGCCCCGCTCTCGGCCTGGGGCCACTCTACGGTCAAGACCCTGGGGCGGGCGATCTGGAAACCGGCTGTGGTTGCCCTGGTGGCTCCGGTTATGATGGTTATCGCCGGCTTTGTCAACGTTGTGGCCCTGATTGGTTTCTACCTGGTGGCGTTGGTTGTCTTTGTCACCCTGTATGAATTCTGGCGCGGCGCTCGCGCCCGCCAAAAGGCGCAAGGGGAGAACTTCTTCGCCGCCCTGTGGACGCTGGCTGGCCGCAACCGCCGCCGCTACGGCGGGTACATCATCCACATCTCCATGGTGCTGATGGCCATTGGTATCCTGGGCATCGAGGTTTACCAAACCGAAACCCAGCAGAGCCTGGCGATCGGCGATTCGATTGAACTGGCAGGCTATACGGTCCATTACGATTCGTTGGCCCAGTTCCAGCATACGGATGGTCGCTGGGTGACGCGCGCCGAAGTCAGCGTTTTCAAGGATGGCAGGTTCCTCCAGACGCTTGCCCCTCGCTACGATGTCTACCCCGATGGCCAGCCGATGACCATCCCTGGCCTGCGCTCGACTCTGGCCGATGATCTGTACGTGGTGTTGGTCAACTGGGAGGGTGTATCTGCGAGTGTTGCGCCATTCAAGGTTTACCACAACCCGCTGGTCAACTGGCTGTGGATCGGCAGTATCATCTTCATCCTAGGGATGCTGGTCGCCGCCTGGCCGGAGAAGGACACCGAAGCCGTTGCTGTCCGCAACCGCAAGGCGGCTTCGGCAGGCATCCAGGCTATGTAAAAACAAAAAACAGGAGTCAAAAGGAAGAAGTGTGAAATGAAACAGGTAAAGAAGAAAAAGTTTTTTCGGTCCTTGTTTTTTGTTTTACTCCTCACAGCCGGCTTCTCGCTGTTTGCACCTCCATCGGTGAAGGTGGTTGCACAGCAGCCCACCCCTTCCGATGATGATGTTAACGCCATCGCCCGCAAGTTGTACTGCCCGGTGTGCGAGAATACGCCGCTGGATGTCTGCCCGACCCAGGCCTGCAAGCAGTGGCGCGAAGAGATCCGCCTGCGGCTGGCCCAGGGTTGGACCGAGGAAGAAATCCTGCAATACTTTGTCGACCAATACGGCGCCCGTGTGCTGGCAGAGCCGCCGCGCACCGGCCTGAACTGGCTGGCTTATATCGTGCCACCAGTGGCATTCCTGTTGGGAGCTTATATCCTGTTCCGCGCCATGCGTTCCTGGCGGGCACTGGCGAACCAGCCGGTGGAAGCCGAACCACCGGTTGTGGAGGAGAAAGATGAATATGTTTCCCGCCTGGAAGAAGAACTCCGCAAACGAGGGTAAGGGATGACTGAAAATTCGAACGAAACACTGACCCCTGCGCCGCGCCGCAGCGTGCCGTTATGGGCACAGATCCTGGTCTGGATCGGCCTGCTGGGCCTGCTGGTCATCCTGGCTATAGGACTCCTTCGCACCCAGCAGGGCACCATCCAGGCCGGCCAGGTTGTGGATGATTTCGAACTGGCCTTCTTCGATGGCTACGATTACAACGGCCAGGAGACGGTCAACCTCTCCGACCTGCGTGGTAAAGTTGTGGTGGTGAACTTCTGGGCATCCTGGTGCAAGCCCTGCGAACAGGAAGCCGCCGACCTGGAAGAAGCCTGGCGTTACTACGAGCCGACCGGCGAAGTGGTATTCCTGGGCGTGGATTACGTGGATACCGAACCGGAAGCGCGCTCCTACCTGGCCAAGTTCGAGATCACCTTCCCGAATGGCGCCGATAGGGGCACAAAGATCTCGCAATACTTCCGCATCGAAGGCGTCCCGGAGACCTACTTCATCGACCGCCAGGGCGTCCTGCGCGAGGTCCAAACCGGGCCGTTCCAGAGTAGGCAGGATATTATTGAAATCGTTGATGCATTGCTGGCGGAGGAATAAAAATGGACTTGGGTGCAATTTTCCTCCTGTTGGGTGTTTTGATCCTGGTGGCGGTGTACGTTGCCCGGCCTTTCATGGTCCGGGAGCGCCGCCTTGCTGCCGAAGAACACGAACTTTCCGTCCTCATGGCGGAACGCGACCGCATCCTGAACGCGCTCCAGGAACTGGATTTCGATCACGCATTGGGGAAGATCCCGGATGAAGATTATCCATCCCAGAGGGCGTTCCTGCTCCAAAAAGGTGCGGATGCTTTGCGCCAGTTGGATGATATGCAGCCATCCCTGGCAGCTGGAACAACGGAAGATCGTCTGGAAGCTGCCATCGCCGCCCGGCGGGCCGATGCTGGTTCTGCATCATCACCAACGATGAGTGATGACGATCTGGAAGAACTGATCGCCAAGCGCCGCGCGGCGCGCAAGGATAAGGCGGGCGGTTTCTGCCCGAAATGCGGCAAACCGGTCCTGGTCACAGATAGCTTCTGCCCGAACTGCGGCCGCCCACTCAAGTAGAAACGCATTCTTTTCCTCAAGGTAACCCGATGAAATTCCGTGTATTGATCGTTCTGACCTTTGCCGTTCTGCTCCTGGCGGCTTGTGACTTTTCCCTGGCGGAGGATATCACCCCGCCGCCCGGTTATGTGCCGCCCACGCCAGCCCCGACCCTCAACGTGGCCTATCCTGCCAACCTGCCGAGCCCGGCGCGCGGTGCAGATATTTACGCCGAAAAATGCCTGGCCTGCCACGGGGAGGCCGGCCTGGGGAACGGCCCGCAGGCTGCCGCCCTGTCTGTGCCAGTGTCGGCCATCGGCCTGCGGGATATTGCCAGCCAATCCACGCCCGCCGATTGGTACACCGTCATCAGCATGGGCCGCATGGACCGCTTCATGCCGCCCTTCACCAGCCTCACCGAACAGGAACGTTGGGATGTGCTTGCCTATGTGTACATGCTCGGCACCACGCCGGAAGAGATCGCACTGGGTGAAGAATCCTACGCGCTGAACTGCGCCGAATGCCACGGCGATAACGGGCAGGGCGCCTCCGCACCGGCGCTCGATGACCCGCAACTGTTATCAAACTCCACTGCCATCAGTCTGTTCCGGGCCATCTATGACGGTGCGCCTGGCATGCCTGCCTTTTCAGGATTGCCCGAGGGTGAGATCTGGGCACTGACAGCCTACCTGCGCAGCCTGGCCTTCGACCTGGAACCGGCCGCCGTCCCGGAGCCGACCCCGACCACCACGGAGGCCCCCATCGCGGAGGATTCCCCCGAAGCCACGCCGGGCGCGGATGGGACTCCCGCTTCCACCCCGGAAGCGGAAGTTTCCCCCACCCCCGAGCCAAGCGGTGGGACCATCAACGGAATAGTGGTGAACGGTTCCGGCGGCGAGATCCCTGCCGACCTGGTGGTTACCCTCATCGGTTACGATCCAGATATGGTAACCGGCTCATACAACCAGGTATTCAGCGCGGATGCCCTGGTGGATCCGGATGGTTCTTTTGTCATTCAGGATGTCGAACTGACCCTGAACCGGGTTTTCCTGGCCGTCATGGTTTACAACGATCAAACATACCAGTCAGACCCGGTCTTCATCGATGTGGAAAAAGATATCATTGAAATTACGGTAACATTCTACGAGGATAGCACAGATACATCCGGATTGACGGTCGACCGCGTGCATGTTTTCTTCGATTTCACCCAGGCGGATATCATCCAGGTGGTTGAGCTGTTCGTGTTCTCCAATTCATCCACCAGCACGGTGGTGGCAGCCGAACCCGGCCAACCCGTGACGCGCTTTGCCATCCCGGCAGAGGCCTCCAACCTGCAATTCCAGGATGGCGTTTTGGGGGACCGTTATGTCTCAACGGAGGATGGCTTTGGTGATACATCCGGCATAGCCCCGGGCACGGGAACCCATCAGGTCATCTTTGCTTACGATTTGCCGTATAAGCGTAAACTGGATTTCAGTTTTCCGGTTAACTATCCGGTCGCATCTGTCCTGTTGATGGTTCCGGAAGGGATCAAGCTCAGCGGTGATGGGTTGGTGGATGGAGGTGTTGAGAACATCCAGGGAACAACCATCCAGATGTATACAACCGAGAACCTCGCCGCGGGTGATACACTGACGGTGACCATATCCGGCAAACCCAAGACGGCTGCAGCCGATTCCGGCGTCGATTCGCAGACCAGCCTGGTGATCGGCCTGGGGGGACTGGGTATCCTCTTGATCGGCGCAGGCGTATATTTCTTCATCCGCGACCGTTCGAAAGACTCGGAAGAGGATTTCGATGAAGAAGATGATGATATGGAAGACAGCCTGACGGATGCCGAGAGCATCATGGATGCCATCATCGCCCTCGATGAACAGCACAAGTCCGGTGCCATCTCGGAAGATGCCTACCATAAGCGCCGCGCCGAATTGAAGGGTCGGCTGAAAGGCATGATCGAATAGTAGCAGGGCTGGCGGATCTACACGCGAGGAATTTAATCATGAGAAAGAATAGATCTCTAGCAAAATTCATACTGGATGAGTCCGCGCTCTCTAGCGCGGGCTGTGAGCGCAAGCCTGCCCCGGTGAGCCAGGCCGGGGAGAGCGCTCACTAATCTGGAAACACAAACCGATGATCCAAGTCAAGAGACTCGTCAAACGCTTTGGCCTGAAAACCGTCCTGCGCGGCCTGGATTTCGAAGTTAAGCAGGGTGAATTCGTAGCCCTGCTCGGCCCGAACGGCGCCGGGAAGACCACCTTCCTGCGCATCCTGGCCTCCCTCTCGCGCCCATCCATGGGACAGGTAAGCGTTGCCGGCTACCAGTTGCCCCACCATGCGGCCGCCGTCCGGGCGCGCCTGGGAGTGGTCTCCCACCAGCCATTGCTGTACGGCGACCTGACCGCCGAGGAAAACCTGCGCTTCTATGGCCGCATGTATAACCTCGACAACCTGGGCGCCCGCCTGGATGAAGTGCTGGAACTGGTCGGCCTCACCGCCCGCCGCCGCGACCTGGTGCGCACCTTTTCGCGTGGCATGCAGCAGCGCCTGGCGATTGGCCGGGCCGTGCTCCATGATCCCGATGTGATGCTCTTCGATGAACCCCACACCGGCCTGGACCAGGATGCCTGCGACATGCTGGATAAAGTCCTGCGGGATGTGGCCGCCCGCGGCCGCACGGTGGTGATGACCTCGCACGACCTGGCGCGTGTCGAAGACCTGGCTTCCCGTTTCGATGTTCTTTCGCGCGGCGTGATTTCGGCTTCTGCCGGGCGGGCTGACCTGGGGAAGAACAACATCCTGGATTTCTATCGTCAAGCACTGGCAGGATAATGATGGACAACAAGCAGCCTGCCAGGTATCAAGCCCCAAAAGCATCGTTCTTCAAAGCCGTTTTCGCCGTAGCCTGGAAAGACCTGGCCGCCGAGTTCCGTTCCCGCGAACTGCTCTCCGCCATGCTGGTCTTTGCCTTGCTGGTGATCCTCATCTTCAATTTCGCCCTCGAACTGGATCCCGCTACGCGCCGTACGGCCACCTCCGGCATCTTGTGGGTCACCTTTACCTTTGCCGGGACGCTCGGCCTGAACCGTTCGATGGCCGTGGAGAAAGACCGCGGCTGCCTGGATGGCCTGCTGCTGGCGCCGGTGGACCGTTCGGCCATCTATTTCGGGAAGGTTTTCAGCAACCTGGTCTTCATGCTGGTGGTCGAAGCGGTCATCCTGCCGGTCTACAGCCTGCTGTATAACATCAATCTGTTCAACCCCGGCTTGCTGCTGGTGATTCTGCTGGGATCGGTTGGTTATATCGCCGTGGGAACGTTGCTCTCGGCCATGGCCGTCCAGACCCGCACCCGGGATGTGCTCCTGCCCATCCTGCTCTTCCCGGTCGTTGTCCCGGTTGTCCTGGCGGCTGTCCGCGCCAGTGGTGGCTTCCTGCAAGGGCTTGAGATGGCCGAGATCATGCCCTGGATCAACCTGTTGATCGTTTACGATGTTGTCTTCATTGCCATCGCCTTCATGGTATTCGATTATGTGGTCGAGGAGTAATACTATTGGGGAGTGGCTCGTATAAAACATGCGCGAGGGTCGAGTAGCCGGTGGTTTTCGGCGTATCGAGGCCCGGGAATGCTGGTTTCGATACGGGCAGGAGAGCACTGCCCTACTCAACCAGCAATGTGATTTATTTGAAATATCTCATAACATTTTCACATCATTTGGAGAGAATCTCTATGAATAAAAAACCTGTTGCTTTATTGGTGCTCGATATCGTTTCCATCATTCTGCTGGCAATCGCCACCTGGCTGGCATTGGGTTTTGCCCCCATGGAAGCGACCATGGGCAACGTTCAGAAGGTGTTCTACTTCCATGTGGCCACCGCCTGGGTCGGGATGCTGGGCTTCATCGCTGCCGGTATCTCCGGGATCATCTACCTACGCAAGCAGGACTTGAAATGGGATATCATCGAGGTCGCGGCGGTCGAGATCAGCCTGGTATTCTTTTTCATCGCCATCGTGTTGGGCTCCATCTGGGCCCGCCCGGCCTGGAACACCTGGTGGACCTGGGAGCCGCGCCTGACCACGGCTGCCATCACCGAGTTGATCTACGTGGCCTACTTCATGCTGCGCAACGGCATCGAAGATCCCGACCGGCGCGCCCGTTTTGGCGCCGTCTACACCCTGGTGGGTGCGGTCAGTGTCCCGATCACCTTCATGGCCATCCGCATCTTCCGCACCATCCACCCGGTGGTGATCGGAACCCAGAGCGCCTCGGCCCAGGGCGGATTCAACATGACCGGCGACATGAAGGTGGCCTTCTTCTTTGCCCTGTTCGCCTTCACAGTGATTTTCATTGACCTGTTCTGGAACCGCATCCGCCTTGGTAACCTGGCCAAGCTGGTCGAAGAACGCAAGCTGAATGTTATGAAATAGGAGCCTCCCATGTTTACTGAAATGCCCCCTGATACCACTGGTTACATGATTGGCGGATACGTTGTTTTCTTCGGTGTCCTCGCCATTTACCTCATCAGCCTGATCGTGCGCTGGGTCAACCTCAAACGCGACCTGCACACCCTGGATGAACTGGAATAAGGATAATCGCCCGGAATAACCAGTTGCAATCCCATTAGAGTCCGCTATAATCAGGGAGGACTCTGGTATTATTCAAGGGTATGTTGATGGAACAACGATCCCCTTCCACACGGATGCTGACCTTTGGCCTCGCACTTGTGCTCCTGGCGGCCTTGATGCTTTCCACCCAGTTGCAGAATGTGCAGGCTGCTCCGACGATCCCGCCCGGCCCGGACCGTTTCAAAGCCATCCTGGTGGATTACACCTCGTATAAATGGTGGCTGGTCGGTTTCCAGGATAACCAGGTTGCCTGCGAAATTTATGCTGACCACGAAGGCCTGCCAAGCCATAACGAAGTCTACCGTTCCTGCGGTCAGGCGATCTACGATGGCTGGGCAGCCACCCCGGCCTGCCCGGCGTTGGAACAAGGCGGCAGTCCATCCTCCTGCAAGGGATATTACCTGCATTTCCTGGGTTCCGGGCCGGATCAAAAGATCGTCCCGGTGGGTTTGCCCAATCCCCTGGTTTGGGTTTCATTGAAGGGCTGTACCTCTGCGCTCGGAACAAACGTTTGCAGCACCCCGCCCGTTCTGGTACTGACTGGAGAAGAACCGCTCCCAAATGAACAGATCATCAGCATCGAAGGTTACATGGATGGTATGCCGTTCACCTGCGGCCCGACCTGTGAACTGCCCCTCGACCTGACGGATGAAAATGGCATGCAGATCGAGTTCTGGGCTTATTCCAGTTACGGCGATAGCAGCGTGGCGTTCGAAGCCCAGGTGCGCGTGTCTGAAATCATAAATCCTGATGGTGATGCCATCTCCTACTACGCGGATGTGCTCAGCGACCAATGGGTGGGCGAAACGCTCGCCGCCTGCGCCCAAACCTGGGAAGCCTTCCCGCCGGTTGGCGGCCTGCCCAACTGGCTGTTGACCCCCGAAGACCCCAGCGGTCTGGCGTCCAATATCCCTTATGAATATCTGGCCATCAACCTGATCGAGCGTGGTCTCGTCAACCTGGTCTTTTGCCCGGACAAAGGCTTCTTCACGGATGGCACCCTCACCCCCTGCGGCAAGGAGGCTGCCCAGCCGCTGGTGGAGGAATGGCAGAACCGCTTCGATGACCTGATCCTGGCGGCGGCCCAGGAGACCGGTGTGCCAGCCCAGTTGCTCAAGAATCTGTTCAGCCGCGAGAGCCAGTTCTGGCCGGGGATGGTTACTGGTACACCCGAGGTCGGGCTGGGCCAGTTGACGGAGAACGGTGCCGATACCGCACTGCTCTGGAACCCGTCCTTCTACGAACAGTTCTGTCCGCTCGTTCTGGATAAGGAACTATGCAAGACGCGCTACCCCCAACTCAAACCGGGGGTGCAGGCATTGCTACGGGCGGCCATGGTGCGCCGCGTGGATGCCTTCTGCACCGATTGCCCGCTGGGGATCGATCTGAACAAAGCCGATGCCAGCATCCATATCTTTGCCGAAACCCTGATGGGCAATTGCGCCCAGGCCGGGCGCGTCATCCGCAATTACACCGGCAGCGCGCCGGGAGACCTTAGCAGTTATGAAGATTTGTGGCGCTTCACGCTAGTCAACTACAACGCCGGGGCGGGATGCCTATCGTTGGCTATCGAAGCGACGCTGAACAACTTCGAGCCGCTTGATTGGGAGCATGTTTCATCCCATCTCACGCCAGTATGCCAGGGGGCATTGGATTACGTGGAAGATATCACACGCGTGCCATAACTTTGGCATCTGTATTTTCCCTGCACAATCATTCCCACCTCAGCGGTTCAGGAGAAATCGCCAAACAAAAAACACCCCGCGCAGGGGTGTTCGTTTGTGGCGGAGAGGGAGGGATTTGAACCCTCGTTCCCTTTCGGCAAAGGCGCTCTCCAGGCGTGCATGGGCGTCAGCCTGGTTATAAACGATCGGCCTCCTCAGGTTCTACATCGGGCACTTTGCCCAGGAGTTCGAGGAATTTCTCGCGGCTGCCGCGTCTTGCCCGCTTCTCCAGGTATTCGATTGTTGAGATGGATGCCACTTTTTCGGCAACTGCCAGCATGACGAACTGATTGACAGATATGCCTTCTTCTTGCGCCAGCTCGCGTAGTTGTTCATGCAATGATTTCGGTAATCGTAAACTAAGTGCGCTCATTCTTTCACCTCGTTAATGTTCTGTAAGAACTCTTTCGGCGTGATCGCCTGGACACCAAATTTCTCGCTGCCTTTGAAATCGTTGACGTTATGCGTCACAATATACGCACATCTGGCAGCAACGGCCAATTCAAGGATCAACTCATCATTGGCATCAGATAAAAGCGGCCTCCACAAGAAGTATATCTTGTGATGGTGCGCCATTGAACATAGAGAATCGATAAAAAGGGATAATTCATCTTGCGAAAAACCAATCTCTGCCCGATGACGCTGGAGGACATCCTCGTATTCCAGCACCAGCGCCACCGAAACATGCACTTCGAACTTCTGTGTTCCAACCAGCGACAATAGCTTGAATGATGCACCTTTATTCGAGCGCAACGCTGCCTTCAGTACGTTCGTATCAATGATGATATGAGGAACACTCATGGCGGTATTATATACAATATCTTATATAATATCAATCCCCCCGGATTCGTTTTGAAGAAAATCCACCTGATCTTTGCTACGGCTGTTGGGCGGCATCGCCAAACAAAAAAACACCCCGCGCAGGGGTGTTCGTTTGTGGCGGAGAGGGAGGGATTTGAACCCTCGTTCCCTTTCGGGAAACACGCTCTCCAGGCGTGCGCGCTAGGCCAGACTACGCGACCTCTCCAATCAAAGCGGGCGAATTATACCGTATTTGACCAACCCTTGCGAAGGTTTTGCCGCTTCCCGATATTAATTTCCAGCAGAGATATCAGTACATCCATAATCCCGTCGGGTATACAACCTTCGCAAGGATCGGTATTCATTCCATATTCTTGATGATAGCGTGAACCAGCTTCACCACCTCTTCCAGCCGTTCGCTGCTCACGCCTTCCACGGTATCGTGTGGGAAGTGGGCAATGCCGCGTTCCCCGACCGAGGTCAGGGCTGCGGCCGGGATGCCGCGCATGGCAAAGGAGGAAT